>Ga0187784_10000945_pt1 | contig 22453 bp, 15 predicted proteins | sample 1015_SJ02_MP15_2_FD_132964 | JGI IMG/M metagenome (GOLD analysis project Ga0187784, IMG submission 132964) | Tropical peat soil microbial communities from peatlands in Department of Meta, Colombia - 1015_SJ02_MP15_20_MG | ecosystem: Environmental > Terrestrial > Soil > Wetlands > Peat | place... | reverse complement strand
TGTCGCCCTTGCCCAGCAGCGATTCCGATCCATTGGCATCCAGAATCGTCCGCGAGTCCACTTTGCTCGCCACCCTGAAAGAAATCCGCGCGGGGAAGTTAGCCTTGATCAACCCTGTAATCACGTCCACGGACGGCCGCTGCGTCGCCAATATTAAGTGAATCCCCACCGCGCGCGCCATCTGCGCCAGCCGCGTGATGGATTCTTCCACGCTGTTCGTATCTACCATCATCAAGTCCGCCAACTCATCAATAATGATCACCAGGTAGGGAAGCGGTTTGTGCTCGGCTTCTTCCAGGTTGTCAAACAGCGAGAGCGACTGCTGCTTCTGGCACGAGCGGTTGTACTGATCAATATTGCGCACGCCCCTCTGCGCCAGCAGCTTCAGCCGGCACTCCATCTCCTTCGTGGCGTTCCGCAATACATTCGATGCCACCTTCGGGTCCGTCACCACCGGCACCAGTAGGTGTGGGATCCCTGAATACAAACTCAATTCCAGCCGCTTCGGATCCACCAGCACCATCTTCACTTCGTCCGGCGTCGCCTTATACAACATCGAAATCATCAGCGAATTGATGAACACGCTCTTGCCCGTGCCCGTCGATCCTGCAATCAGCAGGTGCGGCATGGACGCCAGGTCCGTCACCCGGATTCTCCCGTGCAGGTCCCGCCCCATCCCCAGCGTCAGCTTGCACGGCGAATTCGTGAACTCTGTCGCCTCCAGGATTTCGCGCAGCGCGATAGTCTCTCGCCGGTCGTTCGGCACTTCAATGCCGATCGTCGATTTTCCCGGTATGCGCTCGATCAAAATCGATTCCGCCTGCAGCGCCAGGCACAAATCTTCCGTCAGGCTGGTAATCCGGCTGTACTTGATTCCCGCTTCCGGCTTGAACTCAAACGTCGTCACCACCGGCCCGGGATTGATCTGCGTCACCCGCCCTTCCACGTCGAACTCGTGGCATTTCGCTTCAATCGCCCGCGCCCGCAGCTTCAATTCGTCTTCGTCCAGCTTCTCGCTGCCTCCGCCCTCCTTAAGCAGACTGATCGATGGCAATTTATAATTGGCATTCATCTTGGCAATCTTTGGATCGGGCTTCCTCGCTTTACCCAAAGCGTCAGCCAAGCCCTTCTCATTATTCAAAAACAGAATCGGGGCGTTGTGCGGCGTCCCTACATCCCCTGTCTCGACCTCTTCCACCGCACCTAAATCAAGCGCCTTGTTTTCCCCGTCAGTTTCCGGCTTACCCACGATCTGCGGAGTCACCGGCTTCCGCCCCGCCATCCGCCGCTCTTCCACTTCCCGCCGCATCCGCCTTTGCTCGCGCTCGTCCTGCCACGCGTGCCAGCGCGCTTGTGCCCGTTGCAAAATCCCCAGCCTCTCCATCCGCCCCATAGGCCCCTTCGCACCGCTGGCCCAAGCATGCGCCCCGCTGAACGAAAAACTCGTTGTCAAAAACACCGCCACCACAAGCAGTGCAATCGCCACCAGGTTCGCGCCCCACACATTGAATCCGCTCCGCAATCCGTGCGACAGCAGCGTTCCCAGCAACCCTCCCGCCGGCAACACATCCCTCACCGAAGGGAAGTGCCACAGCGACAGCAGCGATGGCAGCGACATCAGCAGCAGCACATATCCCGCGATCGTCGCCACCTGCGAATCGATCGCCCGGCTGCGGCACCATCGGTACCCCAGCAGCCCGATCACTACCGGCAGCAAAAACGCCGCAAATCCGAACACCTGGAACAGCAGGTCCGAAGTATAGGCTCCTACCGGCCCGATCCAATTCCTCGCGGGATTCTGCTCCCCCGCCGCCGCGCTCACATTGAACGCCACATCCCGCGGGTTATACGTTAGCAGCGACAGTCCCACTAGCACCGCCACGGTGATGCACAAAAACCCAACCAGCTCGTTGAACCTCTTATTCTCAGTTGGTGTCAGGAAGCGCACTTAACTCTCCTCAGCTTTGGGGAAGGCTGAGTTCTTTCTTCAGGTGGTGAAGGTTTCCCGGCAGCGTTAGGGCGTCGGAGGCTGCCCGCCGCAGGCAGGCTTTAGCCCCGAAATTCAGCCTCGCAACTAACATACCAATCTGGCCTTGGGCTTTGACCCAAGGCGCGAGGCACCCCGAAAGGGTCCCTATTCTACAGGTCTTTCCCCAACCTCGAGGGGCGCGGCGCTGGTGCGCCCCTCATTGGAGGAACGCCCAAATCATACCAAACCATTCCGCCACTACAAGTTCAACTTCAGCCGTGTTTCCATATCTTTGGAGTGCGGCGCCTTGGCGCCGCTTTTAAGGTTGCAGCCCCCAAGCCGCAATCCCCCCACCATCGCTGCAATCTTGTGACCAAGTTGCCTTGCGCATCGAAGGGATGTTTTGCGCGAAGGGCCGCTGCTTTTACTCTTGCACTCTTACACTCTTAAACTCTTAGACTCTTCCGATTCTCTCCGCTCCTACCCCGCCAACCTCGCCGCAAAAAACAACACCAATATCCCCAAAACTATCCGGTAAATCGCGAACGGCCCAAACCCTCTCCGCCTCACATACGCCATAAACCACGCCACGCTTCCATACGCCACGATAAACGACACCACAAACCCAATCGCCAGCACGATCCATCCATGCGCATCAATACTCGACACCCCGATCGGATTCCCATCCTTCCCCCGCAACGACTTCCACAGTGTGTATCCCGTCGCCATCACCATTGTCGGGATCGACAAGAAAAACGAAAACTCCAGCGCGCTCGCACGCGACATCCCCGCCACCTGTCCTGCTGCGATCGTGGACATCGACCGCGACGTCCCCGGAAACACCGCCGATAGAATCTGGCACGCCCCGATCCACACCGCCTGCAACAGGCTCATCTCTTCCATGTGCCACGTGTGAATCACCCCGCCCGTCCCAGCCTCCCCCGCTGCCTCCGACTTGGCATTGCGCGCATCGATGAACCACATCACAATCCCGCCCACCAGCAATGCCGTCCCAATCACATATGGGCTCTCCAGATGTTTCCCAATCACCTTCACCAGCAAGAACGACGGTATCGCCGTCACCACAAACGCAATCATCACCAGGCTCAGCGGGTGCGTCAAAATCGTTCGCTCGCCGCGCTCCCCGCGGGGAAACGTCGAGAAAAACTTCGCAATCCGGTGCCGGAAATAAATCGGAAGCGTCAAAATCGCTCCCAACTGGATCACAATCGAGTACATCTTCCAATATCCGCTCTCCAGGCTGAGCTGCGAATAATGAAGGTGCAGCAGCGCCTCCGATATCCGCAAATGCGCGGTCGAACTCACTGGAATAAACTCCGTCAATCCCTCCACAATCCCCAATATCACGCTCAACAAGTAATCGCTCACGCTTCCGCTCCTGATTTTCTCTTGCCTTTAGTGGCGCAGGCGTTCTTGCCTGTGTTTCTGGGTTTCTCTTACCATTGTAGGGGTCCAGCACCGCTGGACCCCAAGTCCGCACAATCCCAAATCGAATGCCAATCTCTTCTCTTGATCTTGGTTCTTACTGTCAACTGTGGACTCCCCGCAGCGTGCCTGGGTTCCGGGTTTGCCTCTCGTTATTCTGTCATGCTACCAAAGGCCATCGTTGTTGAGGAGTTCACATCGATTGTCATCCCGACCGGAGCAACGGCGCCTCATGCCGTTGTGCAGTGGAGGGATCGCGGCACAATCCCCTCTGGTAGAGTTACTCCTGCTTTAGATCCGGCTTGTCTATTCTCGCTACTAGCCACTTGTCACTAGCCACTTCTTATCAATCTTTTCCTCATCTCATACGCATCCACCCGCCCAAGGTAATAACGTTTCAATACCGCCTCCGCAGAATAACCGTGACGCCCCCAGAAGGCAACGGCGCCCTCATTGTCCACCGCCGTTTCCAGCAGCACCGACAGCACTCCGTGATACGCAAAATGCTGTTCCATTTCCCGCAACAGCGCCGACCCCACGCCCTTCCGCCGGTGGGCCGCCGCAATATCCAGCGTGATGATGTGCGCCAGCGGCGGATTGCTTTCCGCCAAAATAAACCCCGCCAACTGTTTGCCCTCTTCCGCGATCAGGCAATCCGACGAGTCCAAATTCAAAAAATGCTGCAGCGTCCATTTGCTGTAGGAAATTCCCGGCACAAAGCAGGCCACATCCAATTTATGGATCGCGGGAAAATCGCGCGCTTCGTAAGGTCGGATCGTCGCAGGCATCGGTGCGCTTCTGCTTTGCCGCCATCTTAGTGCGGCCGCGCCGGCATGTTCAACCCCAGCGCCTTCACAATCGCCGCATCCACCGTGGCCTGCCCATTCTCCTTCACCACCACCGCAAATCCGCCGCTGTAGTCCCACATTGTCCAGCCCATCCCGCGTTTCTCCAGCGCCGTGCGCACATCGCTCAACCAGGCCGCGCGCTCCTCCGGCTTCGCTTTCTCGCGGTACACGCCGAACTCATTGCATGTCACCGGAACATTCCAGCGTTTCGCCCAAGCCTCTACCTGCGCAACGTCCGCATCAATCCGCGCCGCGTTCCAGCGTTCCGCTCCATACCTCACCACACTCAGCCGGTGTACCGCATCTTCCACATGCGCCGCCGCGGCCTGCACATTTTCCGGGCTCGACGGATATGGAACCTCCTTCAACTCGTGCCAGTAATTCTCCCCCCACGTCGCTCCCTGGTGGGTGAACAAATGCGGCTCGTAAAAATGAAAATTGTAAATTACGTTGTCATCTCGCAGCGGCTCCATGAATACAAGATCATCATCATCCGCCCACCGCGCCCCTTCCACAATGATGGTGTGTCCCGGCGCGCCCTCGCGGATCGCCACCGCCACGTGTGCCTGAATTCCCGCCCATCGGTAGCGGTCTCTCAACTCCGGCTCGTTCAATATCTCGAAGAATACTTTTTCCGGGGGCAGGGAAGCGTAATGCCGCGCAAACGCCCGCCAGAAATCCGCAAACTGCTCCACAAATTCGTCTTTCGCCAAATTTGCTTTGAACTCGCCATCCGGATGAATATCCAGAATCACGGCCAGGTCCTGCGCCAGGATCATCTTCACCGCTGCATCCAGATAGCCCAGGTAGTCCGCGTTCAAATCATCGGCGTGATTCTCGTGCCAAAACGGCTGCGGGTTCACGCTCAATCGCACATGATCGAACCCCATTCCCTTGATCAGCGCAATATCTTCCGCCGTCGTCCAACTCTCGAAATGTTCCTTGGTGTAGCCCTTTGGATCGAACACCTGCGCGAACCATTCGCTCAGATTGATCCCCCGCCGCAAATGTTTCGTCCGTCCCCGCGCCACCGCCGTATCTACGCTCTGCGCGGCCGCCCCCGGCCCTGCCAACAACACACCTAACCCCGCCACCAACGCCACTCGCGCAACAGCACGCCAACTCCATCCCACGATGCCACCCCCTCCACCTTTCTCTTCTCGAGCGGAGCGGCCCGAATTCATCAGTCCTGTACTCGCCAACTGGGTGCCCCAGGCACGGGGAGTGTGCCTGGGTCTTGGGTTCCTCTTCCCTCTGCGAACTTCCGCGTCCCGCGTTTGCACCGCCCCGCTCTGAGCGTTTCGGGGATCCCGCCAGACCGCGTCCCTGCCTAGAGCTGCGATGGCTGCGTTATCTTTATTCTTGCCTCCTGATCGCTGATATCTGGTCGCTGATAACCGTTAACTCTTAGCTCCCATCTCACCCTCACAGCTTCACTGTCACCGTCTTCACTTCCGTATAGTTCGCCAACCCATACTCGCCCAGCTCTCGTCCAATTCCCGATTGCTTGAACCCTCCAAACGGCGCCGCCGCGTCGAACACGTCGTAGCAATTCACCCACACCGTGCCCGCCCGCACGCCGTCCGCAATCGCATGCGCTTTCGTAATATCCCGGGTCCAAACCGCTGCCGCCAATCCGTAAAGCGACTTGTTTGCCCGTGTAACCACGTCGTCTATATCTTTGAACTTCAGGATCGACATCACCGGCCCAAAAATCTCCTCCTGCGCGATCTTCATGTTGTCCTGCACGTCGGCAAACACCGTCGGCTCGATGAAATACCCCTTCTCGCCCACGCGCTTGCCGCCCGCCAGCAGCTTCGCCTTCTCCGACTTGCCGCTCTCGATGTATCCCATCACCTTGTTGAACTGCTCCTGGTCCACCTGCGGCCCCTGCTCCGTATTCTTGTCAAACGGATTCCCCACCGTGCGTTTCTTCGCCCGCGCCACGCTCTTCGCCACGAATTCGTCGTAGCACTTCTCTTCCACATACAGCCGCGACCCCGCGCAGCAGCACTGCCCTTGGTTAAAGAACAGCGCGAAGTGCGCTCCTTCGATCGCCTCGTCCATGTCCGCGTCCGCGAACACGATGTTCGGGCTTTTTCCTCCCAACTCCAACGTCACCCTCTTCAGATTCGTTTCCGCCGCCGCTTTCATGATCAAGTGGCCCACTTCCGTCGATCCCGTGAACGCCACCTTGTCCACATCCATGTGCCGCGCAATCGCCCCGCCCGCCGTCGGGCCGTACCCCGGCAGAATATTCACCACGCCTTCCGGGAAACCCGCTTCCAGTATTAATTCCCCCACGCGCAATGCCGTCAGCGGCGTCTGCTCCGCCGGCTTCAGCACCACCGTGCAACCTGCCGCCAGCGCCGGCCCCAATTTCCACGCCTGCATCAGCAAAGGGAAATTCCACGGAATAATCTGCCCCACCACGCCCACCGGCTCGTGCTTCGTGTAGCTGAAATATCTCCCCTGCACCGGGATCGTCTTCCCGTGAATCTTGTCCGTCCAGCCCGCGTAATACCGATAACACGCAATCGTCAGCGGCAAATCCGCTGCGCGCGCCACGTGATACGGTTTCCCGTTGTCCAGCGCTTCCAGTTGCGCCAGCTCATCCGCATACTTCTCGATCAAGTCGGCCAGCTTATTCATTAGCACGCCGCGTGCCGACGCGCTCATCTTCTTCCGCCAAGGTCCGTTGTCGAAGGCGGCCCGCGCCGCCGCCACCGCCTTATCCACATCCGCCGCATCGGCCTCGGCCACCTGCGTAATCACCTCGCCCGTGGACGGGTTAATCGTCGGGAAAGTTTTCCCCGAACTCGCCTCCACCCATCTGTTGTTGATCAAGAGCTTTGAAGCGGAAATCTCCAAATTCGGCTCGAACGCTGTCGTTACAGTTGCCATGGTTTTCCTCCTCGTTGGGGTGTCGAAAAGCCTATACCTACTCCCCGATGGACGCAAGAATTCGATTCTCCTCATCACCTTCTTGGGCGTGATTCCTCATCCCGGACCTCCGGTGATGGGTTGTGAGAATGACCCCCTGTCCGGGGCATCCCTGAGAAGTTGTTGAATTGTTCGACCCCTGCTCAGGCAGGAATTCGGAGCAGCTTACTTATTTTTTGGCGGAGGCGGCGGCCTCGGACATCCCCGGTGCGAGTACGGGGTTGAGAAACGGCATCATGGACCGCAGTTTGGGTCCCAGTTGCTCGAGGCTGCTCTGCTGTTCAGCCTTGCGCTTGGCCAGAAAATTAGGGCAGCCCTTTTCGTTCTCCTCGATCCAGGCCTTGGCAAAACTGCCGTCGCGGATCTCCGCCAGCAGCTTTTTCATGGCTTCCCGCGTTTGCGCCGTGACGATGCGTGGGCCGGCGTGATAGTCGCCTTGTTCGGCGGTGTCGCTCACGGAATAGCGCATGTAGCTGAGTCCTCCGCGATAGATCAGGTCAACGATGAGCTTCATTTCGTGGAGGCACTCGAAATACGCCACTTCAGGCTGATAACCGGCATTCACCAGGGTCTCAAAGCCCGCCTTGATCAACTCGCAGACACCCCCGCAAAGAACGGCCTGCTCCCCGAAAAGATCCGTCTCCGTTTCTTCGGTAAAAGTAGTCTCAAGCACCCCGGCGCGCGTCGCGCCCAGCCCCTTCGCGTAGGAGAGCGCGAGAGCCTTGGCTTGTCCGGTGGCGTCTTGTTCGACCGCAAGCAGCGCAGGCGTTCCCGCGCCCTCGACGAATACTTCGCGCACGCGATGCCCAGGGGCCTTCGGCGCAATCATGGAAACATCCACGGTCTTCGGCGGCTTGATCGCGCCAAAGCGTATATTGAAGCCGTGCGCGAACATCAGCGTCTTGCCCAGCGTAAGATTCGGTTCGATGGCCTCTTTGTAGAGCTTCGGCTGGCGCGTATCGGGCGCAAGAATCATGATGACATCCGCCCAAGCGGCAGCTTCTGCGGGAGTCTTCACGGTCACGCCATCATTTTGCGCCTTGGCGCGCGAAGCGCTGCCCGCGGGCAGTCCGACGACCACGGAGACGCCGGAATCGCGTAGATTCAACGCGTGCGCGTGGCCTTGCGAGCCGTAGCCGATAATCGCGACCTTCTTTTTCTGGATGAGAGAGAGGTCAGCATCCTTGTCGTAGTAGAGATTCGCCATTGCGTTCGTTGTTCCTTTCGTGGGCCGCGGGGCGGCCGAAATTCACTGAATTTGTTGCGATCATGCACGCGGGCCCAGCGTTGCCGGAACCCTGTGAAATTATTTGGCTGAGGGAGCGGGTTCCAAGGGGGCAGCTTCAGCCGCGCCAGGGGGGCGCAGCAGATCGTTGCCGCGCGTCATGGCAATGCGTCCCGTGCGGGCCATTTCCAGCACGCCGAAAGGACGCAGAACCTCCAACAAACCGTCGATCTTGTCCACCGTGCCGGAAACTTCCACGATCAAGGATTCGGGGGCAACGTCCACCACGCGCGCGCGAAACACCTTGATGAGTTCCATCAAGTGGGGGCGATTCTGCTGGTCGGCGGAAACTTTGATCAGCGCCAGGTCGCGCTCCAGCATGGAACGATCGGTAATATTTTCGGCCAGCAGCACATCCACGAGCTTTTCCAGGCTGGCTTCCAGCCGGTGGGCGCCGCGCTCATCCGTGTGCGCGCAAAGAGTCATGCGGGCGATCGCTTCGTTTTCGGTGGGCCCGACAGTGAGCGAATCAATGTTGATGGCCAGCCGCCGGGTAAGGGAAGAAACGCGGTTCAGAACCCCAGGCTTGTTTTCGACATAAGCAACAATGGTTTGCATGCAATCCTCGATTTTTCCAATTCTGCAAATGTTCCCGATCAACCCAGCAGCGGTGCAATGTCCCGGCTTTTGATTTCATTTTAGCGGGAACGCGTCCAGCGGGGCCGGACCTTCCCAAATGATAAATCCTAAGGCTCGGTAGCCGTTTCCACCAGCGGGCTGGGCCGGCGAATCATATCGTGGAGCGCCGCGCCCGCCGCCACCATGGGATACACGGAATCCTCCTGCTCGACCCGGAAATCGAGCAGAACGGGTTGCTCGGTGTGGCGCGCCGACTCAATGGTTGAAACGACTTCCGCGCGCGAGGTGATGCGCTCCCCGCGGATGCCGAAGGCGTTCGCCAGCGAGACAAAATCGGGCGCGACCAGCGGCGTGGCCACGTACCGCTTGTCGTAGAAAAACTCCTGCCACTGGCGGACCATGCCGAGATAGCCGTTGTTGATGATGGCGATCTTGATGTTGATTTTTTCCTGGACGATCGTGGCCAGTTCGCAGGAAGTCATTTGGAAGCCGCCATCGCCGACAACCGCCCAGACTTCGGCGTCGGGCCGCGCGAATCTTGCGCCAATCGCGGCTGGCAGCGCAAATCCCATGGTGCCGAGCCCGCCAGAAGTGATCAGCGAGCGCGGGCGGTCGTGGTGGTAATACTGCGCTTCCCACATCTGGTGCTGGCCCACGTCGGTGACCACGATGGCCTCGCCTCTGGTGACCTTCCACAAATCGTTGATCACGTGCGCGGCGTAGAGATGGCCGCTGTCCGGCAGGCTCTGAATATCACGAACCGCGGAATCGCCCTTGAGCTCCTTGATATGCGCCAGCCAGAAAGAGTGGTCGCGCTCGTGGATGTGCGGCAGGAGTCTGCTAAGAGTTTCGCCGGCGTCGCCGATCAGCGCCGCGTCCACCTTGACGTTCTTGTTGATCTCGGCGCGATCCACTTCGATGTGGATTTTGCGAGCGTTGCGCGCATAGGTGCGCAAATCGCCGGTGACGCGATCGTCGAAGCGCATGCCCACGGCGATCAGCAGGTCGGCTTCCTGAATCGCGGTGTTGACCCAGGCTTCGCCGTGCATGCCCATCATGCCCAGATTCATCGGATCGCTGGCCGGGAAGCAGCCAATGCCGAGCAGCGTCATGGCCACGGGGATGTTGCTGGTACGCACGAACTCCTCGAGCTTGCGCATGGCACCGGAAAGCATGACGCCGCGGCCGGCAAGAATCACCGGGCGCTTGGCGGTGTTGAGCAGTTCGACGGCGCAGTCGAATTCGTCCTGTTTGTGATTGTTGCGGATGCGCTTCACCGGTAGGTTCGGAGCGCTCGCGTCCCAATCGAATTCGGTGGAAGCCTGTTGCGCGTCCTTGGTGAAGTCCACGAGCACCGGCCCGGGGCGCCCGGACTGGGCGATGATGAAAACTTCGCGCAGCGTGCGCGCGATGTCTTCCGCTCGGGAAACCACCACGTTGTATTTGGTGATCGGCATGGTGATGCCGGTGATATCCACTTCCTGAAACGCATCGGAGCCGAGTACCTTGCTGCTGACCTGCCCGGTGATGCAGACCACCGGGGAAGAATCGAGCATGGCCGTGGCGATGCCGGTGACCATGTTGGTGGCGCCCGGACCGGAAGTGGCCATGGCCACACCGATGCCGCCCGTGGCGCGCGCATAGCCATCGGCCATGTGCGTGGCGCCCTGCTCGTGGCGCACCAGAATGTGGTGCAGCTTAGACTTGCCAAGCGCGTCGTAAACCGGAAGAATCGCGCCGCCCGGATAGCCGAAGATGTGACGCACGCCGAGGCGCGTCAGTGTTTCACAAAGAATTTCCGCACCTGTCATCTTCATACAGTTCTCCCCGAAGATCCCGGCAGGGAACCGGCTGAAAAAGTCTCGGGCAGGGCAGTGACCGCGCCAACCGAGGAAGAGGAAACGAGGTACGCATATTTGGCCATAACTCCGCTGGTGAAGCGGGGCTTGGGCGCTTTCCAGGTAGCCAGGCGCTGCCGGATTTCAGCGCCCGTGAGTTCGACGGAAAGATTGCGCTTGGGAATGTCGAACACGATGGTGTCTCCATCACGAAGCGCGGCGATCGGGCCGCCAACTATTGCTTCGGGTGCGACGTGGCCGGCCATGAGCCCGTGCGTGGCGCCGGAGAAACGCCCATCGGTCAGCAGGGCGACGGAATCGCCGAGACCTGCACCGACCAGCGCCGCGGTCACCGCGAGCATTTCACGCATGCCCGGTCCGCCGCGCGGGCCTTCATAACGTATCACCACCACGTCGCCGGCTTTGATCTGGCTCTTGTTGACGGCGGCAAACGCGGCTTCTTCGCCATCGAATACGCGCGCGGGGCCGCGGAAGGTTTGCGCGTTGTGTCCGGCGACCTTGATGACGCAGCCTTCCGGAGAAAGATTGCCGTGAAGAATGACTAGGCCACCCGTCGGTTTGAGCGGGTTATTTTTGGTGCGGACGACTTCCTGGCCGGGGGTTTCTTTTGCGGCGGACGCTTCTTGGGCGAGGCTACGGCCGGTGACGGTGATGGCTTCGCCTTGGAGGAGGCCAGCTTCAAGCATACGCTTTGCGACGAGCGGAGTGCCGCCTGCTGCGTATAGGTCGGTTGCGACAAATCGTCCTCCAGGTTTTAAGTCAGCGAGGATGGGCGTGCGCGAACTGATGCGATCAAAATCGTCGATGGAGAGCGGAATGCCTGCTTCCCGGGCGATGGCGAGAAGATGCAGAACGGAGTTGGTGGAACCCCCGGTGGCGGCGACTCCCGCGATGGCGTTTTCAATGGCCGTCTTGGTGATAATTTTAAGCGGCGTAACATCTTTGCGGAGAAGATCCATGGCCAGCTTGCCGGCCAACTCGCCCGCCTTTGCTTTGCCCTTGTCCGTTGCGGGGATGCTGGAAGCGCCCATGGGAGCGATTCCCAGGAATTCGCAGACCAGGGCCATGGTGTTGGCGGTGAACTGCCCTCCGCAGGCGCCCACGCCAGGACAAGCCGAGCATTCGAGTTCTTTCAACTGCTTATCCGTAATTTTTCCGCGCGCGTGCGCCCCAACGGCTTCGTAAACATCCTGAATCGTCACCGAATGGCCCTCAAACTGGCCGGGCGCAATGGAACCGCCATAAAGAACGAGTCCAGGAATATTCAAGCGCTCCAGCGCCATCACGCCGCCGGGAATCGTTTTATCGCAGCCGACCAGGACGACGAGGCCGTCGAACAGATTGCCGCGGGAGACGAGTTCGATTGAGTCGGCGATGACTTCGCGGCTGATCAACGAAGCGCGCATGCCGTCGGTGCCCATGGTGATGCCGTCGGAAATGGAAACTGTGTTGAATTCCAGAGGTGTGCCGCCCGCGGCGCGGATGCCCGCGCGAACGTGCTCGGCAAGCTCGCGGAGGTGGTAGTTGCAGGGTCCGATTTCGATCCAGGTGTTGGCGATGCCGATGAGCGGCTTGGTGAAATCTTCGTCCTTGAGCCCGGAGGCGCGCAGCATGGCGCGAGCAGGGGCGCGGTTATTGCCATCCACGAGAGCGGAACTGTGGGACTTCAGCGAACGATCGGTCACAGCGGCGTCCCTCCAGACTGCGCGCAAGAAACGAAAAACAAATCGGGGCCATCATCCCGTCTGGAGGATGGCCCCAAAACTCCAGAGTTGCGCAACACAAGATCTACATTTTTCCCCACGCGCCAGCGGAAAAAACCGCCAAGCTGTTTCCTGACACGAGGCGCGTCGTCCAACAGCCCAGGAATGCAGACAACACCCAAAATTAACGAGGTGATACGCGACAGCGCGTACGCCCCCAGACACTCACTAGGTTGAAGGAAAGAGGGGGGATGAGTCAAATTAATAGAAATGCTATGGAAAATAAGCTCAGATTATGGCTGGCAATGAAGCGCCTTTCCCCAACGAGTGCGTGCCCACCAAAGTGTTCAGAGCACGCTGTTCAGGCGCATTTTGATGAGTTAGTGAGGGAATGCCCTCTGAAGGGGCATCTCCGGTGAGCGCGCAGGCATCCATTGCAGTGAGCGATGGAAGAGTCAAACAGAACTTTGCAGGCAATTCTAGTCCCGCGTTTAGAGATGGGCCGTGGTATTTGGCCGCACGCAAGCAGCAGCACATAGTCAGTAAGAATAAAGATCAGGCGGGGCGCGGAGCGAACGGAGACGGAGCATCGAGGCATGGAGACAGTGGATGTATGCGTGATAGGAGGAGGGCCAGCAGGACTCGCGGCTGCAATTGCGGCACGCCAACGTGGCTTCTCGGTGGTTGTCGTTGACGGCCTGAAACCTCCCATCGATAAGCCTTGCGGCGAAGGGCTTTTACCCGAGACGCAAAAGACACTAGCCGAGTTGGGGATTGCGGTGAGCAACGAGGATGGATGCAGATTCCGAGGGATACGTTTCGCGGAGCAGGGCTTTCAACTGAGTGCTGAATTCGCCGAAGGGCAAGGCATCGGAATCCGTCGGACGCTGTTGCATCAAAAGCTGCATGAGCAGGCAGAATCCTCCGGCGTGCAGTTCCGTTGGCAAACGACAGTGCAAGGGATGGAGGCGAGCGTCGCGCACACGTCCCGCGGGGGAATTGCAGCGGAGTGGATTGTCGGCGCGGATGGGAGTGCTTCCCGCGTGCGGCAATGGAGCGGATTGGAGGCCGGCACACGAAGCAGCCGGAGGCATGCCACGCGGCGGCATTATCGTATCCAGCCGTGGTCGCCGTATGCGGAAGTCCACTGGGGTAATCGGACGCAGGCGTACGTTACGCCGATTGGCAAGGAGGAAGTCTGCATCGTGGTCATGGCCGAAGGGCTTGAAGATGCGCACTTCACCACAGCTCTGGAGGGACTCCCGGAGCTCCGCGAGCGGTTGTGCCGGGCGGAGCTGGCGAGCCGGGAGCGCGGCGCAATCACGGCCATGCACAGGCTCGAAAAGGTGACAAGTGGAAACGTGGCGCTAGTGGGCGACGCCTCCGGCGGAGTGGACGCCATCACTGGAGCGGGACTGCGGTTGGCGTTCCGGCAGTCGCTGGCGCTTGCGGAGGCGATGGAGCGCAACGACCTGTCGAGTTATGAACGTGCGCATCAGGAATTGGCGCGGCGTCCGATAAGGATGGGGCGGCTGATGCTCTTGCTGGGGCGGAACGGGAGATTACGCCAACGCACATTTGCCGCGTTGGCAGCGAGGCCGCGATTGTTTGGGGACTTGCTGGCGATGCACACAGGCCAAGCAACGCCCGCTCAAATGCTGGGCACCGGGTTAGAACTGGGCTGGCAACTTCTGAGCGCGTGATCAAAGGGAAAGGGAACCCGTGCGAGTAACAGGCTGGAAGTCATTTGGGATTGGCCTCGGCGCGCTGGCTGTGCTGGCAGTGCTTCTGTCCGCGGGCGCGGCGCCACCCAGAGTGCATATCGAGCAGCCGGCTATAACGACACCTTCTGAGGTTTCCCTTATTGTGGACCCGGCCCAATCGAAAGTGCATTTCACGGTGGATAGCACGCTGCACACGGTGCACGGCACCTTTGCGCTGAAGAGCGGAGCGCTGCGCTTCGACACGCAGACAGGAAAAGCGGGCGGGGCGGTCGTAGTGCTGGCCACGAGCGGCGACAGCGGCAACAGTTCGCGCGACGAAAAGATGCACAAAGTAGTGCTCGAGAGCGAGAAGTATCCCGATGCGGTCTTCCGGCCCACGCAGGTGACAGGCAAGGTCGCGGCTCCCGGGAGCTCGGATGTGCAGTTGCACGGGCTGTTCCTGCTCCATGGCAGCGAGCATGAACTTATTGTGCCGGTACATGTGGCGTTGAACAGCGGAAAATGGAATGGCAGGGCGAAGTTCGAGGTGCCGTACATCCAATGGGGCCTGAAGGACCCCAGCAACTGGCTGCTGAAGGTGAAGCCCGTGGTGCAGGTTGACCTGGAGCTGACCGGCGCATGGAAACAAGGAGAACAAACCGGCGGCAGCCAGGCGCGGGTTACTTGTCGAGATGATTCGCTAGTCGAACCGCAGAACTCTAAAGCAAGGAAAAAGCTCGCGCGCGCTGGCGTTTTTATTTGCATATCCGCAACGCTTCCTACAGAATGAAACGTTTGGGCTACAGCCTGGAAACTAGACAGGCGGGCCCTGTGCAGTTCCACCTACAATTCAACCGAGGAATCTCATGGAAAAGCCAACGAAGATTGCTGTGCCGAGGGGAAAACTCGGGGTGCTGCTGCCGGGAGTGGGCGCGGTGGCGACGACGTTCATGGCCGGCGTCGAACTGGTGCGCACGAAGAAGGCTCTTCCGGTCGGGTCGCTGACGCAGATGGCTACGATTCGCCTGGGAAAGCGCACGGAAGGGCGCTCGCCGAAAATCAAGGATTTTGTAAAGCTGGCCCGGCTGGAAGACATGGTGTTCGGCGGATGGGATATTTTTCCGGACAGTTCCTACGAAGCGGCGGCGAAGGCGGGCGTGCTGGATGCAAAGCATTTGGCGCTGGTGAAGACGTTCCTCTCGAAAATCAAGCCGATGTCCGCAGCGTTTTATCACGAATACGTGAAGATGCTGAACGGCAAGAATGTGAAGAAAGGGAAGACGAAGTACGACATCGCGCTGCAGGTGAAGGACGACATCGCGAGGTTCAAGAAAAAGCACGGCTGCTCGCGCCTGGTGATGCTGTGGTGCGGCTCGACGGAAGTGTTCATGAAGCAGCATGAAGTCCACGCCACGCCGGAATCGTTTGAAGCGGCGATGAAAGAGAATCATCCGGCGATTGCGCCCTCGATGCTTTACGCGTGGGCGGCGATTACCAGCGGCATCGCGTATGGAAATGGCGCGCCGAACCTGACCGTGGATGTGGCGGCGTTGCGGCAATTGGCGCAGGAACACAATGTGCCGATCGCGGGTAAGGACTTCAAAACCGGTCAGACCCTGCTCAAGACTGTGCTGGCGCCCGCCTTCAAGGCGCGCATGCTGGGGCTGAACGGCTGGTTTTCGACGAACATTCTGGGCAACCGCGACGGTGAAGTTCTGGAGGACCCGGGCTCCTTCAAGACGAAGGAAGAATCGAAGCTGGGCGCGCTGGAGTTTATTTTGCAGCCGCACTTGTATCCCGACCTGTACAAGAAGATTCATCACAAGGTACGCATCAACTACTACCCACCACGCGGCGACAACAAAGAGGGCTGGGACAATATTGATATCTTCGGGTGGCTGGGCTATCCGATGCAGATCAAGGTGGATTTCCTTTGCCGCGATTCGATTTTGGCGGCGCCCATCGTGCTGGACCTGGTGTTATTCCTGGATCTGGCGCAGCGCGCAGGCATGCGGGGTATTCAGGAATGGCTCAGTTTCTATTTCAAGTCGCCAATGACCGCGCCGGAGTTGTATCCGGAGCATGACCTGTTTATCCAGCTCATGAAATTGAAAAACACCCTGCGCTGGATGATGGGAGAGGATTTGATCACCCACCTAGGGCAGGAATATTACGATTAACCTCTCCTTCTGACGTTTTGCAATTTTGTCCGTTACCTAGAGCTGGTTTCGAAACCCTTTTCAGTCCCTTTAGAATCAACTGGTTAGGGTGGCCAAAAGGGGGTTTTGAAATAGCTTCTAGACACAAAACACCGTGTCACCCTGAAAGACGCGTCGTTTGCTTCTCGAAGGATCTCAACATCGAGATTGTGCATGATTCCAAGATTGCGACCCTTCGGCAGTTCTCATCGGCTCGCCTAGGATGACAAGGCCCTCCTGAATTGGAACGGGACACGAATTGCACATCGTGCGGAACACGGATCACAGAGGCTCGGGAACTTCCCAGCGGCCGGATTCAGCAGAGCGGAAGAGCGCATCAATGACCGCCATGTTGCAGATGGCATCTTCCAGGGGATTGGGGACTTCCTTGTTTTCGCGAATGGCCTGCGAGAAAAGATCGCCCTGGATCGTGTATTGGTTGCAAATGGGAAAGGATTCAGTGATCGCGCTTCCGCCGGCGTAAAGTTCCTTGCCGTTGTCAATGAAGATACGCGCAGGCTTGTCCGAGGGGGCGTTGAACGGAATCTCAATGTCAATGCGGCCTTCGGTGCCGAAGAACTGCATCTTCTGGTAGGCGACGAGTTGTGTGCTGGCGGTGAAGATGCTCTGCCCCGTGGGGAATTCCAGAATCGCGGACGTGAGGCGATCAGTTTTGAAACTGGGATCGCGCTCGATGCAGGCAAAGACGCGCTCCGGCTCATCGCCAAACACAAAACGCGAGGTCTTCACCGGGTAGCAGCCGATGTCGAGCAGCGCACCGCCGCCGTACCCGGCGATATTGCGCGGGTCCGCCGGATCTGTATTGAGGTAGCTGAAAAAGCCGGAAGCCGAGCGGAGCTTGCCGATGCGCCCGGCGCGGATAAGTTCGCGCGTGCGCAACCACTGCGGATGCGTGCGGACCATGAAGGCTTCGCCAATTTTGACGCCGTATTCATCGCGGGCTTCCAGCAGTCGGCGCGCCTCCGCGGCGTTGCGGCTGATGGGCTTTTCACAGAGGACATGCTTTATGCGGCTGGCGGCGCGGATGGACCATTCGACGTGCATGTGATTCGGCAGGGGATTATAGATGGCCTCGATCTCGCGGTCGGCGAGCAGTTCTTCGTAGGAGCCATAGGCTTTGGGAATGGAGAACTGTGCGGCGACGTTTTTCGCTTTTTCGATGGAGCGCGAAGCAATGGCGGTGATTTCAGCCCATTCACATTGTTGCATGGCGGGGATGACTTGGCGCGTGGCGATGCTCGCGGCGCTCAAAATTCCCCATTTGACTTTAGATGGCATGACCCTTCTGTTCTGATTATCACAAAACGAGCGGGAGACCAAATGTCGGCGGTCACAAGGTAACGTTGCGATTAGCCCAGGGAGTTCAGTCGAGCTAGGCGAAGGACCGCGTGACGTCTTTCTCCCATTGTAAAAAGCGGGTCCCTCGCTGCGCTTCCGTCGAATCTTCCCCTACAACTCGGGTAAATCGTGCACGCGGGCTGACAACAAAATACGGCTACATTGCCAGCAGCCGTGCCAGCAGGCCCGCCAATGCGCCACCGACCAGCGGGCCGAAGACGGGGATGGGAGCATAACCCCAGTCGGAAGCGCCTTTCCCCGCGATCGGAAGAAGGGCGTGAGCGATGCGCGGGCCGAGGTCGCGCGCAGGATTAATCGCGTAGCCGGTCGTACCGCCCAGGGAGAGGCCGATGCCCCACACGAGGCTCCCGACAAGATACGGGCCCAGGCCCGCGGCAGGTCCGGTGGCGGCTACTCTTTTCGAGAAGATGGCGCTGACGACGAACACGAGCACGAAGGTGCCGATGACCTCACTCAGGAAATTGGCGAGCATTGTGCGAATGGCCGGGGACGTGGAGAACACGGCAAGTTTCGTGGGGGCGTCGGGCGTTTCCCGCCAGTGCGGCAAAAAGTGCAGCCAGACAATCGTAGCGCCGGCGATTGCGCCGAAAACTTGCGCGGCCATGAAGGGCAAGACTTGCGAGAAGTCGTGGCTTCTGAGGGCAAAGCCGAGAGTCACCGCCGGATTGAGATGCGCGCCGGGACTGCCGCAGGCCATAGCGGTGAACACGCCGCACATGACCGCGAGTGCCCATCCGGTGGTGATGGCGAGCCAGCCGGAATTCTCAGCTTTGGATTTGCGGAGGAGGACCCCGGCGTTGACACCGCCGCCGAGGAGGATCAGAACAAAAGTGCCCGTTAATTCGCCGAACCAGGGTGTGAGCATGTAGTGCGCCTCCAGATGAAGCACATCAACCACTTCGCATATGCGACGTACAAATATACAACGGTTGTGGCACACGGCTGGCGTGATTAGCGCCATTGCTGCTATGGCCGGGAAGCATTCGTGAAGTAGAATCTCCGTGAGAGTGAAGCGCAACAATAGATTCACCCGGCCGAAGCAACGGAGCGCGCTATGAGACTCATCCGGTTTGGAGAGAAAGGGCAGGAAAAGCCCGGTGTATTGATTGAGGGGAAGAGGCGCGACGCCTCGGCGTGGTTCCGCGATTGGGATGCGGCGTTTTTCGCGGCCGATGGACTGAAGAAGCTGGCCGCCAAGCTTTCTTCCGCAAGCCCGGCCGGACTGCCGGAAGTGGCGGAAGGAGTGCGCTGGGCCGCGCCCGTGGCACGGCCCGGGAAAATCGTCTGCGTGGGCCTGAACTATGCGGATCATGCCAAGGAAACCGGGGCGGTCGTGCCGAAAGAGCCGGTACTCTTCATGAAGGCAGCGAATACCATGGTCGGCCCGAATGATGACCTGCTAATTCCGCGGCGCAGCACGAAAACGGATTGGGAGGTCGAACTGGGCGTCATCATCGGGACTGAGGCGTGCTACCTGGAATCGCGCGAACAGGCGGAATCGCATATCGCCGGTTACTGCATTTCGCATGATGTATCCGAGCGGGAATTTCAGTTGGAGCGCGGCGGACAGTGGAGCAAGGGAAAAAGCTGCGATACATTTAATCCGCTGGGGCCCTGGCTGGCCACGCGGGAAGAAGTGCCGGATGTCAGCAACCTGAACATGCGCCTTAGCGTGAACGGGCAGATCCGGCAGCGGGGCAACACCGGAACGATGATCCACGCGCCCGCGGAACTGGTTCGTTACATTTCGCAGTTCATGACGCTGGAGCCGGGCGACTTGATCTCCACAGGCACGCCTCCCGGCGTGGGACTCGGCATGAAGCCGCCCACCTATCTGAAAGCGGGCGACGTCGTGGAGTTGGAGATTGACGGACTTGGAAAACAGCGGCAAACCTGCCGTCAGGCATAGCTGAGCGAACATGAAGATCACCGATTACTCCACATTTGTCCTTCCGACGCCTTGGCGCAACTTGACGTACCTGGTGCTGGAGACCGATGAGGGTATCCGCGGGTACGGCGAAGCGCGCGTCGTATCGAAAACGCATACGGTCCGCGAATTTCTGAAGGACGTCCGCCGGCACATTGTGGGATTCGACGCTACTGACATCGAAGAGTTGTACCGGCGATTCACCCTTTTTGATTTTGGCCTGCCGGGCGAAGTAGTGATGACGGGGCTCGCGCTGGTGGAGATGGCCTGCTGGGATTGCATCGGCAAGAAAGCCAAGCTGCCCGTCTATCAATTGCTGGGCGGAAAAGTGCGAGACAGCATTCCAGCTTACGCCAATGGCTGGTATACCGTGGATCGCACGCCGCAAGCGTTTGCCAACGCTGCGAAGAAAGTGCTGGCGCGCGGCTATCGCGGGATGAAGCTCGATCCATTCGGAAACGGCAACCTGGAGCTTACGCGCGAGGAATATCACCGCAGCCTGGAAATTCTGGAGGCCGTGTTCAGCGTGGCCGGGCGCGATGCTCAGGTTTTTGTGGAGATGCACGGACGGTTTGCGCCGCATCAAGCGGTGGAGATTGCCCGCGCCATCGAGAAATATCAGCCGGGCTGGATCGAGGAGCCATGCAGGCCCGATGATCCCGGCGCGCTGGAGATGGTGGCGCGACATACCAGTGTGCCCATCGCAGTCGGAGAGCGCTACTACACCGCAGCGCAATTCCGCGACCTTTTTCCGAGGCGCGTGATTCATATCCTGCAGCCAGACATGACACAATGTGGCGGGTTCTTGGAAACAAAGAAAATCTGCTCCACCGCGGAGACTTATTCCGTGATGGTGGCACCGCACAATGTCGGAGGAATTATTAGTACCACGGCGGCGCTGCACCTGATGGCCGGGTTACGCAACGGCAAGATCCTCGAGCACTTCAACGACTTTTCTGACGCGGAAATCAAGCAAGCCGGGCGGCCGTATCCGGAAGTCAAGGACGGCCAGTTCGCTTTGCCGCAAGGGCCGGGCTGGGGAGTGGAACTGGACTTCAACTATATTCGCGAAAAATCCGCAAAATCCGGCGACGGCGTGATCGCCGATCCGGGCCTGGACATGTTTCGCAAGCCGGACTGGTTCAAGAGGTCTACGGCCGCCAAGAGCGGCGTGAAGCAGTAGCTCCGTGTCAGCCCCATAAAGAAACTGTCAGTCCGACCGAAGGGACGGCTGTTGCTGCCGTCCCGGAGTGGAGGAATCCCGCCTCAGCTCCGTATTTAAGGTTAAACAAATCGTAGCGCAGCGGCGTCAGCCCTCAAGCGCGGCCAAGCGGCGGCTCCATTCGGCGACCGCGGCCCGCGAAACGCCAAAGTCCGATGCCGTTCTCCCTTCTAGCGCCGCAAGCTGAATGGCGGCATTGCCGATTGTGGAGCACTCCACGGGACCCCGGATGACTTCCAGCCCCGAGCGCTCTTGCAAAAGCCGGTTAAGAAAGGTATTGCGGTTCCCGCCCCCGACGATATAGATGCTGCGGAATTTCTTCCCGGCCACTTCGCTGATCATGCGCAAAACCTCGGTGTAACGCGCGGCCAGGCTGTGGAAAATCAAGTTGGCAAACTGCGGGGCTGCCTCTGGGTCTTCCGGCAGCGGCGCGTGCCCCGAAAGTTTTAACACTGAGTTGATGCGCTGCGGCATGTGTCCGCTGAGATGCAGCTCGGAATGATCCACCTCGAGAAATGCCTTTGCCGCCGGAAGCGAGCGGCAAGCCTCGATGAGCGAAGCTACGCTCCAGTACTTACCCTGAGAGTGCCAGTGGCGCATAGATTCTTCGATCAGCCACATGCCGTTGACGTTTTTCAGGAAGCGGTAACTGCCCTCGAGGCCGCCTTCGTTGCTGATGTTTTGCCGGAAGGCAGCGTCGCCGCGGCAAGGGCGATCGAGGACGGTACCCACGAGCGACCACGTCCCGGAACTGATGAACGCACAATCGGCGCCGGAGTGCGGGATGCCGGCGACGGCCGAGCCCGTGTCGTGGCAGGACGGTGCGATCAGTTGAGTATTTCGGAACTCAGGGAGCCGCGCGAGGTCCCCCGTGACTTGGCCGATGATGGTGCCGGGAGGCACGAGTTCCGGCGCCTTGCTCTGGTCAAGGCCCGCCGCTCGAAATATCTCCGGCGACCAGGCGCGATCGGTGGCGCTGACGAGTTGCGTGTGCGTCGCCAGCGTGAACTCGGAGACGGCCCGCCCGCCAAGACTGCAAAGAATGTACTCCGGCAAATTCAGCCAGCACGTGCCATCGGGAAGGCCGTCGTCGTGATCCGCGATGAGCTGGTACAGCGTGTTGAAACGCAGCATTTGCACGCCGGTGATGGCGTAAAGCCGCTCTGCAGGGAATGCTTCCCAGAATTGCGCGGGGATTTTTTCTGTGCGTGGATCGCGATAGCAGAAGGGGTCCTGTAGGGGCTTGTGCTCGCCGTCCACGCGCACATAATCAACGGCCCAGCCATCCACGCCGATGGAATCGATCGGACCAGAAGCTTCACGGGCGGCTAGGCGCAGGCCTTCGAGAAGGCCCTCCCGCAGGCGGGAGATGTCCCAGTAGAGATGTCCAT
>Ga0187784_10000944_pt1 | contig 22461 bp, 20 predicted proteins | sample 1015_SJ02_MP15_2_FD_132964 | JGI IMG/M metagenome (GOLD analysis project Ga0187784, IMG submission 132964) | Tropical peat soil microbial communities from peatlands in Department of Meta, Colombia - 1015_SJ02_MP15_20_MG | ecosystem: Environmental > Terrestrial > Soil > Wetlands > Peat | place... | reverse complement strand
TCGGTATCGCCCATGCTGCCGCGGCGATGCGAGCCGGCATGCGCAAAGCCGACGCCGGGGCGGTCGGTGCCTTGCTCGTGGGTCGGCGGGTTCTCCTCGGCGAAGACTCGCTCGGTCTTCAGATTGGGGAATTTTTCGTCGCCGTCGTTGCGCAGGAACAGCGCCTTGCGGCCGTCGCCGACGAAGACAAAAGCGCCATGGGGAATTGCGAGCTTGTTCACGTCTAACTCCTGAGCGGGCGTTGCGCCGCGAAGCGGCTTTGCTTGCGCGGATTTTAATCAACGCCGGAGAGCGATTTTCGGCATTGACGCCGATCAAATCGATGCCGGCCGGGCATTCAGCGGGCGCCGATCATTCCGCCGCCGCCTTCGTATGCCCGAGGCGTTGATTGAGGGTGTCGAGCAGCGACTCGGCCGCTTCGGCAATGACGGTGCCGGGCGGAAAGATCGCCTCGGCGCCGGCGGCACGAAGCGCGTCATGGTCCTGCGGCGGAACGACGCCGCCGACCACGATCATAATGTCGGAGCGGCCGTTGCGTTCGAGCTCGGCCTTGAGCTCCGGCACCAGCGTCAGATGCGCGCCGGCAAGCGACGAGACGCCGAGAATATGCACGTCGTTTTCCACCGCCTGGCGCGCGGCTTCCGCGGGCGTCGCGAACAGCGGCCCGATATCGACGTCGAAGCCGAGATCGGCAAAGGCCGAGGCGATCACCTTCTGGCCGCGGTCGTGGCCGTCCTGGCCGATCTTGGCGACCAGGATGCGAGGGCGGCGGCCTTCGTTTTCCTCGAATTCGGCGACGCGTTTTTGCACCCGTTCGACCGTATCGGACATGCCGGCCTCCCGTCGATAGACGCCGGAGATCGCCTTGATCTCGGCCTGATGGCGGCCGAAGGCCCGCTCCATCGCCAGTGAAATCTCGCCGACGGTCGCCTTGGCGCGCGCAGCATCGATGGCGAGCGCAAGAAGGTTGCCGTTGCCGCCGGAGGCGCTGCGCGTCAGCGCCGCAAGCGCCTGCGCAAGGGCCTGCGGATCGCGCTCGCGCTTGAGCCGCGTCAGCTTGTCGATCTGCAATTGCCGCACCGCGCCGTTGTCGACCTTGAGGATGTCGATCGGCGCTTCGTCTTGCGGCCGGTATTTGTTGACGCCGATCACCGCCTGCGCGCCGGAATCGATGCGCGCCTGGGTGCGCGCGGCGGCCTCCTCGATGCGCAGCTTCGGCAGCGACGCCTCGATCGCGCGCGTCATGCCGCCAAGCTCCTCGACCTCGCGGATATGGGCGGAGGCTTGCAGCGCCAGTTCGTGCGTCAGCCGTTCGACATAGAACGAGCCGCCCCACGGATCGATCATGCGCGTGGTGCCGCTTTCGCGCTGCAGGACGATCTGCGTGTTGCGCGCGATGCGGGCGGAAAAATCCGTCGGCAGCGCCAGCGCCTCGTCGAGCGCATTGGTGTGCAGCGATTGCGTGCCGCCCTGCGTCGCCGCCATCGCCTCGACCGTGGTGCGCGCGACGTTGTTGAACACGTCCTGCGCGGCAAGCGACCAGCCGGAGGTTTGGCAGTGGGTGCGCAGCGACAGCGAGCGGACGTCCTGCGGGTTGAATTGCTTCATCAGCTTCGCCCACAACAGCCGCGCGGCGCGCAGCTTCGCCACCTCCATGAAAAAATTCATGCCGATGCCGAAGAAGAACGACAGCCGCGGTGCGAAGCGATCGACGTCGAGCCCCGCCGCCAGCCCGGCGCGCACATATTCGACGCCGTCGGCGAGCGTATAGGCAAGTTCAAGATCGGCGGTCGCGCCGGCCTCCTGCATATGATAGCCGGAGATCGAGATCGAGTTGAATTTCGGCATATGCGCCGAGGTGTAGGCGAAGATGTCGGAGATGATGCGCAGCGAAGGCTTCGGCGGATAGATGTAGGTGTTGCGCACCATGAACTCTTTGAGGATGTCGTTCTGGATCGTGCCGGCGAGCTTCTGCGGCGGTACGCCCTGTTCCTCGGCGGCGACGATGTAGAGCGCCAGCACCGGCAGCACGGCGCCGTTCATGGTCATCGACACCGACATCTGGTCGAGCGGGATGCCGGCGAACAGCGTGCGCATGTCGTAGATCGAGTCGATGGCCACGCCGGCCATGCCGACGTCGCCGGAGACGCGCGGATGGTCGCTGTCGTAGCCGCGATGGGTGGCAAGGTCGAAGGCGATCGAGAGCCCCTTTTGCCCGGCGGCGAGATTGCGCCGATAGAAGGCGTTGGAATCCTCGGCGGTGGAGAAGCCGGCATATTGCCGGATCGTCCACGGCTGGGTGACGTACATGGTCGGGTAGGGGCCGCGCAGAAAGGGCGCGATGCCGGGATAGGTATCGAGGCCGTCGATGCCTTGAAGGTCGTCGGCGGCATAAAGGCTCTTGACCGCGATGCCCTCGGGCGTGAGCCAGGAGGCAGTCGAGGCGGACGGCGTAGGCGCCGCCTCGGCGAAAGCCACCCGCGTAAAATCCGGGATTTTAGTCATCGGTCTTACCGACCCCTTGGCCGCTTCCTCGGCCGCTTTCTCAGCCGCTTTCTTAGCCGCTTTCTTAGCCGCTTTCTTGGCCGCTTTCTTGGCTGCATCTATGCGCCGTATTTCTTAACAACAATGCGCCGAACCTATCATGCGGCGCCAGCATAGCGCGACTGCGGATAACGCTAAAGTCCCGCCCTGTTGACGCCACCGTTTCCGCTACGTTTGGCGTCTTTCCGCCCGGTCCCGCCGCTTGCCCGAACTCAAGCCCGTTCCGCCGACCACCAGCGCCGCCGCCCAGTGGGCGCCGCTCGCGCGCTTCATTGCCGCCGACGCGCGGCTGGCGCTTTGGGCCTACCGCCGGCCGGTCACCGCGTTCACCTACGAATTCCTGCGCTTCGGCGTAAAGCAGGCCTGGGCCTGCCTGTTCGGCGGCGCCATGGTCGCGTTGCTCGTCGGCACCTACCTCTGGTACCCGCGCGATGCCTTTCTGGCGCGCTACGATTTTTTGTTTCTGACGGCGCTGGCGATCCAGGCCGCCATGCTGATCTTCCGGCTTGAGACGTTCGACGAAGCCAAGGTCATTCTCATCTATCATGTGGTCGGCACCGTCATGGAGGTGTTCAAGACCGATGTCGGCTCCTGGATCTATCCCGGCGCGAGCATTTTCCATGTGGCGGGCGTTCCGCTGTTCTCCGGATTCATGTACGGCTCGATCGGTAGCTACATTGCCCGCAGTTGGCGGTTGTTCGATTTTCGCTTCACGCACCATCCGCCGTTATGGGCGGTGCATCTTCTCGCGCTTGCGGTCTACGCGAATTTTTTTACGCATCACTATGTGCTCGATCTTCGCACCGTCCTGTTCGCCGCCGCGGCGCTGCTGTTCGGCCGCACCTGGATCTATTACCGCATTCACCACGGCTATCGCCGGATGCCGCTTCTTCTCGGCCTTTTCCTGGTGGCGTTGTTCATCTGGATCGCCGAGAACCTCGGCACTTTCACCAAGACTTGGCTCTATCCGCACCAGATGGCGGGATGGTCGGCGGTGTCGCTGGGCAAGCTCGGTTCGTGGTTTCTTTTGCTGCTCATCAGCTATGCGCTGGTCGCGATCGTGAACCTGCCGTTGGAGGTCCGCGAACAGGTCGCGCCGGGGAGGGAGCTTCAGCCGACCAGCGCCTGATGCGCGGCCTGCAATATCGCGAGCGCTTCGCAACCGGCATGGATGAAGGTGCCGACGCCGGCCCGCCGCAAGGCGGCCTGTTCGGCCGGCCGGCCGGCGAGATAGAGATGCTTCGCAAGCGGCGACAGCGCCTGCGCGGCGGCAACCGCCTCGCGCGCATAGACCTCATCCGACGAGCACAGGCACGCGAGCCGCGCGCCGGAGGCTTTGAATGCCGCAACCATATCTTCGCGGCTCGCAAAACCGTCGTTGGTCACGGCTTCGATGCCGCCGGCCTCGAAAAAATTCTTGGCGAATGTCGAGCGCGCCGTGAATTCCGCTTGCGTGCCGAGATTGGCGAGGAAGATTTTCGGCCGCGCGCCCGTTGTCGTCAGCGCGCGGTCGGACGCGTCGCGCAGCGCTTCGAACGGCTGCGCCAGGCGGATCGGCCGCAGCGCATTTTCCGGCGTGGCTTTTTTGTCCGGCGGGGCCGGCAATTCGACCGCAACGTTCGCCTCGTGCAGATTGGGAAAAATGCTGACGCCGGTCAGCGCGTCGCGACGCCGCGCCGTGGCGGCGGCGCGTTTGGCATATGTGGCGGCAACGTTACCGTGGATCAGCCCGCTTGCGAGGGCGCGCGCGGCGCCGCCGGCGGCCTCGATCTCGCGGAACAGCGCCCAGGCGGCGCGGCAAAGCTCGTCCGTCAAATCTTCGACCGCGCCGGAGCCGGCCGCCGGATCGGCGACTTTGTCGAGATGCGACTCTTCGAGCAGAATGAGCTGCGTGTTGCGCGCGATGCGGCGCGCAAAGCGGTCGGGTAGGCCGCGCGCGGCGGTGAAGGACAAGACCGTGATCGCGTCGGCGCCGCCGAGGGCTGCGGCGAACACCGCGATGGTCGCGCGCAGGATGTTCACCTGCGGATCGCGCTGCGCCATCATGCGCCAAGCGGTTTCCGCAGAAACGAACGTAGGTTCAGTGGTAAGCCCGCAGGCGGTCTCCACGCGCGCCCACAACTTCCGCAGCGCGCGGAATTTGGCGATGGTGAGAAACTGCTCGGCGTCGGCGGCGAGACGGAAAAAGATCATGCGCCGCGCCGCATCGAGCGCCACGCCTTCGGCTTCGAGCGCGCGCAGATAGGCGAGTGCGACGGCAAGAACGTAAGCTAATTCCTGCGCTTCCGATCCGCCGGCGTTGTGGATCACGCGTCCATCGGCGGCGGCAAGCCTGCCGCCAAATCCTTCGCGGGCCAAAGCCGCAAGGCGGCGGGCGAAATGCGGCGCCTCGTCTTGCCAAGGTTTCGCCGTGCGTCCGGCGATCGCCATTGCGCCCAGCGGGTCATGCCCCACGCGAATGCCGATGCCGCGCTGCGATGACGCAAAACCCTTGGCGAGCGCCGCATCGATAACCGCCGTCGCCTGCGGCGAAACGTCGAGTTCGAGTCCGGCGCCGGCGCCGAAGTCGAAGCCGTCGAGCGCGCGTCTGAGCGCGTCCTCGGTTGCCGGCAGGCCGAAGCCGTAATCGCCGACGGCGCCGGCGAACACCAGCGAAAGACCGGTGGCGCCGTTCTCAAGCTCATGCAGCGCGGCTTTGTTGGCCAGCGCCGGATCGGGGTGATCGATCCGCGCTAGAATCTGCCAAGGGGTCGCCGCCGCGCGCGCCGCAATCGGCCGCGCATCCGAGCGGCGCCCGGCAAGCGGCTTGATCGAGAGCCCGTCATATGTCGCGCTGACAAGCCGCTCGAATGGCGCGCCCTTGAGCACGGCATCGACGAGTTTGCGCCAATCTTCCTGCCTGGCGACGGGGAAGTCGGCTGCAAGCGGCACTGTTTCAGGGTCGTTCATTGCCATGGTTCGCAAAATGCCACGCCGCGTCCGGCCGGCCAACTGCGGTTTTCGCAAAAGTTCATCCGATTCCTCGTGGGTGCCGTGCCCTGCAACTTCGGTAAATTGTCGGTGCTGTCTTAGTCGCGTGGCGGTAGCTTTTCGATGCCGCCGATGTCGACGCGCGCGAGCGCCTCGCGCACGCTGATGCCGCCGATCACCCGCTCGGCTGCGATCTCGCAGAGCGGCACCAGCACGAAAGGGCGCTCGAACAGACGCGGGTGGGGCAAGGTCAGGTCCGGCTCGTTGAGGACGAAATCGCCATATGCGATGAGGTCGAGGTCGATGGTCCGCGGCCCCCAGCGACGTTCGTGCGCGCGGTCGCGCCCGAGCATGCGTTCGCAATTTTGCATGCGCGCGAAAAGGTCACGCGGCGGCAGCGACGTCGTCACCGTGATCGCTGCATTGACGAACGGCGGCTGGTCGGTAACGCCCCAGGGCGGGGTCCGGTAATCCGACGAGCGCGCCGTCAGTTGCACCGCGGCGTCGGCGCATAGGATGACAATGGCCCGATCGAAGGTAGCGCGCACGTCGCCGACATTGCCGCCGAGCGCGATCAGCGCCTGCGTTGTGGTCGCGGCCATGGCGCTATTCGCGCCGCGTGCGCGTGATGCTCACGCCGACATCGTCGAAGGTCGCGGCGATCGGCGCGTGCGGCTTGTGCACGATGACGCGAATGCTACGCACCTTGGCGTAGCGATCGAGTACCGCGTCGGCGACCGCGCCGGCGGCGGCCTCGATCAGCCGATAGCGGCGCGCGCAAAACGCCTCGCTCGCGGTCTTCACCAGCATTTCATAGGACACGGTGGCCTTCACCGTGTCGGTGCGCGAGGCCTCGGCGAGATCGATATCAAGCACGAGATCAAGTGTGAACGGCTGTCCGACCTTGCCCTCGTGCGGCATCACGCCGTGATAGGCGTGCAGAACGAGTCCGTTGACGAAGATCGTGTCGTTCATCGCGCGCACCTGATCGCCGCGGCGACGGCAAGCGCCTGCACCGTCGGCGCCACGTCGTGGACGCGGACGATGGCGGCGCCGTTTTCGACCGCGACAAGGTGGGCGGCAAGCGATCCGCCAAGGCGCTCCGTCGGAGCGGACGGCGCCATCGCATCGATGAAGCGCTTGCGCGAGGCGCCGACAAGGAGCGGCAAGCCGAAACCGCGCCAAGCGTCGAGCCGGGCGATGCAGGCGATGCTCTGTTCCGTCGTCTTGCCGAAGCCGATGCCGGGATCGAGAACGATCTTCTCGCGCGGAATGCCGGCGCGCGCCGCGATATCGAGCGAGCGCTGAAAGAAAGAGGTCACCTCGGCAACGATGTCGATCATCGGATTAGCGGTTTCGCGGTTGTGCATGATGATCACGGGAACGCCATGCGCAGCGACGACGCCGGCCATGTCGGGATCGCGCTGCAGGCCCCAGACGTCATTGACGATCGCGGCGCCGAGGTCGAGCGCCCAGGCGGCGAGGGTCGCTTTCTGCGTGTCGATCGAGACGGGCGCGCCAAGCGCGACGACCTCGGCCAGGACCGGCTCCAGCCGCGCCCGTTCTTCCTCAAGCGGCACGCGGACGGCGCCGCCATAGGGCCTGCTCGATTCCGCGCCCACGTCGATGATATCGGCGCCTTCGGCGGCGAGGCGGCGCGCCTGTGCGACGGCCGCGCGCGCATCGAGAAAATGCCCGCCGTCGGAAAACGAATCCGGCGTGACATTGAGCACGCCCATCACCAGCGGCCGCGCCTTGGCGAGAAGGTCGGCCAAAACATTGTCGCGCGACGCGGCGTTCGGCGCCGGAACAGCCCGATCTGTTGCGGTTGGCGCTATGTTCCTGGCCATCATGCGGCCCATCGCTGCGGCCGTTGTTGAGCCGGTGGCTTTGCGCGGTCGTCTGCTGGGAGTCAAGCCGGGCAGGGAAGCCGAGCCGCGGTTCCCGCGGTCAATAGCGAATGACGGGCGGCAGCTTCTTGGCGCTCTCGATCCAGCGCTTGACCATGGTTATCGACGGCAGGAGCCGCACCAGTTTGCGCTTGGCATTGGCCGCCGTCATCTGATCGACGAGCTTTTGCGGGTTGCGGAACTTGAGCTCCTTGACGGTCTTGACGCCGGCTTCACGCAAGAGCTCGGCGTACTCCCAGCCGACGCCCTTCACGCGCATGCGATCGGCGGCGGTCACCCAGTCGAGCACCAGCTTGTCGTCGGCTCCGATCTTCTCGGCGATTTTGAGCCGTTGTGCCGGCGTTTTGGCCAGCCGCAGCAAGCTCACCGTCGTTCGGATCCCTTCCGACTTGAGGATCACGGCAGCGTCGGGGCCGATGCCTTGAATATCGGTGATGGGATACCCCATTCGTTCCTCAATCACACGGTATCGTCACGACAAACTGGGCACGTCCTCAAACAAACTGCGAGAGATCCGGGATAGCCCCGACGATTTCACCGAGCGCGTCCTCGCCCACTTTCTCGCGCGCATAAGCGATGAACTGCCGGGTGAGGCCTTGCACCTGCCCCATGCTCAGCCCGGCGCCCATCATGCGCATTCCCGCTCCCATGACGCCGCCCATGACACCGCCCATGCCGCCGCTGGATTCGCTGGCGGCTTTCTGCTGCAGCGCTGCGGCTCCAGGGAGTTTCGCCAGGAGCGCCTGAACCTTGTCGGCTGGTCCTTCCTTGGCCAGAAAGTCGAGAATGATCCCGACGGATGCTTCCGCAGCCGCGCGATCGACGCCGGTATCGGCGACGAGACGCCCGATCAACTCATCCATGGTTCCCTCGCCAGCCCCGGCACATTATTGCCATAATGTACATTCGCCCGTTGTATGACAAGCAGAGTTCAACAGCCCAAATGCGATCGGCGCGTTGGTGTGGTAGTTTTGCAATTCCCGCGCGCCGGCGCGCCCGTCCGCCCGTGAATTTGAATTCCCAAAACAGCACTGAAACGAGATACTTGCTGGTTTTCTCTGCGATCCTAAGCCATGGCTGCGAATGGGCCGCCGCTTGCGCGTTTTGGAGTGGGCAGCGGTAGCAATGGTCATCCACGCGCATTATAAAAAAATTCGCAACACGCGAAGTTTCACCTTGCGATTTTTGTGCGTCGCGAAGACACGGGCGATGCTGGCCCTGATCAAAACCGAAAACTTTTTGTGTTCTGCGACGGTTGCGCGCGCTGGGAACGCATCTCCGCGCGATCAACAGATCTGCCGCTCGACGGCGTGAGGAGAAAGTGCAAGCCATGACTGCAGCCGAAGCTCTGCCGGCGGTGCTCGACCGCATCGACCGCGATCTTGGGGGAAGCCTTGATCGTTTGTTCGCGCTTTTGCGCATCCAGTCGATATCGACCGATCCGGCCTACGCGCCCTATTGCCGCACGGCCGCCGAGCACGTCGCCGCGGACCTGCGCAGCCTCGGTTTCGAGACCAGCGTGCGCCCGACCGAGGGCCATCCGGTCGTCGTGGGCAAGACTCCAGCGGGCCAAAGCGGCAACGCAGCGTCCAATGGACGCGCGCCGCGCGTCCTGTTCTACGGCCACTATGACGTACAGCCGGTCGATCCGCTCGAACTGTGGGCATCGCCGCCGTTCGAGCCGCGTATCGAGACGCTCGACGGCGGGCGCAAGATCATTGTTGCCCGCGGCGCCTGCGACGACAAGGGGCAGGCCATGACCTTCGTGGAGGCGTGCCGCGCGTTTAAGGCGGTGACTGGCAAGCTTCCGCTCGACATCACCATGGTGATCGAAGGCGAGGAGGAGTGCGGCTCGAAACACTTGTTCGGCTTCGTGCGCGAACATGCCGACGAGCTCAAGCGCGATCTTGCGCTCGTCTGCGATACCAGCATGTGGGACGCGCAAACGCCCTCGATCACGACGTCGCTGCGCGGGCTCGTTTACGAAGAGGTCCGGCTCACCTGCGCCGATCGTGACCTTCACTCTGGGCTGTTCGGCGGGGCAGCGCGCAATCCGATCCATGTGCTGGCCGACATTCTTTCGGCGCTGCATCAGCCGGACGGCTCGGTCGCTATTCCCGGCTTCTATGACGGCGTGCGCGAGCTGCCGCCCGATATCAGGGCCGACCTCGCCGGGCTTGATCTGACCGCGGAGAAGTTTCTCGCTCTGATCGGGCTGAAGATTCCCGCGGGCGAAAAGGGCCGCATGCTGATCGAGCAGATTTCCACGCGGCCGACCGCTGAAGTCAACGGCATCATCGGCGGCTATACCGGCGAAGGAGCGAAGACCGTCATCCCCGGCAAGGCAATGGCCAAAGTCTCGTTCCGCCTCGTCGGTGCGCAGGATCCGGAAAAAATCCGCGCTGCCTTCCGCGACTTCGTGCGTGCGCGCGTTCCCGCCGATTGTGCGGTGGAGTTCGGCAATTTCACCAGCGCGCCGGCGTTCGACGTGGCATTCGACAATCCGGCGCTCGCCAAGGCGCGGGCGGCGCTGGCCGACGAGTGGGGCAAGAAAGCGGTGACGGTCGGCGCCGGCGGCTCGATTCCCGTCGTCGCCGATTTCAAGACCGTGCTCGGCATGGATACGCTGATGGTCGGCTTCGCGCTCGACGACGACCGCGTGCATTCGCCCAACGAGAAATACGATCTAAAATCCTTCCACAAAGGCATTCGCAGCTGGGCGCGCATTCTGGCGGCGCTGGCGGGATAGCTGCCGGCAGCGAGCGGTAAGGTCTCTCTCGTCAGTCCGTCGCTTCGGCGATCAGGCGCGGGCTGACGAAACGTTCCAGCCTGCCCGAATTCGGCCGCAGCCGCGACCAGTCGTTGAATGGAAACTCGACAACCACGAGGCCGGAGGTCGGCAGTTTTTCGCTGATGCGCTCGCGCGCTTCGACGTTTCCCGAGGCGATCAAGTGCAAGGCGAGGTCTTGCAGCCCGGGATTGTGGCCGACGACGAGAAGCGTGCGCGCATCGCGCGTTGCGCCGATGACGTCGATAAGGGTTTCGGCGCTGGCGTTATATATCCGGTCGTCCTTCACCGCCGGCGGCGTCTTGGAGAATGCGGTGACCACGCCGGCCCAGGTTTCCTCCGCGCGAGTTACCGGCGACACCAAAGCAAGGTCGGGAACAAGGCGGTGGCGGTTCATATAGGCGCCGATGACGGCCGCGTCGGTGCGGCCGCGCGCCATGAGCTTGCGATCGCTGTCGCGTTCGCCGGGCTCGGCGCGCTCGGTCTTGGCATGGCGCAACAGCAGCAAACGACGCATTGCAATGTCGCTTTCTCGGTCCCCAGTCTAGTGCGACGGATTTGAAGTTCCTATAGTGCAGCCGCCAGACCCGCCCAGGAAGTTACATCCGGCCTGGCGCTTCAAAGATGTGCGAACCGCGCATACGGCCGCGGCGCAAAAACAGTCGGATAATGGACGAAACCGATACCACGCTCGGCTATGGCGCAACTTGGTACGCCGCGACAAAAGTGGACGCGCCGCCGCGGCCGCCGCTTGCGGTCGACCTCGATGTCGATATTTGCGTGATCGGCGGCGGGCTTGCCGGCTTGACGGCCGCGCGTGAGGCCGCGCGCAGCGGCTGGTCCGTCGTGCTCCTGGAAGCCGGCCGCATCGCAGCACACGCTTCCGGCCGCAAAACCGGCTTTGTACTTCCGGGCTTTGCGGCCGGGCCTGACAGCGTCATCGGCCGCGTCGGCTTTGCGCGTGCCAAGGATTTATGGACGCTGTCGCAGAGCGGTCTCGACTATGTCCGCGACACCATCGGCGACGACGGCATGCCCGGCATCGATCCGCAAGACGGCTGGCTTTACGTCTCCAAGACCGACAATGGCGACGCGTTCACGCACCTTGCCGGTACCCTCGGCGAATTCGGCGCCGAGATCGAAGGCTGGCCGGCCGAGCAAGTGCGCGCGGCGCTGCGCAGCAAACGATACTTTCACGCCATTCATTTTCCGCGCGCGTTCCATATCCACCCGCTCAACTACGCGCTCGGCCTGGCGGCGGCCGCCGAGCGCGCCGGCGCCCGCATCTTCGAGCACACGCCAGCCGTGTCCATCGATCCCGCCGGCGTGCGCAAGCGCATCGTCACGCCGAACGCGCGGCTGCGCGCCAATCACGTGGTGCTGTGCGGCAATACGCAGATCGCCGCGCTGCTGCCGCCGATCGCCGCCGCGCTCGTACCGATCACCACCTACGCGATCACGACCGCTCCGCTCGGGCCGCGCCTTGCCGAAGCGATCGGTTATCGCGGCGCGGTCAGCGATACCGACCTCGCCGACAATCACTATCGCATCGTCGACGGCGATCGGCTGATGTGGTCCGGCCGTTTGACGACGTGGACGCGGAACCCGCGCCGCTATGTGCGTGCGCTGACTGCCGATATCCGCAAAACCTATCCGCAGCTCGGCGAGGTCGCCGTCGACTACGCCTGGTCCGGTACGCTTGGCCATTCGGTTCACCGCATGCCGCAGATCGGCGAACTCAGTCCCGGCGTATGGCTGGCGAGCGGTTTCGGCGGCCATGGCCTTAATACGACGGCAATGGCCGGCAACCTCATCGCCCGCGCCATCGTTGATGGCGATCAGACCTGGAGGCAATTCACGCCTTTCGAACTTGTTTGGGCGGGCGGAGTTTTCGGGCAGACGGTCACGCAAATATACTATTGGATTAGGCGGTTGCGCGACCAAATGGCCGAGCGCCGTGCTCGATCCGGCGCGCTGGCGCCGCGCCGCGCCGGCGCCATGGACGCCGCCGGCGCTAGACCCGAGGAGCCGCCGGCCGTCGAGCGGCAGGAGACCGGCGTCGCCTGTGCGCCGGATGCCACTATGCCGCCGCCGGCCGACATGCAGGCAACGGTCGAGGTTGCAGCCCCTGCCGAACTGGAGCTTGCCGCCGCGATCGAGACGCCCGCGGAAATCGAGATGCCCGCTGCGGTAGAGGCTTCCAGCGCCGTCGAGATGTCCGTGGAGGCGGAGGTGCCGCCTTCGACCCCGGTGAGTACGAACCGCCGGCGGCGGCGCAAACGCCGTGCAGGACGCCAAGGCGTGGACTGGTGATGACACCGCCGCTCAGCGGCCCTCTCGTCTCGTCATAAAAGCCAGCCGCTCAAACAGGTGCACGTCCTGCTCGTTCTTGATCAGTGCGCCATGCAGCGGCGGGATGAGTTTTTTCGGATCGCGTTCGCGCAGCGTTTCCACCGAAATATCCTCGACCATGAGCAGCTTGAGCCAGTCGAGCAGTTCGGAGGTCGAAGGTTTCTTCTTCATGCCGGGCACGTCGCGGATTTCGTAGAAGAGCCGCAACGCCTCCGCGACCAGGCGATGCTTGACGCCGGGAAAGTGTACTTCGACGATCGCGCGCATCGTGTCGGCATCGGGGAAGCGGATGTAATGGAAGAAGCAGCGGCGCAGGAACGCGTCCGGCAGTTCTTTTTCGTTGTTCGAGGTAATGACGACGATCGGCCGCCGCCGCGCGTGGATTGTTTCGCCGGTCTCGTAGACGAAGAACTCCATGCGATCGAGTTCCTGCAGCAGGTCGTTGGGAAACTCGATATCGGCCTTGTCGATTTCATCGATGAGCAGCACCGGCCGCTCGTCGGCGACGAACGCCTCCCACAGCTTGCCGCGCTTGATGTAGTTGCGGATGTCCTTGACGCGGGCATCTCCCAACTGGCTGTCGCGCAGCCGCGTCACCGCGTCGTACTCGTAAAGCCCCTGCATCGCCTTGGTGGTCGACTTGATGTGCCACTCGATGAGCGGCGAGCCGAGCGCCTTGGCTATCTCGATCGCGAGCACGGTCTTGCCGGTGCCCGGCTCGCCCTTGACCAGTAACGGCCGCTCGAGCGCGATGGCGGCATTGACCGCGACCTTCAGATCGTCGGTGGCGACGTAAGCACTGGTGCCTTCGAAACGCATGAATATTCGCCTATTTGAATCGTGAGGTTCGGCGCGACATTAAACACGCCGACGTGCCGCTCACAAGCGCTTCCGCAGGCTGCCGCCCATCTCACAACGGCAAGGCAAAAGCGCAGCGCGATCCCGGCAAATTCTGCCGGCTGCCGGGCACATCCGTACCAGGCGGCATGTCGGCGTCCGTCGTAAGCCATTGGAATAAATACATTAAATTCATGGCACGCGGCTTGCTGCAAGCGCTCGCGAGCGGTGGAGAGCGATCCGTTCATGCCTTGCCGCTCCTCGCGTTGAGGATCGAGTTGGAGATCATGTCATGGGTATTTTCGACGCATTGACCACGGCCGTGGCAGGTTTGCAGGCACAATCGTTCGCGCTGCAAAACATTTCCGGCAACATCTCGAACTCGCAAACGACCGGCTACAAGGAGCTGGACACCAATTTCGAGGACCTTGTTTCGGCGGCGGCCATTGGCGAGCAAACCTCGAGCGGCGTCACCGCGAGCTCGGTCGCCACGAACACCGTGCAGGGCAACATCCAGAGCACATCGGTCTCTACGGATATGGCGATCAACGGCAACGGCTGGTTCGTCGTGGCGAAACCAACCGGGCTTGTTGACAACAAGCCGGTGTTCAGCGGCGTCAACAATTATACGCGGGCCGGTGACTTCGAGCTCAACTCGTCCGGTTATATGGTCAACGGCGCCGGTTATTACCTGATGGGCATCCCGATCGACTCGGCGACGGGAAATCCGATCGGCAGCTCGCCGCAGGTGCTGCAGTTCAACAACGATTTCGTGCCGGCGCAGGAGACAACCGCGATCCAATATCAGGCGAACCTGCCAAGCACGCCGACCGCGGGCATGCTGATTCCGAGCGACTTCGAAGCCAATCCGCTCGCCGGCGCCCCGACCGCGGCGCAAATTACCGGCAGCGGCGCAACGCTGCAACCGGACGCCGCGGCCGTCGGTACCGGCACGGTCGGTTCGCTTTCGCTCGCCACTCCGCTGACGACCGGCGACACCTATACGGTGGATGACGGCACCAATACGACGAGCTATACGGCAGTCGCGGGCGATACGATCCAAACGCTCATCAACAAGATCAATGGTGGCAGCGCGGCCGTCACCGCCTCGCTCAACAGCAGCGGCCAACTGGTCCTCACCGGCAACAATGATATCGCGTCAATCACCGTCGGCGGCACCGGCGCCGCCTCGATCGGCTTTGGTGCCGGCGCCAACTCCTTCGAGCCGGTCAATCTGTTGACGCAAAGCGCCGTGGCGCAAGGACAGACCTTGACCGTCACGGTGAGCGGCGGCGGCACGCAGACCATCACCTTCGGCACCGGCCCCGGTCAGGTTGCCACGCTTAATGAGTTGCAGACCGCAATCCAAGGCCTCGCCGGCGTGACCGGAACGGTGAACACGGCCAACGGCGATATCACGTTGACCGCCAACAGCCCGACTGCAAGCCTCACCATCGGCGGCAGCGCATCGGCAGCGAAGTTCGGCATCCAAACTCTGTCCGCACTCCCCGCCAATGAGACGGTCATCGCCAACGACGTATCGACGTTCACCGCGCAGTCGGTCGACGGCGGCCAGATCACCGCCTATGACTCCGAAGGCAATCCGGTCAACATCCAGTTTCGCTGGGCGCAGACGGCTCCCGGCACGTGGCAATTGTTCTACCAGAGCAACTCGAGCGCCACCGGTACGCAGGCCGCGTGGCAAAATGTCGGCACCACGTTCACCTTCAATTCGAACGGCGAGCTGTCTCCGCCGATTTCAACCGTCACGTTGCAGAACTTCACGGTGAACGGCGACTCGCTCGGCAACGTGCAGCTCAATTTCGGCACCAACGGGCTTACGCAATTCGCCAATGCGAGCGGCACGGCGCAGGTGAGTCAGGTGCAGCAGAACGGCTTTCCGGCCGGGCAATTGGTGTCGGTCGCGGTCGACGGCCAGAACCAGATCACCGGCACGTTCACGAACGGCCAGACCATTCCGCTGGCAGACATCACGCTGGCGACGTTCAACGGCCAGAACGCGCTTGAGGCGCTCAACGGCGGCGCTTACGCGGCCACGGTCGATTCGGGGCCGGCGATCCTCGGCGCGACCGGCACTATCGTCGGCAGCTCGCTTGAAGCCTCCAACGTCGACATCGCAACGCAGTTCAGCCAACTGATCGTGGCGCAGCAAGCTTATTCGGCGAATGCGCGCGTGATGTCGACTGCGGACCAGATGATCCAAAGCCTGCTGCAAGTGATTCAGTGAGTTCGCATAGCCGGCATCGGCCGCTCGCGCCGTTGCCCTTGGTGAGCCGCGTGGACGGCTAGAGCAATGGGCCTTTCCCAGGCGTTGTCTGCGGCTTTGGCTGGCGTCAACACGACGCAACAAAGCCTTTCGGTGATTGCCGGCAACGTGGCGAACGCCAATACGCCCGGCTATGTCAACGAAAGCCTCAGTCAGGTTGAACTCGGTACGGCGGGTCAGACCGGGACGAGCGTCGACGCCACGGGCATCAATCGCGATCTCGACACGCTGCTGCAAAGCCAGCTGTGGACGGAGACGTCCGGCAACTCCTACGCGAGCACGACCTCTCAGCTTTATCAGCAGCTCCAGCAAATCTACGGCACGCCTGGCTCGTCGACCTCGTTCGACGCGATCTACAACAATTTCACGACTGCATTGCAGGGACTGTCGACCAATCCGAGCTCATATTCCGCGCAAACCCTGGCGGTCGGCGCCGCACAGTCGCTCGTGCAGAATCTCAATTCGATGACCACGACGATCCAGCAGCTGCGCACGCAAGCCGAGCAGGGAATCGCAAACGACGTGCAGACGGCGAACACCGCGCTGCAACAGATCGCCCAGATCAACCAACAGCTCGAAGGTTCTTCGAACTCGGACAGCGCCGCGGCCTCGCTCGAGGACCAGCGCGACCAGGACATCACGCAGCTCGCGCAGTTGATGAACGTCAACGTGGTACGGAACGCCGACAATCAGATCTCGGTCTTCACCGGTACCGGCCAGCAACTCGTGGCCGGTACGCAAGCCTCGCAACTCGACTTCAGCAACTCGGGAACGCTCTCCGCGACAATGCAATGGAGCCCCAATTCGAGCGAGAACGGCGTCGGCACCATCACGCTGGTTTCGCCGGGGGGCACCACGACCGATCTGATCGCCAGCAAGGCGATCCAGTCGGGCGAACTCGGCGCCTACGTTCAGATGCGCGACAACGTTCTGCCGCAGGCGCAGGAGCAGCTCGATGAGTTCGCCAACCAGATGTCGCAAGCGCTGTCGAACGAGACGACCGGCGGGACCGCGGTCACCTCCGGCGCGCAATCCGGCTATAGCGTCGACATCGGCGGAATGCTGCCGGGCAATTCGCTGCAGCTTGCCTATACCGATCCGAACAATGTCGAGCACGCCGTTACCGTCGTCTCGCTCGGGGCCGGCGGCTCGCTGCCGCCGCAAGATGCCTCGTCAAACCCGAACGATCAGGTCATCGGGGTCGATTTTTCGGGCGGCATGAGCTCAATCGTATCTCAGCTCAATGCCGCGCTCGGAACCAACCTGCAATTCTCGAATCCTTCCGGAACGGTGTTGCAGGTGCTCAACAACGGCAGCGGCAATGCCGTGGACTCGCTGTCGGCGACCGCGACCGTGACGTCGCTCACGAGCGGCAGCGCGCAACTGCCGCTGTTCACCGACGGAAGCCAGCCGATCACCGGCGCGCTCACCGCGACCGGCTCGCAGACGACGGGACTCGCCGCACGCATCACCGTCAATCCCGCGCTCGTCGCCTCGCCATCAGGCCTCGTCGCCTACGCCCCGAGCACCCCCAGCGGCGATCCGACGCGACCGAATTTCATTCTCAGCCAATTGACCAGCGCGTCGTTGACCTATTCGCCGGCTACCGGCGTCGGCAGCCAGGCCGAGCCCTATAGCGGCACGCTCACGGACTATCTGAGCCAGGTCGTTAGTCAACAGAGCCAGGCGGCGAATGCGGCGACCAATCTGCAACAAGGCCAGGACACCGTCCTGAGCGCGCTGCAGCAGCGCTTCAACGATGAGACCGGCGTCAATATCGATACCGAAATGTCGAACCTCATCGCGCTGCAGAATGCGTACGGCGCCAATGCGCGCGTGATGACGGCCATCCAACAATTGATGTCAACGTTGCTTCAGGTCGTGTCGTAATGAGCATTACCGGACCAGGATCGATCACGAGCGCCAATCTGACGGCGCAGTTGAACATGTTCACTCAGCTCGGCACGCTGAGCCAGGAGCTGGGCACCGGACAGGCCGCCTCGACCTATTCCGGGTTGGGGTCGCGAGCGGGGCTTGCGCTGCAACTGGGCGCGCAAGTGGCGGCCATCAACGGCTACAACAACACCGCCTCGACGGTGGGCACGACATTGACCATTGCGCAATCCGTGCTCAGCGACCTCAGCAACACCGCCGGCTCCATGCAGCAGGCGATCGCCAAGCAAGATGCATTTTCGCTCGATGGCACCGGCCAGACGGCGACACAGGAGGCCGCCGCCGCTTATCTCGATCAGATGCTGTCCTCGCTCAACACCCAGGTCGGCAGCAATTACCTGTTTTCCGGCAGCGCGGTGAACCAGCCTTCGGTCGCCAGCTCCGACGCCATTCTCAACGGCACCGCCACGCAGGCCGGCCTGACGCAGGTGATTGCTCAGCGCCAGCAAGCGGACCAGGGCGCCAATGGCCTCGGCCGCCTTGTCATTCCCGCAGCATCGGGCTCGACCGTTTCGGTCAGCGAGGACGTTGCCGGATCGCCGTTCGGTTTCAAGCTCGCGGGTGTGAATTCGAGCCTGACCGGTGCAACGGTGACCGGACCCTCCGGGTCGCCGGCCTCAATTTCCGTCAATCTCGGCTCCAATCCGAATCCCGGCGATTCGATTACGTTCGACCTCACGCTTCCGGACGGCTCCAGTCAGGCCATCACCTTGCAAGCGACGAATGCATCGCCACCCGGCGCCAACCAGTTCACCATCGGTGCGAGCGCAAACGCGACGGCGGCCAACCTTCAGGCGGCTCTTACCGGCGCGGTCACCAATCTGGCGCAAACGGCGCTGCCGGCCGCCTCCGCCATCGTCGCCGCCAACGACTTCTTCACGTCCGACCCGCCGCAGGTGGTCAACGGGCCGCCCTATGATACGGCGACGTCCCTGGCGGCCGGCACGCCGGCGAATACGGTGTTCTGGTACACGGGCGAGAACGGCGCCACGCCGGCGTTGCAGACCGCGACCGCTCAAGTCGGCCCCTCGTTGACCGTCGATTATGGGCTGCGTGCGAACGAACCTGCTATCAGCTCGTTGCTCGCCACCGTCGGTGCGCTCGCCGCGACCACCTACTCGCCGAGCGATCCCAATGCGCTGGCGAGCTATCAGGCGCTCAGTCAGCGCGTCGCACAGAATCTCAGCTCCAGCCCGCCGGGAGCGCAGACGATCCCCGACATCGCGGCGAACTTGGCCAGCGCGCAAACGGCCATCTCCAATGCGACGGCGATCAACACGCAGACCCAGAATACGCTGCAGGACATGCTGCAGGGTTTCGAAGGCGTCAATCAGGATGCGATCGGCGAGGACATTCTGACGCTGCAAAACAACCTGTCGGCATCGATGTCGGTGACGGCGCGACTTGCCCAGCTAAGCCTAGTCAATTATCTGGCGCCGTCGAGCGGTTAGCGGCTGACGAGCGATGCTCGATGGTAGTGCGACGCGAGCGGCGCGATCGATCGGTCGTCGGCCTTACGCTTCCGTCCTGATGAATATCGAATCCGCGGCGCAGGTCGCGTTGCGGCCGAAGTTGTCGGTAAATCGCGTATCCACCAGATATTGGCCGGGATGGGCGCCGAGAAACTCCCGGATCGCTTCCCGTTTCACGTCGCTGTCCTCCACGACGAGATAGTCCCCGGGCCGCAGATACTTATGCAGATGAGCGAGGACGCCGGCCACGTTGTGGTGCGCGTCTTCGACGACGAGCCAAGGGTGCGGTTCGGCGTCCAGGAGGGCCATATCGAAGAGCTGCTCCGGGTGCGAGCAATCGCCTCGGTAGAAATGAGCAGACGGGTGCGACTTCTCCACTTTGACCAGATCGACCGAATGGACGCGGCCTTCGTTGCCGCAGATCGTCATGTGGTCGGCGAACCAGACGGCGCTTGCGCCCGAGCCGGAGCCGATTTCAAAAACCGTCCGCGGGCGCAGTTCGGCGATCAGCATCGGATACATCGCGAAGTCGAAGACGTTTTTCATCAGCGGCATGCCGCGCCAGCGCATGAGTGAGGGCGCACCCTGGCATGTCAGCAATACGTCGACGCCGAACTCGGTGCCGAAACGCGGATGATAATGCGCGCCCGAGCTTTCACGCTGGGAAAACGCGACGAAACGCCCTTGCCGCCAGCGGTCGAGAAAGAGGCGCAGCCGCAGCAGGTCCCATTGCAGGCCCTGGCCTTGGGCGGGCGATTGCAGTGCGTTCTCCTGCACGCTGTCTTCCCAGGAGCGGCGCGGCTCGAACTGGATGAGGCGGCTCACCACGCGCGTGAACCAGCTGTCGAAGACGCTGAGCAGGCCGTTCTGCTCGCTGCCGACCTTGGCCTGGATTTCGCCGGCGAACTTGAAAGCGGCGGCCTTTAGTTCGTCCCCCGAAATCAAGCTCGCAGCGTCGGTCATGATGCGCTCGTTCTCCGTGCGCTTGTCGGCGCACACGGCCGCAACCGTCAATCAAAGCTAAAAATCTATCGTAAAGAAAATGTTGCCGCTGCCCGCGAGGGAGCGATGAATAGGCGAAATAACGGCGTGCGCCGTGTCGTTTGCTACGGCTTGTCGTGCAGACCGGCCGCAATGCCGCGGTTGATCTTGATGAGCGATTCGAGGTGGCCGGGTTGCGGTTTGGTCATCAGGGAGAACGTCTCGCCCATCACAAACACGCCCAAATTGGCGATGTTCTGGCGCACGGGCAGCGGCAGCTTGTTGTCGTCGCGTATGACGGCGTCGATGAACACGGTCCAGAGTTTGCGATTATAAGCCAGCGCTTCGTCGAGGCCGGTCGGCGTCGCGTGCCAGCTCTCGTAAACCGACTGTAACTTTGCGGCTGCTTTCAGGAGCAGACTCGCTTCCAGCTCACGCGGGGAGGCCGTTTCTTTGGCGGCTTTTGCGTAGGCCTTGCTGGCGTAATGCATGGTCGAGGAGTCCCTTCTCGTAGGCAATCAGCTTGCGCGTTTCCTTTAGCGCTTTGTAGAGCTCACCTGTTAAGATTCGATTGTTGATACGCTCGATGTAGGGCCGTGTGCTCGGCGCCGCGCGCATGATGTCGCGCACCAGCCGGAAATAGAGGGTGTGGTGATCCTCCGGGCGCTTTGCGGTATACATCAGCTGCACGGCGAGATAGATGCGCTTGGCCGGACTGTCGGCGCGGCTCAGCGTCATGATGTCTTTTTCGCGCAGGATCGGAGCGTTGCCTTCGATCACAAGGCGCGTGCGCTGGTCGTCGTTGGTGACGACACAGTCGCCGAGAATGATGCGCTCGCGCGGTTTGAGTTCGATCTTAAGCGCCACGTTCGGCTCCTCGAGCCACGGCCCGAACCCGCTGCGGGAAACCGATTCGCGCCACGGCCGAGCTATGCTTGCGGATTTCCGTTAAAGCGCCGCTAAGGGTCATCGCGAACCGGCGGCGTTTCGCCCCGCGGCAAAAGAAAACGGCGGGGCGTTTCCGCCCCGCCGCCTGCCGATTGGCCTGTTCCAGAAGAGCTTACGGGAACAACTTGAGCACCGACTGATTCGCCTGGTTGGCGATCGACAGTGCCGAGATTTCCAACTGCTGCTGCGTCTGCAGGGTCAGCAGGTTGGCGCTTTCCTGGTTCTGGTCGGCGACAACCAGGTTGCTGGCGCCGGTCTGCAACGTGTTGATCGTCGAGTTTTCGAACGACTGGCGCGTCGTGATGGTCGACGCGTTGGTGCCGAACGTCTCGGTCTGGCTTTGCACGCTCGAGATGGCGCTGTTGAGCGCCGTCGCCGTGTTGGCGAGAATACCGTCATCCTGGAAGGAGGTGTTCCCGTTTCCGCTGACCGCCGAAAGGCCGAGGCCCGAGGCATTGAAGTTCACGCCGGTGATGGTCAGCGAGCTCGTGCCGGTCGAGTTGAAGTCGATGGTCAGATTGTCGCCGCCCAGGAGATTGACGCCGTTGTAACCGGAGTCGGCGGCAAGCTGCGTGATCTGCGTGAGCAGGCCGTTGTAGTTGCTCTGCAGCGTCGTGCGGGTGCTGCTTGTTCCCTCGACGACGTTGTTGGTGCTGTTGGTGGCGGTGAGGCCGAGCGCCAAGGACGTCGCGCTGCCGGCGACGGTGAAGCCGGTCGGCGCCGAGTTGGAGGTGAGGACCAGGTCTCCGCTACCGTTGTCGGTCGCGGTCACCGCGCCGGCGCTGCCGAGGCCGGTCGTGTTGTTGATGGCGCTCTCGATCTGCGCCAAGGTCGCGCTGGCGGCGATCGTAACGCTGTAGGTCGAAGAGCCCACGTCGATGGTCAGCGTGCCGGCGCTGAGCGCGGTGTTGGCGCCGGTAGCAAAGCTGACGCTGCCCGTCGTCGAGCCGGCCGTCGTCCAGTTGGCCGATTGCGCCTGCTGCACGGTCGACAGTGCCTGCTGGAGCAGGCTGGTCAGGCCGGTGAGGCCGTTGGTGGCCTGGTTGATGGTTTGCGAGCCCTGGCCGATCTGGTCGAGCAGCGCGCTCAGCGAATTGGCGGTGTTGGTCAGGTTCTGCGCCGTGAAAAACGCGCTCGGGTTATCGGAGGCGGAGTTGACCTTTTTGCCGGTGGCAAGGGCTTCCTGCGTGGTCGTCAGGTCAGCCGACGTTTGCTGCAGCGCCAGCAGGTTCTGCCGGATGCCGCCGCTCAAGGTGATGTCAGACATAGTATTACCCTTCTGGTTACAGGCCGTACTGGCTTTTGCACCGCTGTACGTACTGTACCCGCGAGTGCATGCTCCGATCAGGTTGATCGGCTGCCAAAAGTTGCCTCATTTCATTTAAAGACGCGTAAATCTACGTAGGTGGCGTTCCTGAG
>Ga0187784_10000943_pt1 | contig 22464 bp, 16 predicted proteins | sample 1015_SJ02_MP15_2_FD_132964 | JGI IMG/M metagenome (GOLD analysis project Ga0187784, IMG submission 132964) | Tropical peat soil microbial communities from peatlands in Department of Meta, Colombia - 1015_SJ02_MP15_20_MG | ecosystem: Environmental > Terrestrial > Soil > Wetlands > Peat | place... | reverse complement strand
TTGTCGTCAATCAGCGCCCGCAGATCGTCATCGCTCAGGGGCTCGATCATGTTCACTTCGTGCGAGGTCCGGAACCCGTCGAAAAAGTGGACGAAGGGAACGCGCGCCTCCAGGGCGGCGGCCTGGGCGATACACGCAAAATCACTGGCCTCCTGCACCGAATTCGACGCCAGCAAAGCAAATCCCGTGGTGCGCGTGGCCATCACGTCGCTGTGATCTCCAAAAATGGACAGGGCGTGCGTCGCCACCGTCCTGGCGGCCACATGAATCACCGCCGGGGTCAACTCCCCTGCAATCTTGAACATATTGGGGATCATCAGCAGCAAGCCCTGCGACGCCGTAAACGTGGTGCCCAATGAGCCGGCTTGCACTGCGCCATGTAACGCACCCGCCGCGCCTCCTTCGCTTTGCATTTCAATCACATCCGGGATGGCGCCCCAAATGTTGGGCTGCTTTTCAGAGCTCCACTGGTCGGACCACTCCCCCATAGGGGACGACGGCGTGATCGGGTAGATCGCGATCACTTCGTTGATTCGGTAGGCGACAGCGGCGGCGGCCTCGTTGCCGTCCACGATAGACATTTTGCGGGTCATTGGTTTCTCCGGAACCATCAAAAAAGGTATCAAGAAAATGGTAGGCTGCGCGGCAGGCGAAATCAATGGAAACTACGATGAAATAAGGGCATGGATGACTTGGGCAGTCGAACATGGCGTTTTGTGACGCACGTCACTGCGATCTGCGCCATTTATCAGGCTGATTCTCTCCACTCCCGCGTTTTCATCGACAGAAGGACCGCACTTCGCGACACCAAAAGAGCGGGCGCTATGCGCCTTCTTCGAACTCACCCTCAGGTTCGGGAAGCTTGTCGCCATCCTTTGCCCACCAAACGTACAGGGTCGGCATCAAGATGATGCTCATCACCAGGTCGGAGATAAGTCCGCCGACAATTACAATGGCAAAGGGCCTTTGCGAGTCCGAACCGATGGCGTGGGACATGGCGGCGGGCAAGAGTCCGAGCGTGGCCACGAGCATGGTCATCATGATGGGCCGAAGCCGGAGAACCGCGCCTTCGATCGCGGACTCTTCGATGGAATGCCCACGGGCGCGTAGTTGATTGATGTACTCAAGCATGATCACGCCGGTTTGGACCGAAACACCGAACAGCGCGAGAAAACCTACGCCAGAGGAAACACTGAAATGCTCGCCGGTGACGAGCAAAGCGAGCAAACCGCCGATGCGGGCGAGCGCGACGTTGGCCATGACTAGAAGCGCCCATTTGAAAGAACGAAACATAGAATAGAGAATGATAAAAATAAGTAGCACGGTTAACGGGACAATGATCAACAGCCGCGCTTCGGCGCGCTGCTCGCTTTCATATTCCCCTTCCCAGTCAATTCGGTACCCGCGCGGCAACTGCACTTGTTGGCTTACCTTGCGAATGGCCTCTTCGACGGCGCCGCCCAAGTCCCGCCCGCGCACGCTGTACTTGATCGCGATGTATCGTTGATTGCCTTCGCGATAGATTTCCGAAGCGCCATCGTGCTCCTCAATCTTGCAGAGTTGTGTAAGGGATACGCGCTCTCCGGTCGGACTTAGCAGGCGGATGCTCTCAATTGCTTCCTTCGTGTCGCGGTACTGCGGGAGGTAGCGTAATACCAAGTCGTACCGCGCTTCGCCTTGAAGAACCTGGGTGAACGCAGTCCCCCCCACGGCTGTCTGCACCGCATCCTGCACATCCGCGACATTGATCTGGTAGCGAGCTGCCTGCTGGCGATCCACGGTGACGTTCAGATTGGGTTGGCCCAGCACCTGAAAGACACCCAGGTCCTCGATTCCCTTGACCCCCCGCATTACGCTTACGATCTGGTTTGCTTTATCCTCGAGAACCAGCAAGTCGTCGCCATAGACCTTGGTGGCCAACTCACCCTTCACCCCGCTGACCGCCTCTTCCATGTTGTCTTCAATAGGCTGCGAAAAACCCCAAATGACACCGGGGATTTTTTCCAACTCCCGGTTCATCGCCGCAATCAGCTTTTCCTTGTCCTGGTGAAACGCTGGCCGCCATTCTTCCTTTGGTTTCAGGCCAACGTAATACTCCGTATTAAAGAAGCTGGTCGTGTCCGTGCCGTCGTCCGGACGACCGGTCTGACTGGTACATTCCGTGACCTCGGGAAAACTGCAAAGCAAGATTCGAGCCTGGTTCGACAAATGGATGCCTTCGGAGGGTCCCGCACTGGGGGCAAGCGTCCCACGTACCCACAATGCCCCTTCATCCAGGTGTGGCAAGAACTCTGATCCGATCACCGGACCAAACCAAAGGTACAGAGTGCAAAGAAATGCTAAGACGGCTGTGCCGACTGTAAGCCCGCGGTGATGAATGGCCTTCGGAATGAATTCGCGATAGAGGTTCTTCAGGAAAGTCATCAGCGGATTGCGCCACTCGCGCGCGCCTTTGCGGAAAAAGAAACTGGACAAGACCGGCGTCACCAGCATGGAAAAAATCAAGGCGCCGAGGAGCGCGCACGCCACGGTCCAGGCCATGGGCTTGAACAAACGTCCCTCGACACGCTGTAGCGTAAAGATGGGGAGATAGGCCGTGATGATGATGGCAATCGCATAGAAGACCGGACGCTGTACTTCGTGCGCCGCATCGCGAATGCGTTCCATCGGCGTCTTGATGGTCTCTTCGGGATGGCCTAGGTGACGGATGATGTTTTCCACCATCACCACGGCGCCGTCCACTACCATCCCGAAATCCAGCGCGCCAAGGGAGAGCAGGTTTGCGGGGATGCCTCTCAGCTTGAGACAGGTTGCGGAAAATAAAAGTGCGAAGGGGATAGTCAGTGCCACGATGACCGCGGCGCGCGCATTGCCCAGGAACAAAAACAGAATGATGACCACCAGGATGATGCCTTCGGACAGATTCCGCAGCACGGTGTGCGTGGTGTAGTGCAGCAAATCGCTGCGGTCAATGAACGGAACGATCTTCACGCCGGGTGGCAGAATGTGATCGTTCAGTTCTTGCACTTTTTTGTGCAGCCCTTCCAGAGCCTTCTCCGCGTCGGCGTCTTTGCGCATGGGCACCCAGGCCGAGACCACATCGTCGTTGTCAATGATCTTTCCGTCTTCACGGTGAATCGCGCGGGCGAACTGGCCAAGCCGAATCTTCGGGCCTTGCGAAACTACGGCGATATCCTTCACGCGGACTGGCGTGCCTCCCTTGGTCAGGATCACCGTGTTTTCAATATCGGCGACGTTTCTGACAAGCCCCACTTCGCGAACGTTGATTTGCTGCAGGCCGGCTTCCACGAAGCTGCCGCCGGCGTTCACGTTGTTGTTCACCAGCTGCTGTTCCACTTGCGCTAGGCTCAGGCCGTAAGAGATCAGCTTGTTTGGATCCACCCGGACCTGATACTCGCGCGTAGGCCCGCCGAAACTTGCGACGTCCACAATGTCCGGAACGGCCTTCAGATTCTTCTCGACCACCCAGTCTTCAATGGACTTCAATTCCATGACGTCATACTGGGGGTTGGTGCTGTGCAGGGTGAAGAAATAGATTTGACCGACCGGGCTCCAGTCTGTGCCCATGGTCGGCAAAACACCCGCCGGCAAAGTAACCTGGGAAAGGCGCTCCAGAACTCTCTCCCGGTTCTTGAAATTGTCTTCTTCGTCGTCAAATATGAGCTTGAGGTCGGAGAGCCCGAACAGCGAAAACGAGCGCAAGTGGGTGACGTGCGGAATTCCGTTCATCACGATTTCCAGCGGGATTGTTACCTGCTGTTCCACTTGTTCCGCGGAGATTCCGGGCCACTGCGTGATGATCTCAACGTAGTTATCCGCAACGTCCGGGTACGCTTCGACGGGCAGTTGATGGAACGATATCGCGCCCCACACAAACAGCAAAACGGCAATCGCCAGGACCAGAACCCGGTTTTCCAAAGCGAAATCAACGAATCTGCGTATCATTGTTGTTCTACCGTGCTCTGAAGCGTCAGGGCATTCGCTATGACTTGGTCCCCGGGTTTGATTCCGGAAATAACTTCTTGCTGATTGCCGGGAAGCATGTTTCCGGTAACCACTTCCAGGCGCTTGAAGTGTCCGGCGCTCACGGGCGCATAAACCCACTGGCGATCATGCAAGTGCAGGATGGCGGTCGCGGGAATGGCAGCCCGTATCTCTGGCTGCTTCCCGTAGAACGTCGCGGTAACGAACATCCCCACGCGCATCAGGCCGGGGTTGGCGACTTCCAACCGTACCTTCGCGGTGCGAATGGCAGGATCGAGGACGGGCAAGATGTTATCAATCCTCCCTTTCAAGACCTTGCCGGGGTAGGCGTTCAAGCGTATATCTGCGTACTCGCCAACGTGCACGGCGTCGAGATCATTTTCATAAACGTCGCAGATGATCCAGACATAAGAAAGGTCGGAGATTGTAAAAGGATTGGGGCCGGACAAACCCTGGACGCCCGCCGCATTTGTGACCTGTTGGTCCGTGATTACACCGGATATGGGGGCGATAACATCCACGATCCCCGATGGATGGTCTTTGTCCACACCGAGAAGCCGTAACTGCTCGGTTGCGGTATCTAGATCGACCTTGGCATCCTGCTCGGTGTCCTCCGCTTGCTCAAGAGCGCTCTTGGCAACAGCGCCCTTGTCGTAAAGAATTTGCTCTCGTTGGAGCTGTTGGCGCGCTAGCCGCTCATCATTCACGGCCTTCAAATACACCTGGTAGGCTCCGGAAACATCATTGCTCCGAACCCTCAGCAACAACTGGCCCTTCTTCACGACGTCGCCCAGCCGGGCCTTGATTTCCACAACGCGCCCCGAAGCCAGCGAGATGACAGGCACGGCGCGCGCTATGTCGGGCTGGACTACCCCGGTGACATTAAGCGCAGGCACCGCCTTATGCTCAACGGCCTTCGCCAACGGAAACTGCTCGGGGTGGTCCACTTTAAAGTTGTTGGCATCCATGTCAGATTCCAGGATTGCTGGAGGCGGCGCCTCGGCCTTTGCGTCCGGTTTACCTTCGCCGCAGCCGGCAAGCACGAGAGTCAGCGCAAGACACAGCGCGGTCTCCGCAAGAATTTCCAGCAAAGCGCCCGCTCGGTAACCAGGGCATATCTTTGTCATGGGATTGCCTCCCGGCCCACCGCAAGATTCAGTTGCGCCGCGGCCGTCAAGTAAGAACCAACCAAATTCACGTAATTCAGTTGCACACTGCGGTAGTCATTCTCCGCGTTTAAGAAATCGAGTAACGACGCACCGCCGTGTTGATAGGAAAAGGTGATGGTGTCGCGGACTTTGACCGCCTGTTGCAGGTATTTTGCCTTGTAGGGCCGCAGCAAGATCAGGTTGCTATTCACCATCGCGTAGGCGGAGTCAACGTCACTGAACACCTGCGCCTGGGCCGCATCCAGCAGCTTTTGGTTGCGATCAATGTCCAGTTGCGTGCGCAGCTTCTCCCCTTGATTCCGGTCGAAGATCCGCAGCGGAATGCTCACGCTGAATCCGATATATTGATCGATGGGAGGGTTGCGGCCGACGTCAAAGCCGAGCGTCGGATCGGTTGAACCATTGGCCACGGCAAGCTTGTGGTCGGTCTTGGCCTTGTCCACTGCCTGCACCGCAGCCTTTAAATCCGGCCGGGTGACGAGGGCGAGCTGTCGAAATCCGTCCAGCGGCGCGATCTGTTCGTCGAACTCGAACAGCCCAGTTACGTCAAATTGTTCGACGGGTGTCCGGTCGTTCAACAGCATCAGAAGCTGAATCTTCGCGGTGCGCAGATTCACCTCAGCGGTCTGCAAGTCCGACTCGAACTGGACCCGCTGCAATTCCAAACGATCCAAATCAATTTGCGCGATATCGCCCGCTTTGAAACGCTCCCGGCTGATGTCGAGCACATGGTCGTAGTAGGCCAAGTTTTCCTTCGCCACGTTCAGGACTGCCTTTGCCTGGAGGGTTTGCACGAATGCGCCTCGCAGGCTGAAAAGCAGCCCCCTTTCCAGGTCCGCCTGACTGGACACCGCGATGGCCGTCGCCCCTTGAGCGCTCTCCAAGCGAAGTTCCCGCTTGTGCTGCCGCTCGTGCAAATAACTCACGGTTGCCGAGGGCAGCCAGTAGGCAAACGGCCCGTGCGATGGCCCGTCCGGAAACGGATCGATCTGATCCGAAAGCAGCGCCAGATTCGGATTCGGGCGTAAATAGGCGGTAGTCTCCTCTGCGCGAGACTCGTCCACACCTAGTTTACCGGCACGCAATGTTGGATTGTCGCTTTCAAAACGCGCCTTCACCTCGTCCCATGTCAGCGCGTGTTGCGCCTTCGCGATACCACAGCTTCCCGTCGCCAATATGAGCATCAGGCAGACCGCCCGAATGAAACGCTGCATCGTTCTACCCTCACATCCTTAAACCGCATGGAATACTTCAACACCAGAATCCCAGTTTTTTCTGTGAATCTGCCAAATCTTTCGCCGAGGGTTCTTCGTTTATGGCGAAGGATTACCGGAACGATAGGGCTGCCACCATTCCAAGTTCGTTACATTTGAGTGAAGAAAGTATTTAGGAATGAAAAACAGCGAAAGGTGGCGAGCGCCCGGACTTCCCGAGCCTTACGTCCGGCAAATTCGCATCGGAATTGGCCAGCAGTGAGAAATTTGATTTGTGCTCCGGACCCGTTCCTGCGTTGTGGAGAGCTTCGATTCCAAATGTGCTCCACGTGAATTGCAGCGCTGCGCACTCTTCGGCCGGATCCTGCGCCGCAACCAGGCGTATCCCTTCGTCATTTTCGATGCTCGGGAATGCCCCCGGTTTGGCCAGTGTGAATTTCCCGTGTCCGTCGTTGATCAGCACGGCGACAAAATGGGAGCCCATGGCCGTGGTCACGACCAGGTCGCTCACATCATCCCCATTGACGTCCCGCGCCACTAACTCGAGCCCGCCCTGCGGCCCGGTGATCCCGATCGCCGATTCTTCACCCGTGCTCAGTTGCAGCCGGATGGAATATCGCGTTCCGATCGCCGCGTCCTGCTCCACTTGCACCGTTGCCAGGTCTGGCTTCTGGTCGCCGTCAAAATCCGCAATGGCAAACCGCGGTGCGAATCCGCTCGCGCCGCCTGAACTCCCTTGCGCCGCTTCCGTCGCATTTCCGCCAAGCGCCATGGCCAACACACAGAGGCAGAGCAGGCTCAGGCTCACCCGCGCCACGCCGGGAATCTTGCATCTTGTGCGAGAGCTTCGATTCATTAGCGAGCCTATTGTATCGCAAAGTCCTCCTACTCTCACGTAGAGACTATTCATGGTGTCCTATCACTATAAGTTTTGCGCGGTGCGATATATGTCAGAATTGGATGTGATGCAGAATATGGCACCGCATGCACCCTGCACCTTACCCTCTTTCCCCGGTGCAGTTCGGCTTGGCCCTCTCCGTGCTCCTCCGGGGCCGATTCCCCTGCGGCCTTTGCTTATTCAGACAAGCCATTGAAAACATTGTTGATAACCGGTAATTTGGATTGGGATGTAGTAGCTGGGCGGCTTTCCTTTTGTATTTACTCCCAGTTGGTTGCAAGTTCCCTGGCGACAATCTGAATCCGGCGCGGGCGGCCGGCCGAGCGAAGGAGTAACCAAATCATGGCAAGCAACTCGGAATCCTCGGCAACCACTGCCGCGCCGGGCTGGACCCCGGGGCAGGTTGGTTTCCTCGCCGCTATCTGCCTGCTCCTGGGATTGATCGGCGGCTATTTTCTTCCCTCTGGCAAGGCGGCGAAATCCGCACATCCGCCCGCCGTCGCCGGTGTACCCAACGCTCCCCATCCCATGCCGACGATGGAGCAAATGAAGGCCTTGGCCGATGCCAATGCAGCTCCGCTCCTTGAGAAGCTGAAGACCACTCCCAACGACGCTGGCCTGCTCGCCCAGGTCGGCGCCATCTACAACTCCATGCATCAGTTCAAGGAAGCCGCTCAGTACTACGACAAATCGCTCCAGCTTGATCCCAAGAACATTCCCCTTCGCGTCGAGCTTGCCTCTTCTCTCTATTACAGCGGCGACGTTGATGGGGCGCTTGCGCAACTGGATCAAGCCCTCAAGTACGATCCCAAAGACACCAATTCCCTCTTCAACATTGGTGTGATCCGCTGGAAGGGGAAGAAAGATGCGGCGGGAGCCATCGCCGCCTGGCAAGAGCTACTCAAGGTGCATCCCGACCTTGATCGCCGCGCAATCGTCGAAAGAATGATTGCCGAGGCCAAAACGGGTGGCGGGGCCAAGAACTAGCTCGCATCAGCATTCTCAGCACAAGGAGCCGCACATCGTGACCGAGATCAAAACAGCAAACGTGAGTGTGAACTGGACCTCGACTCAGGCCATCGCCGTCGCTTTGATCTCCCTGTTGCTCGGCTTGGCCGGCGGATGGTTTATCCGCAAATCCTTCTTTCCTGCCCCCGCCGCAACCGCAGTGACATCCCCTGCGGTTCCGGCCGGCAATCCACCTCCCGCTCCGCTCGGCCCTCTGGCCGCGATGCCCACTCCCGATCAATTAAAGAGGATGGCCGACACGCAGGCTGCTCCGCTTATTGATCGCCTGAAATCCGACCCCAGTAACCCCGACCTGCTCGCCCGCATCGGCAACATCTATTACGACGTCAAGCAGTACCCCACGGCTATCGATTACTACGAGCGCTCCTTAAAGCTCCAACCTGCGAACGCCGCCGTCCGCACGGATATGGCCACGGCATATTGGTATAGCGGAAACGCGGACACGGCCCTTGCCGAGTTCAACAAGGCGCTCACCTACGAGCCCAACAAGGCCAACACTCTTTTCAACATCGGGATCGTCAAGTGGCAGAGCAAAAACGACGCGGCCGGGGCCATCGCTGTGTGGCAGAAATTGCTCGACACCAACCCCAACTACGAAGCTCGCGACAAAGTGCTGCAGATGATCGAGCAGGCAAAATCCGGCTCCCACGCTCCCATTTCCAAGTAGCGTTAGAAGGTGGCAATGACAACTCACAAACTCCTCGCCGGCGCACTCGTTTCCATTTGCTTATCCCCCTGCTCTGTTCACGCCCAGACTTCTCCCAAAGTGCAATTCATCTCTCTCGAAGAAGCTCGGCCCGTCCTCTCCGCGATGTCCGCCTCGCTTCCCCCCGAATTGAAGGGTCCACCGGCAAGCGATCCGGCCCAGTGGTCCGCGTGGGTCTTAAAACAAGACCGCCAAATCCGCGAACGCCTCGATCGCGGCGAAGAAGACACCCTCACCAATCTTTTGCGCTTTGGCGTCACCTTCACCAAGGAATACCGCATTGACGATGAATATCTCCCCAAATATGGCAGCAGTTCCCTGGTCAACGCCTTCGCCGAAAATCGCGCCAATGACCTCATCCGCGCCATGGCTTCACCTAGCGCCAACGAAGGCATCGCTCGCATGCGCGCGTTTCTCGAAAAGAAGGGTTATTCCTTCAAGACTCCCGAGGATGGCAAAAGAATTAAGGAATACCTGCTCGCCAATCTGGCCCGTCTCCGCGACGAGTATCTCCACTATCTTGCTCAGCCCAAAGACGAGTCACGCTTCCAACTCTTCCAGGAGCGCGGCATTTCTCTTGACACCAATCTCTGGCCCGATTTCCTGATCGACGAGCACCTCCGCCACATGGCGGAAAAAGGCCTGCTCAAGCCCGGCAGCATTCATCGCGTTGCGGTCGTCGGCCCGGGCCTGGACTTTGCCAACAAGGAAAAGGGCAACGATTTTTATCCCCTGCAAACCATCCAGCCGTTTGCCGTGTTGGATTCCCTGTTCCGTCTGGGCCTTGCCGATCCGGCGAATGTTGAGCTCTACACGCTCGACATCAGTTCCGACGTGAACTTTCATATCAGCCGCGCCAGGAAAAATGCTGCCGCAGGCCGCTCCTACACGGTCCAGCTTCCCTGGGACACTTCGGCCCGTCACACTCCCGAATACCGCAAGGATTTCGTCAACTATTGGCAAAACCTCGGCGCGCACATCGGCGCGCCCATCGCACCCATCGCCGTCCCCCCGGGCGCGGCCGCCGAAACACAAACGCGCGCCATCAAGATTCGCCCTGAAATTGTCCGCCGCGTCACTCCCCTGGACATGAACATCATCTTCCAGCACCTGCCACCGTCGCCCCAGCAAGGCTTCGATCTCATCATCGGCACGAATATCTTTGTGTACTTCAATTCCTTCGAGCAGTCGCTGGCCCGCGTCAACATGTCGCTGATGCTGAATCCCGGCGGCTTCGTGCTGTCCAACGACAAGCTCCCCGGCACGGTCCCCGCGGGTCTTTCTGATTCGCTGCTCACTACACAAATCGTGGCCCGCGACCCGGACATGACCGAAATGATGTTTTCTTATGAAAAGAAGCAGTAGCCGAACTCGCCGTCCTCGCGGCGCGTTCCTTGTGCCTACAATCCAATTCGCCTGAGCGGGGATTGCACGGACCATCCTCTTGCCCGTCACACTCACACACAGCGATACACTGTTATCCTAGGGACGCGCAGTATGCGTCCCGAAGGAGCTCAACTCGCACACCGCGCGCAGTTTTAGTGTTATGGATGCGGCTTCGCGACCGCTGAGGGCGTAACGCCTACCGCTTTGTGCGGGTGTAGATGGCAGGTCAGGTTGCAGGAGTTTGTGGCCCTACTATACATGATCGGCGTTGCGCCGTTCGGGGCCACCACGTTCACGTCAAAATTCACCAACCGCTCGCCGGAGATGCTTCCGTTCACGGAGCCCATGCCATGGGCCGTATGGCAGGTGGAGCAGGAAAATCCGTCGTTGATGTGCCGCGCGTGCTCACTGAAGCTGGCGTTTGACGTAACATTCGTCAGGTCGTGGCACTTTCCGCACAGGGCATACGGGCCATTGACGCTGAGATCGGGATTGGGAAACAGGTTGGCGATCAACTGACCGGGGAAGGCTGCTTGACTGAACTGGTAGCGGCGTTCGAGGATGTGTGTCCACTTCGAGCCGTGCGGGCCATTCGGTCCGGCGCCCCCAAACTCGCGATTGTCATCGCTGTTATGGCAATCCGTGCAGAGGATGCGCGTGCCCATGGCGCGTCCCGCCGTTACTCCGTCCTCATTCAGCATGAACGCGCGCAGACTCGGCTGGGGGTACGGACTGGTGCGGTCGTGGGTCACGGGGTGGCTCGAAGTGGCCAGGAGCGAGAATTGCGGAATGACGTTCAGCGGATCGACCGCGGCCACCGCCCGTACCGGCAGGTAACCATACGTGGCGGGGACCACGGTCTTCCCGGTGCTGGTCCCATGACAGCGTAGGCAATTCTCATACTGATTCAACGAGGGGTTCAGCACGGTGATGCCGTCCGTGGCGCTAATGCCCTCTATACCCGTCTGAGAAGGCCGTATGGCGGGAGGCGGTAGAAACGCAGTTACCTGGAGGGCGGCGTGTGGATTATGGCAATCCACGCAGGTGGCGTGGCGATTCTGGTTCAAAAGCGCAGATTCTGCCTCGTCGTGCGCCCCCCCCACAGTGGAGAAGGGATGGCCGGCTTTGGCAAACTCCGCAAACACATTCGGGGCAACTGGGGATATATTGCCTCCTGTGCCGTGGCATGCGGAGCAGTCGTTTTCGTTCTTGCCCCGCAGCAGGCGCGCCGCTCCCGGCGCGTTGTGCGACATGTGGCAGGAGGCGCAGGCGTTCAGCGCGACAGTAGGATAGGCACCCAGGTTCACTCCGGACTGACTGGCGATCTTGTTGCCTACGCTGGCGTGCACACTGGTCGTCCATCCGACCAAGTAGTTCGACTGATTGTTCACTCTCCGGTTGACCGATGTGTGACAAGCAAGACACAGTTGTCCTTTGGAACCATCCCGGACCAGAAAATGCAGGGCCACCAAGTCCGTGGCCTCCACGTGCGCGTTATGGCACGAAGTGCACTCAATGTTTCCGTTGATCAGTTTGACCGCCCCGGTCGGATCCGCAGTCACTTTGGAGTTGTAGAGAGAAGGCACCAAGTCGGGCGAATCCTTGAGCGGCAACACTAGACTAAAGGGATGTGAACTGGACAGGTTCGTTCCAAAATTGTCTGCGGCCGCCATGCTTCCGCTCATCGGGAATTTCCCGTAAGCAACGGTCTGGCCGGGGGCGATGCTCCCGTCGTGGCAACTCAGGCAGAGATTGCTGTCACTCCCCAACAGGGGTTGCGTCGCACTCGTTTCATTGTACGTGCTGCTTTGATAGGTCGTATAGGTTTGCGTCGTCAGCGTTTGATTCCACAGAGGAGCCTTCACACCGAGCCCAGAATGAGGGGCGTGGCAATAGAAGCAGGGAGCGCTAAGACCTCCTTTCACCGGTGAAGTGCCGGCGGGACCCAAATTATGCTGGCCTAGCACATCGCCGCTGAACTGCTGGCCCTGCGCGATAGTACCGGCGAGTAGAAGAACACCGATGAGCCAGCGGGCGTTCACTGTACTTCTCCCGCAGCCCGCTTGCCCTGCGCGAAATACCGGAACATCTGTACCCGGTGGTTGTAGGAATCCACCACATAAACATGATCTTCGCGGTCTATGAACAACCCCGTGGGCAATTGAAAGTCGCCGAATCCAGTCCCTCTTTTTCCGAAATAGTACAGCAACTGTCCCTGCCTATCGAAGACCTGCACGACCCCCGACAATCCCTCCGCCGTGTACAGATGCCCCTCAGAGTCGAGGCCCAATCCCTTCGGCCGGAACATCTCTCCTTGGCCCTCACCTAGTTCCCCAATGGCGGACTGGAATGTTCCTGAGAGGTCCAGCACCTGCACACGGAAATTCATCGCGTCCAGGACAATCAAGTTGCGCCCGTCGAGCCGCAAATCCGTGGGAAAATTGAACTCACCGTCGCCCGAACCGCTTTTTCCGATTCTTTGCAACACGTTCCCTTGCAGATCCATCACGAAAATTTCGTTGCGCCACGTGTCCGACACGTAAATGCGCTGAGCCAGAGAATCCACGGCGATGCCAGTGGGGTGCTTGAAGTAGCCTTCCCCGTGCTTTAGGCTGCCCATCACACGGTTGAATTTTCCGTCGGGTTCGAACACGAAGATTTTTCCGAGCTCCGAATCCGTGACATAAATTCTATCCTGTGCATCCACGGCCACGCACTGTGGCGTGGTCATGGCTTCCTTGGTCTTGTCCTTTCGAGAGATGAATTTGTATTTCTGCTCCTTCAAATCGAAGATGTGCACCCCGCCGGCACCGGGATCGGTGACGATCATACGGCCATGCGAGTCCGTGACCACGCTGAACGGGCGGACCATGGTATGAACTTCGGGCGCGCCTACCGCAATGTCCAGCAATTTCTTGAAGAAGCCGCGCTTAGGTTGGATATCCTTTTCGGTACTGAAGCTCCCCTCGAACACTAGCTTTCGCCCGCCATCCAGTAGCAGCACCGGAACGGTAACTGTGCGCGCCTTGGAATCGCGGGGAGCAGGCCCGGCACGCAGTAGCACCGGCAACGACAGGAACATGAGCAGTAGACCAAGCCCCCACTTTTTTCGCATGCGCTGCAGATGTGCTAGAAGGCTTTGAACCATCGTGATACGCCGAAATAGTACGTGGAGAGCAACGTCGGGGGTAAACCACTCGCGCTGAACCCCTGCAGCAGGCGGCTGTAGCCCGCATTTAAATATACCTTACGGAAACGATAGGTCAAATACGCGTAGGCCTGCTCCGTTGTGTTATTCGAGTTGACCAATTCACCCCCCGTGTTGCTCCGAGACGAAACGTAAGAACCCGTCATAGAAAGTCCACGCACTGGGGTACTTGCCACGCTTGCCGAATACGTCCTGCCCCCATACAAAACCGTGGGTACCAGCGTGGGCGGCACCCCCGGAGGCAACGGCGTGACACCCGTAGGCGTAAACAAACCGCTACCGCTGGATTTCGAATACGCGCCACTTACGCTCAGCCAGCGGCCCGAAAGTCCCGTCGCATAGCCCTGCGTAAGATTAGTGGTACCTCCCACTTGGTTTAACATACTTTTGGATCCGCTCGCCCCGCCATTCCAATACAGTCGGCCGATCCGCCGATTCACGGAGCCCGAATAGCTGTAACCGGAGCTCGTATAAGCGATGAGGATCGTCTGGACATTTTGTGAATAGCCAAAGGAACCGCTCAGCCCCCATTCGCCGATTTTGCGGATGTAAATGACGTTAGTTAGCAATCCCAACATGGAATTGCCCGCGGTCCCATAGGAACTCTGTGTCACAGTAGCCCCTGCGGAAAACTGTCCTCCCAGCAGGTTGTGACCGTAAAACACCGACCCGCTGTACGCGTTGTAATCATATGAAGTGCCCGCGAATAATTGCTGCCGGTGCGCAATCGTCCCATCCACGTACAGGCCCGGCAGGAGCGAGTACTGAGCTTGGCCGGTTAAGCCCCAGGAATATGAGGGCTGTCCGGGGAGGGCAAGGGGAAGGAATGCACCGGTACTGGTCACTTGCTGGAGGATCGAGCCTGCGAGATTGTCATTGTAATCGCCACTCAGTACTGTAGTGAGCTTTGCCGTGGGCTTCAGGGACAACCCTCCGTTAACGATGTCAGACGACTCGGAATTGCTCAGCCCCAAAGAATTATATTCGGAGGTGTTTCTGTTAAAGTTGGCCCAAGTGTTCCCATCCCCGTCAACCGCCCGTGACATCGTGAACGTATAGGTGGTGGCGTCCGCACTGACCTTTTCAGATGACTCCCCGGATAATATTTCCGGGAGGACCGAATTGCTGGTCGAATAGTGAATCCCGCCGCTCAGGTGGAATCCGTCCACGTTGTAATTGGCTGAGCCGAAGACCGAGTGAAAATTGCTGACGCTTTCCTGCTGCGTGCCGTACAGCGAGTAATCGCTATTGCCTTGCTGATAGCCGAGGTTGAAAAGGGGAAGATTCTTGAGATTGGCCGTCCAACCCACGCCGAAGGTCTGCGTGTCGCCATTGGTGGCGTAATTCGCCAATCCCGGTATCGCATAATTCGATTCGCTGTTGTATATCTTGGAGAAATTGACGTAGCCAGGGAACTGGCTGCCTCCAAAAATATTCGCTGCGGCGGTCACGCCCGAGCTGTCCGTAATCGATTGGTAGGTGGAGTTATTACGTGATTGATTGAAGAAGGGCGCAACGTCAAACGAAAGGAATTGGGGGCTATAGTAGGAGCCGTTTAAGTTTCCGGTGCCGCCAAAGACTAGCCCATGACTCTCCGGGCCCTCATTTGTCATGCTTCCTGCGTACCCAGCACTGATGCTGCCGTCCAGGTTGAGCTGCGTCTCGCTTCCCAACTGGACTTGGGCCCGAAGGATTGCGCTGCCGCACAGTAGCGCAGCAATCGCCAAACCTAGCGCCCGGGGCCAGATCCTGTGCGGTGGGGCATGCATTCGCCTAAAGCTCCTCGATCTTCGCGTTCTTTCTCAGCTTCGCATCCAGCTCGCGCCGCAGCTTTTCCGTTTTCTGCTGGCGCAACTGGGCGCGCAGCCCGGTCGACACTTCGTTAAACGATTGTGTCCGCGCGGGAGTGTGCGCATTCAAACGGATGATCGTGTAGGCCCCTTCCGCCTGGACCAAATCGCTGATTTGCCCCTGCTGCAGCCTCGCGGCAGCTTGCAGGACTTCCGGCGGCAAATCTTTTGCATCCACGGCCTTGTGGTTCCCCATCATCACCCGGTAATCGTCTTCCGAAATCTTTTCCGCAAGAATCCCAAACTCTTCAAACGTCTTGGTGGCCTTGGCCTGGCGCAAGGCGTCCTCCGCGCGGGGTCGCATTTGCGATAATTGCTCTGGGGTTGGCGGCGGTGGATTGGGTTGCTTTGGAGTCGGCTGGACTGGAGGCATGATAGTAATAGTTTGCAGGGCATAGGACTCGGCCAGCTTGAATTGTTCTGGATTCTTCACATAGAAGGCTCGCGCTTCCTCCATGGAAACCCAGGACTTGTCGTCCACCTCGGCCTTCAGTAAATCCTCAATTAGCAGCGAGCGCGCGATTTTCGTCCGCAAAACCTGAGTAGACCCGTTGGCCTCCATTTGCAGATATTGCCGGTACTCCTGTTCCGTCGGGAATCGTGCCCGGAGCTGCTTTTCCGCCTTGACCAACCGTTGCGGTGCGACCGTCATTTGTCGCCTCTTAGCTTCCTGGTACACCAGCTCTTCGAACTCGATCATTTTTAGCGCGCCCCGGCGGATGTCCGCCTCCATCGCGCTTGGGAAACCTCCATTGTGCTGCCGGGCATACGGAAAAATCGCGTACATCTCGCGGATCAGGTCACCTTGCGTCAGCACCGCTCCATTTACTCGCGCCACAGGTTTACTGAGGGAAACCATGGCGCTGCCGCCGGTTGATGTCTGGGTCTGATGCGATGGGAGTGCATCGGCGTTTTGTCCCCGGGCAGGCAGCGCTGCGGAGAGAAGGAGAGCGATGATTGCGACCCTACGATTCATGTTCCCTCGCGACTGCAGTTCGACCAGCGCCTTGCTCGTGTTGCAACTCGATGATTTACTATTCGTTCGGAACGATTCAGTGAAGCGGGGGGAGGACAGAGTCCTCCCCCCGGGAAGGTGTCAGGTTGTGGGAATGGCCTGGCCGTGCGATTCGTTGGATTCGCCGCCATGGCAGGTACGGCAGAACTGCGCCGCGCTGTTGCTGGTGTTGATGTTTCCTGGATTGTACCAGCCGCGGACAAAGAAGTGGGTGGGCTTGATCCCCACGACCGGCCCAGCGTTGAAATACTGCATGTCGTGCTGGTCGTGGCAGGTGGTGCAAGTGACCCACGAATTGGACGTATACGTTCCGGGCGTCGTGGTGGATGCGGTACCTGGAACTATAACCAAGGCGGAAATCGGCCCATACTTGGTCACATCGAAGTAGTCGAGAAGGAACTGTGCGCTATTCGGCCCGGTGAAACTAATAGTGCCGTTAGCGTTGACCACGCAGTCCCAGTTGTATTGACCTCCACAGCTCACTACGGCTAGGGGTCCGACGGGGTGATCGTTCGCGTAGTTTCCGGGCGTCGAGCCGTCATTACCGAGCAGCGTGGGAGGATTGAAGGTCGCGTTGTTGATCGTTACCGTTTCCACCGTAGTGCCTTTCATCATGCCCACTTTCGCGATGTTGCCATCGTGGCAGCTCAGGCAGGCGGCGACAACGAACGTACCATCTGAAGCTCTGGTGGGAAGCCCAGTGGGCGCCACACCGTTAACGACCGGCATTGTGGCCGTGCCGTAGTTGGGGATGCTGATGGGGTAGGCCCCTCCGCCAAACGCGAAGGTCTGCCCGTACATCGGGGTCAGGTCCTCGCCCCAAAGGGCAAGGTTGCCGCTGTTGGCGCTGGTTTTTCCGCCGTTTCCGGCGGCGCCACTGTGGGGTGCGTGGCAGCCCACACAGCCACGGCCGTAGATGTTGTGAGCGCCGAGCACGTCGCCAGTGGGAGAGGTGATCTGAGCCGAGGCGTATCCGGCCACGGCTAGAATCAGAACTAGAACTAATGCAATACGATTCATTCTTTACCTCCAGATTTTGTCGTCATTCTTCACTTCTGTCTCCAAAGCTATTCACTTCTGTTGCTTCTCGATGGCGAAGCCGCTGCGATCTCATCTTCCCGGGCAGTTGATACGCCGCGAGATAGTCGCGCGACTTGTCTCATCAAGGAACTGAACTTTTTGAAGTTTCACCGCCTTTCTCCTGCGCCGAATCTGCAGCTTTCGGCGCTGGCTTGTCTTTTTCCGTCTCTCGACGGGATTCCTCCGCAGCGGCCTCCGCGTCTGTCACATAACGGAATACCTGGACTCGTCCGGGGAACTGTTCACTGGTGACGACCCGGTTCCTCTGTTTGTCGTAGCCAAGCCCATATAAGGCCTGGAATTGCCCGGGATAGCTTCCTAGCTGGCCAAAATAGATCAGGAGCTGGCCTTCCTTGTCGAAGACCTGCACTCGGCTTTGGATTTCATCTGCCACCCAGACGTGCCCATCGCTATCCACGGTGATTCCCTTGGGCCGGGCAAAATGCCCTGGGCCATCACCGGGGCTCCCGAATTGGCTGATGAAACTCCCATCGGCATCGAAACTCTCCACGCGGTTGTTCACCGTATCGGTGACGTAGACGTTTCCCTCCCGATCCACGGCCACGTTGGTAGGGAGCGAGAAATCCCCCGGGCTGATGAGAGTATGATTCTTGCCACCAGTGCCGATCCGCCGGAGGAGCTTGTAATCATCCGCGTCGAACACCAGAACCTGATCCTGTTGGGTATCCACCACGTAGACGAAGCGGTTCAACGTATCTAGGGCGATGCCGGCCGGCGAAACCAGTTTGTCGCCGCCAAACGACGCCTCGACTTCGTGTTTTGCGTTGAATACGAGCACGTGGTGCAATTTCAGATCGGTCACGAACAACCGGTCGTTATCGTCCATGGCCAGGCCGTTGATCATCGCAAAGTGCGCGTCCTGGCCGTTCCTGATCAGTTGGAGCTGTTCGTCTTTCGAACTCGGAAAAATGAAAATCGCGCCAACAGCCTGATCGGCGGCGTAGATATGGCCCTTTGAGTCCGCGACCACCCCGTACGGGCGAATCAACTGGAACCCAATCTTTTTCTGCACGTCCCTGATCTGAGCGTCCGGTTGCGCTCCAGCCAACCGGTCCATCCACGACGGCTTTGGTTTTTGTGTGCTCTGCAAGGCCGCCCAGTCAATTGGTTGGCCGGTCAGAAGATCCTCGAACTTGATACGCGCGATGGCAGGTGGGTTCGGCCAGACGATTTTACTGATATCGAATGCGATTCTCTTTTGCTGCTGGGATTGGTCGGCTCCCTTGGCGTTCTTGTTCTTCTTTTGCGCCTGGGCCGGATTGCCGCCAAAGCCAATAATCACCAGGGCGATGAGAAGCGGGAGCAGCCATCGGTATGGCATTGGACGCGGGTGCGGGAATGTCATATCAGCCTCTCCCTTCATCGCAGTGGCAGCGTCCCCTCGGTGTGGCAGGTCTTGCAAAAGGCCATGTTCGCTTCCTGATCGTTCACCAGCAGATCGGGCTTCGCCGAAGCATGCGGCTGGTGGCAGGTCAGACAGGTGAGCTCCACCTGTTTGTTCGCCTTCGTATTGAAGGGACCGGCAACAGGGTGCCTCTTGGTCGGGTGCCCGAGGCCGTATTGAAGCGGCAGAATCGGCGTCTTCTTTAGGGCATCTTCCGGCAGCTTCACTTTCCCGTCGAAAATCGCAATCAGTTGCTGGCTTTCCAGCCTCTCCGGCACGGTGTCCGGCCCGTGGCATTCCAGGCACAACGAGTTGACGTCCTTCACTCGCAGCAAATGCTGGTTATCGTTGCCATGCGCGTCATGGCAAGTCCCGCAGCCGTCTTGGAACGCCGGGCGGTGCAAAACCTTTTTAGTTTTCAGCATCTCCGCCTGCTCTGCGTGACACGCCAGACAAATCTCCACGCCGTTTGTCTTCGGCAGCCCGGGAATCTGGCTCGCATGCGGTGAATGGCAGTCGGTGCAATCACCCGCTGCTCCCGGATGTTGCACCTTCGCCGTTTCGATGTGTTTGGCCTGCTCGTCGTGGCACGTCACGCACAGTGATTTCGCGTCCGCCTGCGCCAGCACCACTTTCCCGTCCTTTGCCGGTGCGTGGCATAGCTCGCACTGCTTGTCGGCAAACGGCGGGTGCATAAACTTCGCCATCAACTTCGGCGCCGCTGACTGGTGCGGATCGTGGCACTGCAGGCAATTCGCCATGCCGAACGGTTGGTCCTGGTGTGCCTTCTGCAGGCTGGCGTCTTTCGGATCGTGGCAATCCACGCAAAGCGCCGGCGCCGATTTCGTCAGGTGGTACAGATTTTCGGGGGCCGGGTCCGCGCCAACCCTGTGCGTCACGTGGCACGTCTCGCATCCCATATCCAGCGCCGCGTGCCGGCTGCCCTTCTCCGGCACATTCACCCCGATCGCGTGGCAGCTCAGGCAAAGGTTTTCCTTCACCCCGCCAGACGTGGGCTTCAGCAATTGATATTTATTATCCGAGCTGTGCGGGTCGTGGCACTTCAGGCAATCCCGCACCGCTGGCTTGTGCACCAATCCCTTGATCTCCGCGGCGTTTTTGTCCGCGTGGCAGGTGAAGCACAGCCCTTGTGGCGTCGTGGTGGTCAGCTTCACTCGCGTTACATCCTTGTTCACTCGAATTTCGTGACACGTGGTGCACCCCATCGAGATGGCCGTGTGTACCACCTTACCTTTGGCTTTCTCCGCGTGGCACTCCAGGCACTTTGCCGAATCCGTGTTTTTCTCCAGCGGGACCGGGTGGATGTCCGCCTTCGCCGGTGCGACTCCCACCAGCAGAAACACAACCGGGCTCCCCAGCGTCATCGCCAGGTGCCCTGCGGTCGTGGTTAGGCGCATCCCCATCCCGTCGACCCCACACTCCAGTTTGTGTTCTGTGTGCCTGCAGGAATCCGATTGGAAACTTGCTTGTTCTCGTCATCCCGGCGGCGTTCCCCCGCCAGAACCAACGCCGAAGTCAGAGCCACAGCCACCAACAACAGCAATAGCAAATACGCGACGCGGCGGGAGCGATTTGTCGTTTTCACCGTCATGCTTTTCTCCCTGTCAATCACTACAGGGATCAACGAGGTTCATCCAATCCTGGTCCTCCGGAATTGCGCTTGTCTTTTCTCTTGAAAGCTTGTGGAGCGAGTTTGAAGAACTGCACCCTGCGGAAGCCCCAGCGGCATCAAGAAAGCTTGAACGAGGGAAGCGCTCACTCATTGACCCCTATTTCGGTGTTCTTATGTGCACCCCCTGTGCCGAACTAGCTCAAAACGATAAAGTGGACCTAACCAGTTCATTCAATGTGACTTACATCCTTATCCTAGGTGATGAGTGAATGTCCTGGACCTCTTTTTTGAGTGATTTCCCCCATTTGTGATGCAAAATCACACAGATAGGTGTTGAAAAATTAAGCTGCTTCGCTAAACCCCCATATTTCCTCCACTTGCCGTTGCCCTGGCTTTCACTCGCAACTCCCCTGCATAATCCTCGCCCTCGCCCACTGCACGTTCCGCAACTCCTGTTTCAGCCGACGACGTCGCAGGCAACCCCCGCAGCAAATTTCTGCATGTCTCCGGTGTGAAATGGATCTTCCGAAGCAACTGCTGGTAGGAACTTCTCTCTATTTGCTCCTGCAATACGCCTGTGCAAACAACTTCGCCACTTGCTAATCGCCCCCGTAGTGGCGGCCTAAGCGCTCACCCGCAAAACGGCGGCACCTGGTATGGCGTCATTTTTCAGCGCATTCAGGGCACGGTTCGCTTCTGCCAGCGGAAACACTTGTACATGTGTCCGCACCGGAATCTCCGCTGCCAGCCGCAAGAAATCTTCGCCGTCTTGGCGTGTGTTGTTCGCCACACTGCGCATCATCCGCTCCTGGTACAGCAATTCATACGCAAATGAGGGTATCGCGCTCATATGAATGCCGCCCAGAATTAACCGCCCGCCCTTCCGCAAGGCCTGCAACGCCGCCGGCACGATCTCTCCCGCCGGGGCAAACGCGATCGCCGCATCCAGTTTCACCGGAGGTTGCTCCAGCGTTCCTCCCGTCCACCTCGCCCCCAATTCCTGCGCCAGCGCCTGGTGCCGCGCATCACGCGTCGCTGCGTACACCTCGACGCCCCAGTGACGCGCCACCTGAATGGCCACGTGCGCGGCTGCGCCAAATCCGTAAAATCCCAGCCGCTCTCCGCTCTGAATCCCGCTCAATCTGAGGCAACGGTAGCCAATGATTCCCGCACACAAAAGCGGTGCCGCCTGCTCGTCCGGAAATCCTTCCGGGATCGCATAGATGAAATCTTCCGGCGCCACAATATATTCCGCATATCCGCCATTCACGCTATATCCGGTGAAGAGCGGCGCATCGCACAAATTCTCTTCACCGCGCCGGCAGTATTCGCACGTACCGTCCGTCCTGTGCAGCCACGCGATTCCCGCGCGCGTTCCCGCCGGAAACCTCTCCGCCCCTGCGCCCCTTGCGGCAATCCGCCCCACCACTTGGTGCCCCGGAATCACCGGTGACCTTTTGGGAGGCAGCTCCCCCTCGATGACGTGCAGGTCCGTGCGGCACACCCCGCACACCTGTACCCGCACGAGCACTTCGCCCGCCACCGGTTCCGGCTTTGCGAATTCTCCGTATTGTAGGGGATTCGTCTCAACAACCGCGGGTGTGCTAAGGAAACACGCCTTCATCGTGAAGCCTCAACCTGTTTTCCCTCAGCACACCGGAAATGGGCGGCCAACACACTTATTATCCCAAACATACCGCAAACTTCCGTCCGTGCCTAGCCCCCAGCTTCGTTCCCTCCTCACCCAGCGATTGCGAATGTTCTCTGCGCCATTTGTCCTACCTTCCATCGTGGAAGCGCAACCCTTCCATCCCCGCCTGGCCTGAAGCTGCTCATTCTCCTGCTGCGCTTCTTTCCTGTCGGGCC
>Ga0187784_10000942_pt1 | contig 22486 bp, 31 predicted proteins | sample 1015_SJ02_MP15_2_FD_132964 | JGI IMG/M metagenome (GOLD analysis project Ga0187784, IMG submission 132964) | Tropical peat soil microbial communities from peatlands in Department of Meta, Colombia - 1015_SJ02_MP15_20_MG | ecosystem: Environmental > Terrestrial > Soil > Wetlands > Peat | place... | reverse complement strand
GAGCCTTATGACGCACACCCCGCCATCACATCTACTGATCGCCCGGTACTGGCAAGATCGCCCGGAATTCGCCCGAGAAAGGTGGGAGCGCACCCTGTGATCCTTCTCGGTTTCGAAGTCGGGTCCGGCCTGCCGGTGGAGATCCCACTCGGGCACATGGCGATCACCGGCCAGACGCAGTGGGCGGGAAAAACGACAGCCCTAGAGTCCTGTGCCGTGCGTTCCAACTGCGCCTCGATCGCCTTCCTGACAAAACGCGGTGAGGGTTCATTCCGTATTGCCCACGAACTGCCGCCCTACTACGAGGATCACATTGACTGGCGCACCGTGCGCTCGATCTCTGAGGCTATCAACGAAGAGAAGTGGGACAAGCGCGAGCGCCGCTGGGCTCGCTCCATCTGTGAGGCGGGCTACTGGGGAAGGGTAAAAAACCGGATCGAATGGGACGAGCCGCAAAGTTTGGATGACGTCCTGCGCAACGCCGACAAGATCCTCGACAAACTGGGTGGAGTGCCGGCAGAGATCCTGCACGATCTCAAGACCGATCTGAAAACCGCCATCGGCGAAATTCACAAGCTCAAGAATTACTGTCGGGAGCCGTCGCTGCGCCCTGGCCTGAATGTGGTGGATCTCGAGGCGCACCCCAGCCACATGCAATCGCTGATCGTGCGCTCGTTCATTCGCTGGGTACACCAGCACGGCGAAAAAACGATCATCGCTCTGCCCGAGGCGTGGAAGTTTGCCCCGGCGCTGCGCCGTTCGCCCGTGCGCGATGCCGCGGAGGAGTTCATTCGCCAGGGTGCCGCCCTGGGAAATTTTCTATGGATCGATTCCCAGAACATTTCCGGGATCTCGGCCGTGCTCCTCTCCCAGATCCGGGTGTGGCTCTTAGGCCGACAGCGCCTCAAGTCGGAAATCGAAAAGACGCTCGACGCGATTCCCGACAATATCTTTCCCCGGCCGCGCGCCGGCGATGTAGCCACGTTAGGCAAGGGAGAATTCTTCGCCTGTTTTGACCAGGAGATGTATCGTGTGTATGTGTGGCCGGCCTGGATGAGCTCAGCGCTGCACGCCCAGGCCATCGCGCGCGGCGAGGAATCAGTCGAGAGTGCGCGGGAAATCGCAGAAGAGTTTGATCAGGAGCACGCGGGATGAGTTGGTATCGAAAGAAAGAACCGGAGCCGAAACTACTCCCACAGACCTGTCAATGCGGACATCTGCGGTGCGCGCATGTCGACGGAAATAAGCAGTGCTGTGCTGGAATCAAGGTGGACGATGGGCGCTGGGCACCGTGCGCCTGTCAAATCTTCATCCCTATAGAAAATCTCAAAGAAAAGTCCGAAATCGAAGCCTTAGAACGGATGTACAAACAATGAACGCGCCCAACAAATACGATCCGCCAAGCAATACGCCGCTGCTCGAGGAGCTGCCCCCTCCGTGCTGCCCACACTGTTCGAAGGCGCTTCCGAGCGTGAACTGTTACCAGTGGGTGATCGAGCTGCAGGCGGGCATGGCGCTCGTACTCTCGATCTACTGCCCCAACTTTGAATGCCGCAAGCTGCTGCACACCCAAGTGATGATCGCTCCAAAGGGCGAAGAACCTGGCAGAATTGCACGCCCTAGCTAAATGCTTCCGAGATTATTACGGGATGATTTCCCATTGCAGGCATTGGATCGTCGCCGGGTTGCTGCTGGTGATGGTGAAGCTAGTGCCGGCGGTGCGCGTCGAGACGTAATAAGTGGCGAACGTCGAGGAGCAGGTTGGTGTCGAAGGGATGCTGGTGTTGTCAGTCAATGATTGCAATAGTACCTTGCTACTCACGCCAATCGCGGTGGTGTTGATGACCAGCGAAGCTCCCGCGCTGGCTTGCCAGGCGACGATACCTTTGGTCGCGTTGCCACAAGCGAGCGGTGTCGTGGTTCCGCTCGCCCCGCCAACGGCGCAGTTGAACCAGGCATTCGACCAGTAAGGGATCGGCGTGGGTGTATTGGGCGCAGAATAGACGTTGTTTGTCGGCGTTTGCGATTGATCGTTGTAGAGCACGGCGGTCGTGCCGGAGTTGGCGGTATTGATCTGGCCGAAGTTTCCGAAAAAGTTGGCGCCTGAGCCGATGGTGACGCCGCCCTTGGTGTTTCCGGCGTTTGCGGTCGAGCAGGTGAAATCAAAGTTGGTTAGTGATACGCCGCCCACGCTGCCGTTGACCGACATGCCGTAGCCGCCGCAATTCCCACCCGTGTTGTGATCCTCGCCGTAGACGTGATCGAAAGTGACATTAGTGGTAGTGATGCCGGTCACGAAGATGTTACTCGTGTTTGTGCCCGGCGTGTTCACCGTGACATCGTCAAAGTGGGTATTGTTAACCGCGAGTGGCCCGCCTACCTTGAGCGGCGGTGTTCCGCTGTTGAATCCGCCGCCGCCCACCGAAAAGTGCCGGAACTCGGTCGAGCAGCAACCGTCGGCGACGAACATCTCCTGCACCGTACCGCTTCCGGTTTGCAGGTTGCAGGAAAAGTTCTCGTAAAGTGATTCGTCGTCCGAAGCCCCGAAAAAGCAGTCGGCGTTACTGGAGGTTGCGCCCTGGTTTTGTAAAAACAATCCGTTCAGGTGCGCATAAGGAGCGTTCACCGTGCCTACCGCCGTAGCTCCAGAACCGGGAGCAGCGAGCACCAAGTCCGACATATAGATCGCCGCCGGGGTTCCGCTGGTCACGGTCATACGGAACCATGCCGACTGGCTGCCGGGCGAATGAATCTCTGAGCCGGGGTCCTGATTAAAATAGGCGCTGAAGCCATCGGTCAATCCGCTCGCGGTCACGTTGCCGTTAGGCGGCAGTTCCAATGTAACTTTCGGTTGCAACCCTCCCCAGGCTGCCCCGCCGCAGGGGCCGGTGATCGTGTAATTGGCCGTCAGGCCGCTCGCGCAAAGGGCAAGCGAAGCGCGATTCGGGCCTTCATAGATGGAGTAATTCGATGCGCCCCCGTAGAGTGTGGGTGCAGTCACGGTGTATGAGCAAGTGCTCGATCCGCATGTGTTCGGCGTGTCGGCCCAGCCCCGTGAGGCTGTTGGCAGTGTGCCCTCGGCGATAAAAATCATCGCCGTCGTGTTGCCGAAGCTGCCTCCGGTTCCATTCAGGGTGACCGTCGGGTATTGCAGGTTACCGACATTGATCGGGGTGCTTCCCCAGCCGCCCGTGCCGCTGACACCTTCGCCGCGTGCATCGACGATCCCACCCTGGAGTACGGCCACATCATAGGCCGCATGTGCGATCCGCAGGCTCTCGGTTGCGTCGCCATAGGCCGTCGTGTCACAGGTGACCGCGGGCGAGGCAATTTGATTGCCCTGGTGCACGTAAGTTGGATAGCAGGGAATAAGGAACGGCAGAGTCAGGCCGGAGCTCACTGTGAGCACTCCGCCAACACTCACCGGATCCGTTCCTGTGACCAGCGCACTTCCGCTGCCCTGTGTGTCGATCTGTAAACCCACGTGATTGGTCATTGCCCCGCCCGATTGAATAGTCGGCGCGAGGATGTGCACGGTGTAATCGTTGGTGTTGGTCGTTCCGCTGCCGCTCACGTAGGTTTTGGCGACAATCGCCTCATTGGTGGTAGAGGTGTTTCCCGTCGCATTTCCCGCGAAAGCCAGAATTCCACGCCGGGTGCCGGTGACCACACTCAAAGTGTCATAGGCGTCAAATTCCGCGGCGCGCTCCTCTGTGGTGGTTTGCGCGTAGGCATTCACCAAATCGTAAAGGCCAAGCTGTAGCGTCTGCGAGTTAGCGGTGCCGCTAGCATTGAACAGGCGCAGCGCAGCGCTCGAGCCGAGCGTTGATCCGCTGTTGGAGGGCGAGAATTGGTTATACTCTCCGGCGCATCCAATCGTGGGAGCTGGAATGGTGTTAGTCCCACTACATGAGACCGAAGAGGGTTGCATTAACTCGAGAATCGAAGGCACGCCGGTAAGAGGGTTTCCGCTGTAGCCGAGATTCACCGATCCGCCGCCTGACACCATCTGGATTAGGGAATTCGCCAAAGTGTGAGCCGCGGTCGAGGTCGGCACAATTCCCGCAGTGAGCGTGCCACTCACATTTCCGCCGCCACCGCCAAACGTCGCCGTGAGTGCCGGAGCGACTGCGGTGAGGTTTGCGGTGATGCTCTGCGAAGATCCGGAAATTGTAATCGGCGAGGCGAGGGTGAAAGTGATCTGACCGCTGCCAAATGCAGCGGGAACGCAACCGGATCCACAGGTAATAATAAAGTTCCACTGCGATCCCACAGGCGTGAGCTGGGTATTGTCCGCAAGTTGCATGACAAAGGAGCCCGAAGAGTTGAGACCTACGGGCTGCGTGGGCGGAGTGTAGAGAAGTTTTGTGGAGGTGAAAACCGCGCTTCCGCCGCTCACCACCAAAATCGGCGCGATTGTGCCGTTGGCATACGGTAGGCCGTTCGGATCCGTGACCGTGCCCGAGACTGTAGTGAACTGGGCTGCGCAGAGCTGCGCCAGCACGAGGAAGGCGAGCAATAGAAGTTTTTTCATAACCCGATCTCTCGTGGATCTTTCTGTCAGCGCCGGGTGGGCCCGGCTTTACAAAACCCTAGGACGAACCAAACATGCGAAACAGAGCCCAGATCACCAGCCCGCCGGCAACCGCAAGTCCGACCAGCGTGCCCGCACCAGGCGTGCTGCTACCATCGCCCGAGCCGCCGCTGTCCTGGTCCGTGCCGTCGCTGGGCGTGCTCGCTGCAGAGGCGACGGCCGCGGCTGCGCCGGCCGCCAGGCTCGCCAGCGTCGTGCTCGGATCCACTCCAAGTTGTGAAGCCACGAATGACGCATAGGTGAAAGCATTTCCCTGGGAGTCTGAGGTTGGCGTGGGCTGCCCCAGGTAGTGAGCCATCATCTGCAGGATCGAAAAATTCGGGAATTCGTTCACGTAGGCGTTGAGCTGGTTATAGAGTGCCTGCCAGCCGGTCGCCGGATCCGGGAAGATGGCAAAGCCCGCAGAGTCCTGCCCGGTTGCGCCCGGCTGTCCGGCATATTTAAGGTCCCCGGGATTGTTGTTTCGTGCCGGACGAGATCCCGCGGTATTGAAACCTTCAAATTGTGCGATGGCTTGCGCCCAAACCTGAATCCATTCCGGCATAAAATCACGTCTCCTCTTCATCCTCTTCCCAGTTTTCCGGCGTGGGCAATTCGTCCACGTCGATCTCCTCGATCGCCTCGAGGGTGCGCCCATCGTGCTCGGCCGAGCGGAAGTAATCACAGCTCTCGAGATGCTCCCGCTTGTACGTCTCGACTTCCTTCACGCTGGTGCCATAGAACTGGTGCACGACTTTGATGGTCTGATCACCGGCGTCGATAATTGCAACCTCAAGCAAAAAGCCGCGCTGCATTTCATTCCCCCGCTTCGATCAGGTTGCGCACCTCGGTCGGTGTTTCGTGTACGAGCACGTGATTGCCGCCGCCTTTGAGCAGGATCTCGGATCCGGTGGGCAGCCCAGTGATCGCCGAAATCTCTTCGACGTTAACCGGCATCTCCCTCTCGGGATTCATCTGCTCGTGCAATGTAATCCATCGCGTCACGTGATCGCCCCACGAAAGCGAGCCCAGTTGCCAAAGTTACGGGCGAGCGCCCGCGCCGCCGATCGAGCGCCGGCTTCCGCCCGCCGATCCCAGCGGCTGAGATCCGCCTGGCAGATCCAGGCGTCGCAGATCGGACAATAGATACACGGCTTCACTGATTCGTCGCCGTCCACTAGGCAGCAAACGTCACAAACGTGCATCACCCAGCCGGGCATAGCCTCACGATTTCGGAGCGCTGCCGGTTGCTGGCGTGGGCGCTGGTGCTAAAGCCGGCTGTGTGAATGTCGGCGTGAATCCGTTCGCCTGCATCCAAGCCGTAACCTTGGCCACTGTTTGCTGATCGGCCTGGTTAGAGGCTGCGATCGCGTTCGCGATGTTCTGCTTTTCGTCGGGAGTAAGATTCAATAGACTCTCGAGTTTCAGGAACAAATCCACTGCGAGCGGCCCGAGCTGCACGATCAGAGAAACAATCTCCTCGATCAGGGCAGCCGAGAGCGCCATGCCGAAAAACGGCAAGAACAGCAACGCCAGCACCAGGCCTGCACGGGAACTGCCGCTCGACGTCGGCGGAGTGGGCGCGATGGCTTGTAGCGCGCTCAGCACAGAATTAGCGAGTGTGGCGATACTCTGCACGTCCACCTGAAATGTCTGCTGCGACTTGGGATTTTTGATACCCAGCGCTCCCGCAGGCAACTGCGCGATTGAGCCCGTGATGACCTGCACCAGTGATGTAACACTCGCCAGATTCGCCTGCGTCACCTGGCCCTGGGCGAGAATCGCGGTGATCTGCTGGTGAACGATGGCAACCTGGCCAGTCCAGTTGATCAACGGTGCGGCTTGTACCGGCGTCATGAGGTTCGCCGAAACGCACGCCTCTGCGCCCTGTTCGACTCCGTAATTCGCTTCTGCCAGTGCCGCGTTGTAGGTGGTCACCCGTTCCCAGGGTGTGACCGCTCCGCCAGTTTTGTGAATGCAGGCCGCGGTGAATGCGATCGCGGCTAACGCAAGCAAACAGACTACTGGTGCGACGTGCTTCTTAAGAAGCTTCATGGTGTTGGTCCTTTCGGTGGATTCGCCGGCGGTGGTGCGAGATCGGAAACCTCGACGCGCAGCCAAGGCAGCAATCCGAAAATCTGATAGAGCAGGGCATTCGCAGCATAGCCGGCGACGCCGGCGACCGCACTCGAGTGCAGGGTGAGGCCCGCGGCCTGCAGTTTGCTGGTGACAAACTGCACCACGTAGCCATAGAACAGCGCGGAGAAAAACGCGCGTGTGGCCAGGTTCACGGCCTGCAGCTTGAGCCACTTCAAGATGCCAGGCCAGCCCGAGAGCCCATTGGTGGCTGAGCGCACGGAATTCTGCGCCTGGGCGAGCACGAAGAGAAACCAGCCGAGCGCGTAAATCAGAATTGTGGTGATCATAACTTTTTGCCCGGATCAAGCGCGCATTCCTCGGCGCAGGGTGCGGCATCTGGTCGCACGCTTACCCGGTAACCTTTTTTCTCCGCGAAAGCTTTCAGTTCGGCCGCAAACTTGGCATCCTCCGCGGTGATGCTCGCGGTCATCACGTTGTGGCCGTTGCGCCAGATGGTGACCAGCAGATTCATTGGTAGCTCACCGTGAAGTCCATCGCGACCGATGCCTTGACGCAAATGCCATTCAAAAAGTTCACATCAAAAGTAAGCGTCTGCACTGTGCCCGAGGCCGCGGTGATGACTGCAACCGTATTCGTGCTGGGAGTACCGCTGCAGCTTCCCGCGGCGAGATCGAAAAAGCTGATCGTGCCGGCAGCGCCTGTGTTGATGCTCACTGTGTGCAGGTAGCCAGGAATCGCTTTTACGGCCGTTGCCGTGGTGCCGGCGACATGGAGATACTGCTGCGCCGCAAGCGGCAGCCCTGGAGGAATGAATGTGTAATCCAGATTGAAGGTTGCCGTGGTGCTCGAGGGTGCGTATTGTACTTGCACCCAGGGACAGGACAATGCGGGAAGCTGAAAGATCTGCGTTTGAGTCCCAGCCTGAATCGCAAAAACATTAGTTACCGGATAGAGACTCCCGGTGTTTGAACTGCAATAAACCTGCAGCGTCGGGGAGCCCGACAGTGAGGAGTTCGGAGTGAAAGCGAGCAGGCCCGATGTACTGCCGAATGGCGTGCGGAAAACCGCCGTGTTGAAGGAGCTCTGCGTGGGCAGGGTAGAGCCCAGATTTTTGACCAATTGCCCGATCTGGTTAAGGCCGTAGTTTGGTCCCGCCGGCATGGAGATGCCGCTGTACTTCAGCGTCACATTGGCCGTGCCTGGCGAGCAGGCCGAAACCGTGGCTGCGACCACCGGGTAATAGCCAGATCCGCTAACACCAGTGAGGCCCGCGGCGCTAAGGGTGAAAGTTCCGATGTCTGAGATGTCGAAAAAGGTGATGCCGTCGTATGAGCCCTGGATTGAATACTGCAGAACCTGCAGGCCGTTCGCCGTTCCCACCAGGTCGAGGAAGTGGGATCCCTGGCCAATATTCTGAATTTTGCTCGGACCGGCCGCGAGTGCCGCGGTGCAGGTCGAGTTATTGAAAGGAACCGAAGTCACGCTCTGCTGGTTTGTGGTGCCCAGGAATTGGGCCTGCGCGCTGAGAGCCAGGGCACACACAACAAAAAAGGTTGTAAACAACTTTTTCAGAGCCATACGTCGTCATCCTCGAGATCCACGGGATACAGGTAGCCCACCAGTCGCGCGCCGGCGAGCTGGCCGGCCACCACAACACTCACATTTGTAATCACTAGTGTGAGCACCTGATTTTCGAACACCCGGAAGCCCACGCAGAGCTCCACTGGATTCACCGGCGAGCCCAGGGAATCCAAAATGGTGTCGTAATTAGTGGAGCCCGGCGGTGGGGCTCCATCGGCCTGAATGCTCCAGGTGACGGCGCCCGATCCTTCCACCCAGCCGCCGCCGACAAAGTTGCATGCCACTTTCTTGATGACGCCATTGCGCCCGCTCGGAATCGTGAACTTGATAATGTTGGCCGAGGCTCCGATCGCGGGCAGGGCCACGTAGCCAAGCAAATCGAGATTTTCCGAGCCTGGCGGTGGGTCGATCGAGATGATGCGCCGCACCACCGTCGGATTGGTGTCAGATGAGGGAGTGGGCACGCCGAGATCTGGAGTTGTGCTGCTACTGGCCATCGCTCCCTCCCTCATAGAACGGCTCGGCACCGCCGTACATTACAAACTGGATTGTGTTCTGCGCCGCCTCGAGGTTCTGCAGGATCAGCAGTGCCTGTGGGCGCGGACCTTGGAATTCGTAAGGCTCCGGAGAAAAGTAGGGAAAGCCGGCCGATCCTCCGGAAAGCTGAAACTGCAGACCACGGCCACTCAGTCGCTTTTTCCGCCGCACGTCGCGGATCTGCACTCGGAATCCACCGATAGTGTTGAGCGAGGCCTGCCCGAGCATGCCGAGCATGTAAAAGCCGGTCATGAGATCGACGCGCACCTGTGCTGTTTGCCTCGCGCCCAAGATGGCGTTCACCACTTCCCAGCGTGGCTGATAACCGACCAGGCCGGGCGGTGGAACCTTCTCCCCTATCCGGTAGACCTGGCTCTGGTAGCGGAATAGCGGAAGCATCCGCGCCCGCGGGTGAATGAATTCACCGCGCAACGATCGCAAATTCGCCTGCATGGTCGCCTCGCTCCTACATGCTGCGTCTTGCCACCCCGCCGCTCTGGGAAGTTGCGCCCGCCGCCGGCACCGCGCCGGACTTCGGCCACAGCTTGAAACCGCGCAGCGCGATCTCGGTCGTGTTCTGCGCTCCCGAGCTGTCGGTGAAATAGAACGTGTAAGTGCGGCTCGCGGGCAGCACAAACGGAATCGCGATCGGAAACGCTGCGGCCGCGCTCATCAGCCCGGCCCACAGGTTGATGAAGATCCCGTTGAAGGCGCCAGCGCCACTGAGAACGCTGCCCGAGGTGCCGATGAACTGCCGGCCGGTGCCCGCTTCGGTGAGCAGGACCTTGAGCAGGGCGGAAGTGCTCTGCGCCGTGATCCACCACCACTCGAAATCGGCATCGGTCAACACCTGGAAGTTCTGCGGCTGCTGCACCGCGTTGGCCACGACTACGGCATCCACCACGTAGTCAAACCACTGGCGATCAAACTGATCATCGTCTTGATACTGAGACGTATCTGTTGCTGTTGCCATGATGATCCCCTCTCATGGGGTTTTCTGAAAATCTTGCGGGCAGTTGGTCCGTAGCGGAGTGCTGCCCTTTTTCTTTTCTGGTCCGGGCGGGATCCGTTTTTTGCGCGAATCCCGTCCGGTGTTTTTCTGTTTCTACAGCACAGCGCGCATCAACACGCCTTCGAGGTACGCATGGACGTTGAGCCCAGTGCCCACGAATTGCGTAGTGGGAGCCGCCGCGAGTGTGGTGAATGCAGCCGAGCCGGTCAGGGTTGGGTCGATCGTGACATAGAAGTTCTGTTGCTGTTCGATCAACTGTCCGAGGATCGGATCCATGGGCGGAAGCCCAGGGACTTGCGGCATGTCATCCACGATGGTGTTCACGTTCTGCAGGGTGGGCCAGCCGTTGCTGCCGGCGTTCGACATGGTGCCGCCAGCCGCCAGGGTTTGCGTCGAGATGTTCTGCGACACTGCGCCTGCGCCCGCCGGACACTTGGACACGAGTCCGGTCCAATAGTCTTTGCCCGAGATCATCAACTGCAGATAGCTCTGCCCGATAAAGCTCGCGAGATCCTGCGGTGCCACGTCGGAGCGCACCACAACGGCGATCGCCTTCACCAGCAGTTTCTTCGGTGCATCCAGCATGCCGGGCTGCACCAGGTTGGTGTGGTAGATCGTCTTGTTGAACTGCGAACCCCCCGCCGGCGTGTAGGCCGCGGTGATCGGCTGGCCAAACAAGCTCTGTTTGGTGACGGCCGTCGCCACTGCTACGCCGTAAAAGTCGTACACGGGTTGCACCAGGTATTCGAGCTGTCCGGCGATGATCGGGTTTTTCCGCAGCGGGATCAACCGCGGCCGTCCAACTTCGTGCTCCTGGAGCTCATGGCAATGGGCAAAACGTGATTCGTAGCGAGATGAGAATTTGGTAACCTTCATTTTTGTACGCCTCCCTTCCAGGTCAGATTTTTCACTTCACCAGCATTCCCGAAGGAACACCGGGCTAGAACCGCGTCATGAAGCGGGTGCGATAGCGCCCGTAGGGGATACCCACCGGACCCGCGCCCAATTTGCCACCACCGCTCGGTGCTGGCGCCGGCAACATGACCGTCGGCGCCGTCGCTCGCCCGTAGGGATCGGAGGCTGTGGGTGCCGAGAAGTAATTCGGCACATAGCTCGAAAGCCCAGGAATCGCGACGCCCGTTTGCTTGATGGCCTTGAGGCCTGCCGCAAACAGCCCGCCTTTCACCAGTTCTTCCGAGGACGTACCGCCGGCTCCGATTGCCTTGCCAGCGTATCCGAGGCCGATGCCGATAATGGCGGTGACCGCCACATCCACCCAGCCCGATTGACCGACCAGTCCAGATCCGTAGCTGGAAGCCGCGAATCCGCCAATCTGCCAGAGCACATCCTTGAACAGGCCGGTGCTCACCGGGTTGTGCCGGTAATGCCGGTAGTGTCTGCGATGATGTTTCGCCATGGTGCTTTCACCTCCTCTCCCGCCCTCCCGCGCGAAAAATGATCGCGGTGTGTAACTGGACGGATTAAACACCCTGATCTGCGCCACAACTCCACCTCTCCGATCTGTGGCCTAGAAAGCTTGTTGGTTACAGCGGCGTCACATCCGCCGCGTGTGCGGTTTCGACGTGCCCCTCGACTTCGACGCGCTTTCCATCCTTGTCGCATTCGATCTCGAGCAGATCATCGTCGCCTTCCGCGATGCCCACGACTGTGCCCGTGAGCTCGTGCTGCTTGTCGTGCAGGCGGAAGAATTTGACCCGATCTTTCAGCTTGAATCGGGTTTTCTGTAGTTGTGTCGCCATGTTCTCCTCCAAAATTTGAAATCAGAGCCTTCCCGAAAGCCGGGTGCCGCTCAAACGTCCTGAGGCGCCCGTGGTTTTGCCGGGCTCCTCCGCGAGAATTCGATCAAGCGTGAGATCGTAGAGCGTGCCGTCGCCGGTTTTCACCCGCGCGATCTTGGGAAATTCCACGATCTCGCCGTCTGCCTGCGTACCGTCCGGCAGAAGCACCGTCACCCGTGATCCGAGTTTCACATTGAGCACGGTTGTCACTTCATCCTCCAAGAATGAATCTGCCACCCACAAAGTAACCTTCGGTCTGCTCCGGGTTAATCAATAAACTCAGGTGCGTACCATCCCGGCCAACTCCGCCGCGGATCACACCGAATCCTCCCTGCGCTCCTCCGAGCATGACGCACAACTCCGTGATCGGGTGCAGCACGCCCCAGCACCGACCCTGGCGAGAGCGGATCATGTCGCGCACCCGATCGCCCACCACCGGGCACCCGGTGAGCAGTTGCGGGATCCGCGGTGGAACACACTCCGAACAGCCATCCTTGCCGCGGAAACAGGCATTGCGCGCGTGTTTTGGCATCCAGCGCGGATCCGGGATGTCGGGCAGGGGATTAAGGCCCGCCGGCAGGAGCAGATCCACCTGGTCGCGGCTGATCCCGATCATTGGAGCATTCTTCTGATTCAGCCAGTCGAGGGTGATCGAGGCCCAGAGCTTTGCCTGCTCTTCGGAAAACGGGTGCATCCCAGGCTGGTCTTTCAATTCCTTGGCCTGGCGCGAATTCCACCAGCGCGCGCGCGACTGAGAATACCCAGAGATCGGCCGCTGCGCTTCAAACACAATCGCAGTCAGTTTGCCGATCTGGGTGTAACGCCGGTCGCGAACCGTGTCCCGCTGCACTCGGATGCGATCCGCCAGGCGGAAGATCGAAGGCGTAATGACGGCCGCGGCTGCCACTACATCACCTCCAGCAAGGGATAGACCTGCACAGTCGGAGCTGGCGAGCACGCCGATCCAGGAGTAAAAGTTGTGGAATACTGCACCGCCGTTCCGGCTTTCGCCCGGATCACCAGGCCGGAATCGGTATTGGTGGTCATAGGCACAATTCCCAGCGTGCCGTTGGTGGTAACACTGAAAGTTGCCACCGCCTGCGTCTGTGCGCTAGCTGCGTTTGGATCCTGAAAAACAGCATTGAGCACGATCGTGCTGTTTCCTGTGCAGCTCGTGCCTAGAATTGTTTGACTCACGTAACCCGACAGCCGGTAGCTTGTGCCACCTGCTGGAATGGTCGGCGCCGTGACCATCGTGGTCGCCGTGATCGAGCTCGTGCCCGCCGCGGGCAGCGTGTTGTAGATGCGCCCGATGTTGGTTTTCTGGGTAAGTGCGACCGAGGCCAGGGCCAGAACCGCGGAAATATCCTGCGAGCTGCCAGAAATTGTCGTTGCGGCGCCGCTAAAACATCCAGACTGAGTTCCGAACGGTAAAGCCACATTCGGATTCGGGCACACAGTGGGAGTCCACTGCGTCGAAGCGGGAGTGATCGACGCATTGCTCGGCACGACACCGCTAAACAATCCAGCAGCACTCAATCCGAACGGCCCCCAGGTTCCTGGCACTGGCGTGGGTGGGGTAGTGGGGAGAGTTGGGGGGCTGGAAAACGGCAGAGGCCCGAGCGTGAACATGATGGTGCCATTCGCGTAGGGGATGCCGTTCGGATCGGTGACTGTCGCGGTAACCGCGGTGTAGTTCTGGGCGAGCGCGCAACTGGCCAGCGCCAGGAACAGAATCAAACAAAAGATTTTGCGAAACATAAGTTTTGTGCCCCTCTCTTGGGAGCTCTCGTCTGCGCCGGGTTGCCGCTCATGCACGGGTGCCCGGCTTTGAAATTCACACACTTCCACAGCCCTGCATCGCGTACACTCCTCGCCGATGCAGTACATTGAAATTCCCCTTACGCGGGGAAAATTCGCGAAAATCAATCTTGAAGATGCTCCCTTGGTGCTGCGCTTCAAATGGCGAGCGACTCCGCATGACCGAACCTTCTACGCGGTCACAACGACGCCGCGGAGACTTGGCCACCGCAATATCTATATGCATCGCCTGCTCATGGAAAGTTCCAGCGGGGACCGGTCTATTGACCACATCAACGGAGATGGACTCGACAATCGTCGCTGTAACCTTCGGCCCGCTAGTCCGTGTCAACAGCTCGCTAATCAGCGTCGATTGCATAGGGATAACGTTTCCGGGTTCAAGGGAGTGAGTATTGAAAAGAGGACCGGTAAGTGGCGTGCGAGGATCATGGTTGAAGGAAGAGATATCTCGCTTGGGCAGTTTGACAGTATCGAGGCCGCGGCTGCTGCGTACGACATTGCGGCCAGAAAACTGAGTGGCGAATTTGCCTGTACCAATGACCATATGCTCAGTTGATGATGCCTGCGCTTTCGATCCGATAGTCTCCACCCTCAAACAGCAGCCGTTTACACCTTAGATCAAAAAGAACTGTGGGGCGTACTCCACTCTCCTCACCCAGATCATGTCTCCATTCGTCAATTTCTGGACGCTCAACGTGTTCTTTTCTTTGTTTGTAATCGAGCCGCGTCGCCTGCCCGAGTTCAAATAGATATTCCCCCCGCTGGCGTGCACCAAAGACTTCAAGCCCCGAGCTCACATCCTGGTCGCCGCCAACAAACCAGATCTGCCGTCCGCTTTCATCCGACACCACCAGCACACGCGAGCTCGAGCCTGGGTGAATGACCTGCACCTGGCCGCCACCCGCCGGCTTAACGTAGAGCGCGAGCAGTTTTCCCAGCAGGGCGTAATCGCCCTTCGGCATGTGGGGCTCACTGAAGATCCCCACGCGATCGACTTCGCGCCCGGTGAAATCTTCCCGAATGGCCGCTGCCGTCGGGTTGCGTCTCATCGCGTCATTAAACATGGAGGAAAAGTTGTCTCCCCGCGCCCCCTGCGCCATGCGCTTCGCCTGGGCGCGCTTGTAGCCCTGATTCACCAACGCGCTGGTAACGTCCGCGCGAAGTGCGCTCATCGGAGTTCCTCTCGAGGATTCGCGCTGAGAACGCACTCCGCCCCTCGGACGCTCATAAATTTTGAATCGCGGCTCGCCCTTGGGCGCCGGACCGAAACCGAAATAGAGGTTCCGTCGCCTGCCCGACTCCACCCGGATTGTGATTTCCCGGCCACTCATACAATCTCGATCTTGATGGTGTCTCCCGGCCGCGCCGTAATCTGGTGCGGGTTGGCTCCCATCACCAGCAGTTCGCTCGGGTTTTTCTTTGACAGGATTTCACGGCATTGCCCGCAAACACCCTTATGCAGAGCGCTTTTAGCAACGAGAGCATGGCACACCTTGCATTCGGCGCTGCCTTCATACGGATTCCGGGTCAACCTTTTGTTGGCATCGGCAGTCATTAGGTGCGTCGTGAATGGTTCGCGCTGCAACTGTGAAGCCCAGTAGTGCACTTCGACTCCGCGCTTGTGCAGCGCGGCAATCCGGCCAGAATAATCACGTCCATCGTATCCGTGGAAAGTGACGGACTGACCAACCTTGAATCGCCGCGACGTGTTGCGCCGCTTGATCGGATTCGTTCGTGGGCTCATCACGATGTAGCGGTAGCCGTGTTTCGTCGGCGTGCCGCGAATGAATGCGTGTTTCGTCTTGCGCTCTTTGGCAACCGCCGCCTTCTTCTCCGAGAAAGCGCCATGGAATTGCATCCCATATCCCAATCCGGCATTTTTTCTGCGACTCACAGACGCCTCTCTGCTAGCATTTCGCCGCCATCCGTTTCAACTCTGCGCGACAGCAGGCGATGATCGCCCGCAGAATCCCAGGCTCAAGTGGCCGACCACGAACTGCAATCTTGGCGTGCCATCCCGCATTTTTTCTGCGCCGGCTCACTTGGCACCGTCCTTCTGGATGGTGATGTACTGCGCCTCGGGAAATCCCGCGATCGCGCGATTCCAGCCCTGCAGCTTGGCTACTGCCGCGAGCGAGATGGCTGCATCCTCTTCACTTTTGGTGATTTCCTTCGGGATCGCATTCATGTGCAACAGGCCATCGTCGCTGAGTGACTGGCGAATCAGTTCGAACGCCAGAGTGTGTGCAACTTTCTGCCGGATGTTCTGCTCGGCGTGACCGAGCGCCAGGGAGCGCACGGGTTTCCCGGCGTCCCAGTCGGCCAGAACGCGCTGCAGCTCGTTTTTGATCAGGTCGATCATGAGTTCATAGCACCTTTGGCAGCACCAGCGCTGCCGCGCCTAGGGCGAGGATCCACCAGGCATTATCCTCAAACCACTCGGTTATGCTTTCCGGCTGTCCTGGCTGTTGCCCGCCCGGTTGATTCGACGGCACACCCGGAGCGCTCTGTAAAAACGTTCCCGAGCTCACCGGCATGTGCCCGGTGACGGTGTAATAGGCATGATCCACGATACTTCCCGCATCCGATGGCTGCGCGAATCCCGCACCCGTGACCTGCAGCGTGAGTGCAACGTTGAAATTTCCGATCGTGAGTGCTCCACCTGTGCTCTGGGAGTTCACAACCTGCAGCCCGTAGGCTTTCAGAGCTGCACTCACTTGGGCGACGATTGAATTAGGATTCAAAGTTGGCATCGCCTGCCAGGTTCCCTGATAAACGAGAATGGCTCCCGTGGGTGCGCCCGCCTGTGATGATGGTGCCGCGCCCGAGCTCGGGACTGCCGCCGTTGCTGCATTCGCTCCGACCGCTGTGCCCGGTGGTACGGCGTTGCCGTTCACATCCACCCAGACCGCTGCGCTCGCATCGTCACACGCGACTGGGTTTCCGTTTGAGTCGTAGGCCTGCGCGCAGCCGGAAAAAGTCGTGCTCGCATCACCCAGGCCGCGCAGACTGCGCCGAATCCGCCCATCGATTCCGCCCAGTGGTGGCGAGCTGCGCTTGCGGTAGCCCTGCTCTTCGGCGATGTAATTGACCGTGGGCATTCTAGGAATCTTCCTTCCGCCACTGCGCGACAATGCGCGTGAGCTGCGCGCGTGAGATCCCGAGCCGTTTCGCGGCTTCGGTCACATTGCCCTGGCAGAGAATCAGGGCGCTCTCAATCGCCTGCCGCTTCACGGTAGCCAGTGGTCGAATCAGATCCGGAGCGCAGCGCTCGAGGATCTGCTCCCGAGTTTGGGTAAGAAGTGTCACCGTCTCCGCTTTCCTCCGCTTCCGCCGGCGATCAGTGCCACCGCAACCGCAGCGCCGGCGATGAGCGCAATGTTGGGAATTCCCGGAATCATGGTCGCGCTCGACAGAAACAGGCTTGTTGATCCGGGATATTGAGAACTGAGAGGAACGCTCACCACCGGCGACGGCCGAGCCACCAGTGGAATAGCCGTTGCTGCGGTCGCCGTCGAAACCGTTCCCGCATGTTTCGCCGCTACCGTTCCGGATCCGCAATCCCCGTAGGTGCAGTTCGGATCGGCGCAGGCGACTGCATTTTCGTCCTGGTCGAGACAGAGCGGTCCGGCGGTGACCTGTGGCGCCGTGGATCCACAATCCCCGTAGGCGCAGTTCGGATCCGCGCAGGAAATCGTGTTCTGGTTCTGGTCGAGGCAGATTGCAGATGAGTCGTCATCGTCGCCAAGCCCGCCCAGGCCAGCGCGCAGGCTGGGATACATGCGCGCCAGGTTGTCGTAAACCGGAGCTCCGAGCGTGATGCGCCCGCCCGATGGTGACCACGGGCGCGGAATTCTGCCCGCTGCCTGCAGGTAGGTTATGCCGCCTGTATTCTCGGGGTAGATGTTCACTACTCCATCGCCGCATTCATCACTGCGGCCGAGTCCGGCACTGAGCTGCGGGTACATCCGCCGCAGGTTTTCGTAGACCGGCGCGCCCAGATGGTGCCGGGTGAGTTGCGGATAAAGTTGCACTGTGCTCATAGAAACACCGCCGCGGCGACGCCGGCCAGGAGCAACAGCGGCAAAATGCTCGAGCCGCCACTCGCCCCTCCAGTGATGTCGCTCAATAAACTTGACGCCTCGGATGAAACCGTGGGCGGAGTGTAGGTGAGCGAGTAGCCCGCCCGTTCTGACAATCCGTATTTCGACGGATAGACTTCCAAAATCTGCGCCGTACCACCGCCCGCCTGAAACACGGCAATAGAGTTGGCAATCGACGGTCCAAGATCCGCACAACCCACACAGCAGGTCACAGTACAATTCGAATTACACTGTAAACCGCTACAGTTAACACCGCCGCCCGAGGCATCGTGCGCGCCGGGTGCCCTGGTGAACGGCAAGCACTTTTGCCAGAACATGGCGAGCAGTTGCTGGCACTGGGTGATGGCCTGTTGCGCCGTGATGTTCTGCGTTGGGTCACTCGAGTTCGCCGCCGCGAAAATGGCTTTCAGTCCGGAATCGAATACCTGCAGCGCCGATCCCACAACTTGATTTTCCTGTGTGGCCCCCTTCACCCGCGCATCGTGCGCCAACCAAAGTCCCGCAATCACGCCCACTAGCGCTCCGATCCCAGCCCCGATCGGTCCGGCAATCGCGCCGGCGCCCGCGGCTGTGGCAATCGCGCCGGCTGCACTCACGATAATCGGCGTCGCCGTCGCGAGGACTTTCGGTCCGGACTGCCCCAGGCCGCTTTGCCACATGGAAACTCGCGGCGCCCGCACCCGATGGACGTATCGTGTTTTGATCGGTGCAGGCCAGAACCCCTGCTGGTAGAGCGGAAGCGCCGGCATTGCGATCGTGGCCATATCAGCGCTTGCCTTTCATCATGTAAAACAGCCCAAACCCAACTGCGGCCGCAATTCCCCAGTTGGGGATGTTGTAACCGGCGATGGGCGTCGAGGAGCTCAGCCAACCGGAAACGCCGGTGCTAGTTCCACTGGTGCCCATATTGGCCCACACCACTGAGCCGTCAGAAGTCGTGCCGCCAACCGTGGGATTGAAGGCCGGCACTGCAGTGCCCGACATGCCAGCGATAGTGACCTGTTGCAGATTGCCATTTTGATCAACGACACTCTGCCCAACACTGAAAGCAGTCTGCGCGGACCACCCTGTAGGAGTGCTTCCCGTTGTGCTCAGAGGGGTGCCTGGAGTGGTGAGGCTGGGAGATGTTTGTGAGGACGAAACCGCAACTGTTGGAGATGGACCGCCCGCTCCAGATGAGCCAGGCACCGGCACAACCGCAGATCCGACAGGAAACGCAAACGGCGGAGGTTGCGGAACGGAGCTGGTAGCACCCACCGACGCCTCATATGCTTCGATCGATGACTCGTTGGGCGGTCCTTCGCAACCCCAGGCGGGACATAGCTCTTGTGTTGGTTTGGGGTTTGTCCACGCCGGCGGAAACGCAATGTCAACCGATGGTGCTGGGCTTGCGACCGGAACAAGTCTCGGGCGTTCTGGTGTTGCCACTAAATGCCCCGTTGGGCGGTTGCTCGGCCCGACCGGGAACGCCGCTCCCAGATTTACCCGGTTTCGAAATGTTGGCGTAACCGCTCCCAGGCGCAACACATTTTGCCCGCCCGAAGCGTTGGCTCTGGGTGGTGTTTCATCCGGCGCGCGATAGACGTATCGTGTCTGCAATTCATCGCCTCGAGAGCGCCAGCACCACGGCGCCGATCAGGATCCAGGGGAGGGCGCTCGAGAAAAGGCTGGAGCTCATCTGCTGCAGGCTGTAGCCGCCGGCTGCGGTCGTAGCTCCGGGAGTGTACGGAGTCGCATAAGAGGCATAGGGGCTGCCAGTGGTGCTCACCAGGCCGGACGAAGTTCTGAGACTTGAGGGTTGTCCCGTCGCCACCGCCACAAGCTGCGGGGTTTCCTGCAGAATCTGTGTGGTGATGCCAGTCCAATCAATTCCGCTGCCGTCATCGTCATCGTCGCCGAGCCCGGGGAGCCTTGGCACGTGTGTGTAGGAGCCGAGATCGGTGTAACTTGAATCGGTGAGCGACCATGCCCGTTTGCGCGTGTAAAACTCGGGCGAGAGTCCGAACTGCGCTCCCGGTCGCGCGGCATCAAGCGCAATCCAGTTATCCGATCCCGGTGGCAGCTCCACCTCGACATACACGTGCGAGAAATCTTCCGGAGCCTGCATCGTCGCCGCCACCGTCACCAGTCGCGCGGGATAGCCGATCGCGATCGCCAGAGCTGCGATCAGCATGGAAATATCGTCACAGTCGCCGGCGCGAATCTGGAGGAGCTGCTGCGGTGGGTAGAGTTTCTCTTTGGTGACCGGATCTTTGGTAAAGCGGATGTTCGTGAGCACCCAGTGGAAGAGCGTCGCGACTTCGCTCTGCTCATCGTGCGCTGGCACGTCGCGCACCAGGTCGATGGCGAAGCGCACGAAGCTGGGATCGCTTACCGCCTGGTCGATCAGTTTGCGCATGAGCCGGACAGTCTGCGAAACGCCAGCGTCTCCGGACAGTAGAGGGGCGCGATAGCCAAGTGAGGGAAAGCCAGTTCCGAGGGTTGCCACGGTCGCCCTTTCCGAACCTACAGCTTTAACAGGGAGAGAAAGGCCCGGCACGGGACTGTGGCCGCTCGAAAGCGACAGGCTCGCTCCGCGCCAGGCGAAATTGCAAGCCAATGGCAACGTTGCGCTATGCCCTGTGGAAAACGCAAGAGGGTTGGTGTATACACCGCTCAGCAACACCGGTGTTAACACCGGGTAATACCACCGGAACACCGGCCAACACCAAGTCTTGCTCGCCTGTGGAAAACCTGTTATAACTGGTGCGTTCGCCGGTCAACTGTGGGCCTGCGCACAGGTGAAGCTGTGAAACCTGGTGCCGCATTGCCCGATGATGGCCGCGTGGTCGAAACCACGACGCGATCCCGCCTGATTCCTTCAAATTCCGCCGCAATCGACGCGAAAACCCCTGATTTGTGGCAATATCTCGCCGAAATTGATCACAAAAACGAGTGGTCGAAGCATACCCTCTACATCTACCGCACCGATCCGAGCGGCCCGGGAGGGAAGGGAACGCCGGTTGCCAAGTGCTACACCAGGACACTCGCCCTGCCGGATGGCTCCCAGGTGCCGGTTGCCGACCAGGAAGAGATGGAATTCGCATTTCTGCGCTGTTTTGGCGGAAAAGTCTATCGCCTGATCGTGAAACGCAACTCCCAGATCATCACCAGTGGCGAAATCTTCATCGATGCCGCCCCGCGGACCATTCCCGTGCTCGCGGAGCCCTCCCAGAATTCCGGGTCACCCCAGCCAGCCGGAGACGCCACTGCGCAAGTTGCCGGCCGCGCCTTTGATGCACTCACCACCCAGGAGCGGCAGTCGGCCGAGATTGGTTTTCGCGCCATGGAAACCGCCGCCAGTGTAATGCAGCGCTTTGGAAGCGGTGGGCCCGATCAGAATACTGCCCTGATCCGAGAACTGCTGGCCGAGATCCGCAATGAGCGCAAAGGGATGACCATTCAGGAAATTCTAGCCACCGTCACCTCGATTATCGCGATCGGCAAGGAGTTGGGCATCATCGGCGCCAGCGGTGGGCTCATGCCGGGACTCACCGGCGAGATGGTGGGCGGGCTGTTCAAGAAGATTTTCGAACGCGGCATGAATCCCGAGCCCACAGGCGCGCCAACCAACGCGACTGCGGAGATTGTGCGCATGGCACCCCAGGTGGTCGGCCAGATCAGTGAAGCGCTCACGCAGTGGCGGGCCGGGCAGGAAGCGATCATGAAAACCGTCGCCCTGCAGCGCACGGGCATGACCGCAGCGCCCGCAACTCTGTCTGCCAGCCCACAGGTTATCGCGCCGACACGCCAGGCAGCGCCGGCTCAGCCCGCGCCGAACAACGCGTCAGCCGCGGGAAATGGAGCCTCACCCCAGATGAGCTATGAACTGGTAGAGCAGAAAATTCTCGAAATCTTCCAGCGCCCCACCTCACCCAACCTCGCCGCCGATGATGCGCTCACGTTCCTGTCGGAAGTGGATCCCTCGGGATCCGTAGTGCGCCAGCTCGCGCAGTTGGGCGAAGAGGGATTGCTGAATTACTTCACGTCGCGCTCAGTCCTGAAACCGGCGACCGCCAACGTGCCACGCCTGCGCGAATTCATCAAGGAGTTTTTGAAAATGTATGCCGAGGATGTGGCGCAAGAAGAACAGGCGAAAAAGGTGAACTGAATCATGACCGCAGAGGAAATTCGTTCCACAAAAAACTCCGCTGACACCAGCGGCTGGGAATGCGCCGAATGGCTGCGCGAGATCGCCGCGCAGCTCGCCGAGAGAAATAAAATCATGACTGATATGCAGACCCTAGCGAAGCAGGAGCGCGATGACCGCATCGCCCAGCAGGACAAAATCATCGGACTGCAGGGTGGACTGCAGGACACGCTGAAAAAACAATGGGAATCGCCGCCTGTGCCGATGGTTGCGGGATACAAAGCGATAAGCCGCGCCCCCTTGGAAGTTGGATCACCGCAACATCTCGGCTGTGTGCTCCATGTTCCTGCCGGATCATTTTTGGACCCGACTGACCCAGACTGCAAACCAACCGAGAAAGCGATGCACGCAATCGTGATCGAACCGGGAAAACTAAAAGAGATTCCGGAAGAACTGGCCCAGCAGATCCTTGCGCTGATCAAACCACTGGAGTCCGTGAGCACTCAATGAAGCATTGAAACCGAGCGGTTTTCGGCGCATTCTTAGAGGCGAGAGAAGGGAATCGGCATCATGGCAAGCCCGGCAACGGCAAATGAATACCGCGATCAAACCCGGACCTGTACGGACTGCGGATCGGATTTCGTCTGGACCGCGGGCGAGCAACGTTTCTACGCCGAAAAGGGATTCCGGCACGCCCCCAAGCGCTGCCCCGCCTGCCGCGACAAAAAGCGCGACCGCCAGCGCTGAGATGCTGCGCGCCGCCGATCTCCTGCGGGATGTGTTGCTGCGCGACGATGCAACGGAGGAGCTGTGCCTGGTGGGGCAGGTGAG
>Ga0187784_10000941_pt1 | contig 22489 bp, 13 predicted proteins | sample 1015_SJ02_MP15_2_FD_132964 | JGI IMG/M metagenome (GOLD analysis project Ga0187784, IMG submission 132964) | Tropical peat soil microbial communities from peatlands in Department of Meta, Colombia - 1015_SJ02_MP15_20_MG | ecosystem: Environmental > Terrestrial > Soil > Wetlands > Peat | place... | reverse complement strand
CTGACATGCACTGCCATCGCGCTGATCCAGGCCGCATCGAACGCAAAACAGCCCAAAACAACCGCCCACGCTATTGCCCCACCTATTGGCCAATCACGCCAACGCCAGAATTGCATGTGGCGCATACCCTGCAACACAATCGCCAGGAACGCGCAGGTCAGGGGCGCAGCATAATGAGGATGGCTCCATACCTCCAGTTCCAGACCAATTATCGTGAGTGCCGTAACGATCAGAAGAAACCGAATTCGCCTATCCCGCAACACGCAAGGGAGGATGATAAGCGGGACCGTGAGGATCGGGCCAAAATAAAACCACCAGTATCTCTCAAACTTAATCCAGGTCATTCTTGCGAAACCGACGGTTATCGTGTTGCGGTACTCAGACACCTCCCAACCAAGGTAATAGTTGCGCATCTCCGGGTTCCCATACACCGGCGTGTCGCCCCTCAGGGGTTGCCAAACAAATAGAGGTACTACCGCGTAGGTCTGTTGGTTGAGTTTGTACGGCATGAGCAGGGCGTTTCGCGAAACCCGCTCGTTGTAATGTGCCAGGAAGATCGCCAAGAAAACGAGCACCACGGCAGTCGGAAAGACTACCCGCACCATCATCTGGCGAAACGTGCCAATTCTTGGCCCCAAAATCCACACCAATATCACGGTGGCTACCGGCAGGCAGAAGACGAGCCCTTCGTAAGGACGCGTGACTGCCAGCACACCTACTCCAATCCCGAGTAAGACAGCTTGCGAAACGCGAAGCCGGTGACGGAGTCGCCCGAACGCGCCCAGCACCAATGCTCCACCGATTGCCGGCAACCAGGTGCAGTAATATGTGTTGGCCCAGTAGCACATGGCACCGAACTGCAGCATCCCCAACACCCCTCCCAAAAGTGCCCATCTCGGAGGCAGCCAGGCTTGCAGCGCCCAGCAAATCGCTGCGCAGCCAACACCGGCCAGGAGCCAGATGCCGATCCAGGGATGCCCAAGCAGTTGACCGGCCGCCAAGATAAAGCCCTGACCGGGGGGATACATCGACATGTACGTGGGCTTCACATTGATGTGTATGCTTTCGAAGTGCATCCACATCGCCGGCGTGGGATTGGTGAGTCGTCCACGAGCGAACGTATCACCGGCCAGCAGATAGCTGAATTCATCATGTGCGGCCGGAGCGGGAACCTGCATCAAAGGCAGCAACGCGGCGCGAAATGCCAGGCAACTAATCCCCACCACGACTATTGCCAGAGTTTTGCGCCGTGCCAGCTCGTTAAATCCCCGGGAAACAATTCCAAACCATGAGGCTCCAGCGAGAACGGCGATGTTTTGTGAGCGAAGGAACCACCGGCTCAGATGCGCAGCGACGATAGCCGCCGAGGCCAGAATTGCCGCGAGAATTGCGATGAGTCCTATTGCCTTTAGAAAATGGCGTCCGAGCTCGGCTGGCATTGTGCGGCGTGATCCCTCAGTTCTCGCAGTCTACAACACCGCACAATCGAACGCGGACGCTTGCAGTGCCCAACGTAATGCGAAAGATACGAACCCTGCGCACATCCCGAATCTCGGGATTCACAGCGAAGGTAAGGAACTACCATTCCGGTATGCAGAGTTTTGCATGTAGGGTATCGAAAGTGTCACATCGGCCAATGTAAGTAAGTGAAAAAAAGCTACTTATGGCTTTCTGAATGGGAAGCGAATCTGCTTGAGTTCCACCGCGTAGAAGTTAGACTAGCGCCATTTTCGAGCACTCCCCCAAAAAAAACGTTTTCTTCGCGAGAACGTGGGTTCGGTGGTATCTCGCCCAGGAAGCGTCTGACTTTATCTAAATCAATGAGGCGAAAATCTGTGAGAAATTCAGGAACCGGAAAGAACTTTGCGTATGTTTCAGCTCAAATCTGTCTGACGATAGCCGCCGCCCTGCTGCTGATGTCTACCGTGGCACAAGGGCAAGCCTGTACCGGAGCACCTGCCGGGGCGTGCGTACAGGAGAACAACAGTCCGCTAATCAGCGGTACCGCCACCAGCGCGAGTGCGGCGTTCACGAATGCACAAGGTGCCGGCAACCTTAACGTCGTCGTTGCAAATTGGAGCGACAATACATCTTCCGTGACAACGGTCACGGATTCCAACAGCAACAGCTATACGTTGGCGGCCACAAGCTCGGGACCGGGCGTCACGCAGGCCATTTTCTACGCCAGAAATATTGTCGTAGGTACGACCCCAAACACCATCACGGTGAACTTCAACGCCCCCGCTGGTGCACCGGACGTGCGCATCCTTGAGTATAGCGGCTTTACCGCGAGCTCCACCGTAGATGACTGGAGTGGGGGCGCCGGGGGGGCCTCAGGCACGGCGAACAGCGGTACATTCGCGACCTCTACTACCAGCCTGCTCGTCGGTGCAGGAACGACCACCGGCAGCTTCACTGCAAGTGGGGCGGGATACGTCAACCGCGGGGTTAATGCCTTCGGCGACATCGTCGAGGACTCCTCCGCAACAGTCGCTGCCGGGAGCAACAGCGCCACAGCAACGGTTGTAGGCGCGTGGGTCATGCAAGGGGTCGGTTTCAGCGTCAACGGGATTACTGGTCTGTCAGCTCCTACTGTCACAGGTATCGCACCGGCAAGCGGTCCCACCTTGGGCGGTACCGCCGTGACTATTACGGGTACCAATTTTGCGCCGGGAGCCATCGCCTTCTTCGGCACACTACCGTCCCCGCTCACTCCCCTGTTGGACTGTGCTGTGACCAGTTCAACCACACTGAACTGCGTTACGCCATTCGACAACGAAGGTCCGAAGGATCTGACAGTTGTGAACGTCGATGGGCAGGCCAGCGCGCCGGACGTGCAAGCTTACCAGTACACCGTAAGCTCGCCTACGATCACCGGAATTGCTCCGGCGGCGAGTACCACGGACGGAGGAGCCGCGATCACGATTACGGGAACAAACTTCGAGAATGGAGCTAAGGTAAACGTGGGCGGCGCGTTGTCGACGGGCTGTCACGCTGGTCCGGGACTGTACGCTGATTCGGTTAACGTGACTTCTTCCACGACAATCACAATGAATAGTCCCGCCTTCGCGGCAGGCTCCTACGACGTTACTGTGGTCAACCCGGATCAGGGGTCGTTCACGGATTCTGGAGCGCTCACCTACGCGATTGGCCCGGCGCCCATCAACTACATCCAGCGCGGTGATGCTCAGACCTGCAGCTCCGCCCCAAACGTGACTGAACAGATGCCGAACCCACAGCTGCAAGGCGATCTGAACGTGGTCATCATCGGCTGGGCCGACACCACGCACCAGGTTTCCTCCGTCATCGACACTGAGGGCAACACCTATGCGCCGGCAATCGCGACAGTCCAGGGCAGCTCGCTGAGTCAGGCAATTTACTATGCCAAGAACATCAAGGGCGACGGCGCCACGGCTAACACGATAACCGTCAATTTCAACGGATCTGCTTCATCTCCGGACGTGCGGATACTGGAGTACAGCGGCCTGGATCCCAATAGCCCGCTTGACCAGGGCGTAAGCAACGCAGGCTCGGGAACGACGGCCGATACCACGGCTGGCGGTACGTGCACCACTACCTCCGCCGTCGAAGTGGTTGTCGCCGCCGCGACAGTTGGCAATGCCGTTACTGCGTCTGGACCGAACTACACCACGGTCGATTTCACCCCGAACGGCAACGATGCTGAGCACCAGTTCCTCAATTCCATCGGCAGCTGTCAGGCGCAGGCGATAATTGCGGCTGGTGGGAACTGGGTCATTCAGTCGGTTTCCTTCAAGGCCCCGTCTAGCGTGGTGCCGGGAAGCTTCACCATCACTCCTCAGCCGCCAACCAGCCAAAGTGTAGTGGCGGGAAGCTCGGCCTCGTATGCACTCACCTTGGCTGCGCAGAACGGCTTTAACAGTGCCGTAACTCTGGCTTGTTCTGGCCAGCCATCTGGAGCCAGTTGTAACTTTTCACCTTCGAACCCGATAACGCCGGGATCGAGCACACCTGTAACGGTCACGGTTCCCACCAAGGCGAGTACTCCCGCCGGGACTTCGACCATTACTATCACGGGCACAGGCGGCGGGCAGAACCATTCGGCGCAGGTCATGCTGACCGTCACCGCAAATACGGCTCCCGGATTCAGCTTGGCGGCATCGGCGCTTTCACCGGCGTCCGTTTCGCCGGGTGCGACAGCCACTTCCACGATTACCATCACTGGAGTGAACGGCTTCAATGCGGACAGCGTAAGTCTGAGTTGCAGCAGCATCACCGGTGGTGGCAGCCCCGCACCGAGCTGTTCATTCAGCGCGTTGTCGGGCGGCACTTCCACGCTGACCGTCAGCACAACGGCCCCGAGCTCCTCGAAATTACTGCGGTCGACTGGGATCTTCTATGCGATGCTGCTCCCGATTGGCGGCATGACCCTGCTCGGAGCGGGCTTCACTTCGCGGCGCAAGAAACTGCTTGCCATCCTGCTGGTATGCCTCGCAATCACTGGCATCCTCTTCATGGTGGCCTGCGGTGGTGGCAGCTCCTCGGGTGGTGGCGGAGGCAGCGGTGGTACACCGGCTGGCACTTACACCATCACCGTGCAAGGTACGGCCAGTGGCGCGACGACTCAGACCCAAAATCTGACTCTGACCGTGCAATAACACATACGCGGATGCCTGCCCAAAATGGGCAGGCATCCGCACATCTACTCTTCCTCTTAAATAAGTGGCTATCTTGAATCTGCCCACGCCTCACGCAACCGGCAATCTGAATCCCACGTTAGAGCCATGTGAAGCACGGCAAACAGGTACTATAATCGGGCAATACATAGGTTGATGTGAGGAATGGCGATGCCTGCAGTATTGTTTAGAAAAATCTCAGCCGTCTTAATGCTGGTACCATTTATCGGTATGGCTGCGGGACAAGCAGCATCCCCGCCGACAACAGGCACAACTGCGAAGACGGTTGAAACCAGTAACATCCCCGCGACCAACGTACCCGCCAATGCCGACCAGGCCAATGTGCCGGGCGGTCTCACCATCGGGATTGGGGACCTGCTGAAGATCGGCGTGATGGGAGCTCCGGATTATGACCAGGAAGTACGGGTTTCGCCAAGCGGCAACGTTGCGCTGGCGCTGGTAGGAGAGGTGCATGTCGCCGGCAAAACCAGCGAGGAAGCCGAGCAACTCATCCGCAAGCGCCTGATGGATGGCGGATACTTCGCTGATCCGCAGGTATCGGTTCTTGAGAAAGAGTTCGCCACACAGGGCGTGTCCGTGCTGGGTGAGGTCCAACGTCCCGGAGTTTACCCCGTAACCGGTCCGCGTCGCTTGTTTGATGTGCTGTCGCTGGCAGGAGGGACCACGCCCAAGGCGGGCCAAGTGGTGTCGATCTCGAGTCGCAATCAACTCAACCCCCTCCGTACCGTGAAACTTTCGGCAGATCCGCAGAAGAACATGGAGGCCAATGTCGATATTTCCCCTGGCGATACCGTGGTCGTCTCCAAGGCGGGCGTGGTTTACGTGGTGGGGGACGTCAGACACCCGATGGGCGTAATTATGGACAACAATGGGCGCGTGACCATATTGCAGGCGTTGGCTACCGCAGAGGGAGCGAATCCAACTGCAGCTTTGAAAAACGCAAAAATCGTCCGTAAGAGCGAAAATGGTCCCACTGAAGTTCCGGTTGACGTCAAGAAAATCATGGAGGCAAAGGCTCCCGACGTCCCCATGCAGCCTGAGGACGTGCTTTTCATCCCCAAGAGTACGGCGAAAAATGTAGGCGAACGCACTTTGCAGTCGATTGTGAACATTGCTACCGGCGTCGCCACTTATCGAGCGGTTTACTAGCTTGACTTAGCAGGACGCACTGTAATGCGCAACTCCTCCCTGTGCAGTCCTGATACGGCAACCAGGCTTGAAACTTTGCGTTGGCAAATTGCAGGTTTACTGTCGAGGCTAAGGCAGGAGCAACAGGAATGGATACTTCTATGGCCGTCCAGTTGACGGAGAAATCTTCGCCCTGCGATGCGTCCGTAGGAACGATTGCGCCGGAAGTTTCGGTGGTTGTGCCCTGTCTGAACGAAGCTCGGACACTGGGGACCTGCCTCGAAAAGATTCAGCGGACCTTTCTCCAGCACTCCATCAGCGGAGAGATCGTAGTTGCCGATAATGGCAGCATCGATGGTTCGCAGCAAATCGCCCGCGCCATGGGCGCTCGCGTAGTCGACGTTGAGGAGCGAGGTTACGGCAGCGCACTCATGGGCGGAATCGCCGCCGCTCGCGGCCGTTATATCGTCATGGGCGATGGCGATGACACCTACAACTTCACACAAATTCCGCTGTTTCTGGAGAAGCTCCGCGCCGGTGATGAACTGGTCATGGGCAACCGTTTTAAGGGCGGAATCGAACCGGGAGCCATGCCGCCGCTTCACCGCTATCTCGGCAATCCGGTGTTGTCATTCCTGGGGCGCGTATTCTTTCGCAGCCACATCGGGGACTTCCATTGTGGACTGCGCGGTTTCAGCAAGGTTGGGTACGAAAAACTGGGTATGCGAACAACTGGCATGGAGTTTGCCAGCGAAATGGTCGTGAAAGCTACGCTCGTGGGATTGCGCATTGCCGAGGTACCCACCACTTTATCGCCGGACCGCCGTGGTCGGCCCCCGCATTTGCGCACCTGGCGGGATGGCTGGCGTCACCTTCGCTTCATGCTGCTTTATAGTCCTCGCTGGCTATTCCTTTATCCAGGCATTTTGCTGATGTTGGTGGGTGCCGTCACCGGAGTATGGCTTTTACCAGCGCCTCGCATTATTCATGGAATTACCTTTGACGTCGACACTCTGCTGCACTGCAGTGTCGCGGTTCTGATTGGTTTCCAGGCCATAGCTTTCTCAGTGTTCACTAAAATCTACGCCACTACGGAGGGGCTGCTTCCAAAGGATCACCGGCTGGAAAGATTATTCAAGGTGATCACGCTCGAAACAGGCTTGGCAGTTGGCGCCTTCCTCTGTGTGGGCGGATTAGCAGGCTCGATGTACGCGGTTCACGTGTGGGAGGCTCATCAGTTTGGCCAACTCAATGCAGGTAGCACTCTGCGCATCGTGATGCCGTCGGTTACAGCCATGGCTCTCGGCTGCCAGATCGTGTTCTTCAGTTTCTTTCTGAGTGTGCTCGGGTTGGCTCGGAAGTAAGAGAGGTTGCCGCTGTTGAGATGTTGCGGAATCTAACCGTATTGACGTCCTCCCCCTCGAGGCCGACCTCGGTCGCGGGCACCCACTATATGCTGCCCGTCGATGTTGAATCCATAGAACACACTGAAGTCCGGGTACTGCACACATCCCGCCACACGATTTATTGGACTGGATTTGTTTACGCAGAGGGCAAACCCTCCGGCTTTGAATCTGTCCGATACTTTGCGGAACAGCTCGCCGAGGGTGTGATTGCGGGTCTGGAGTGCCTCAAGGGTGTCTACCTGCTGATCGTTGTCAACAAAATGTCCGGAGACGCGTACGCATTTGTTGATTCATCCGGGCTCTTCCACGCTTTTTACTCGTCGCGAGGAGTTTCCAACTCGTTTCTGAGTTTGGTGTCGGAACACCAGTTGGATTTCAAGGATTTATCGCCGCAAGCGCTGGTACAGTTTCTCCACTTCGGCCATGTTCCGTTCGGAGAGACATTTTCTCCGGAAATCAAGCGTATCAGCGGCGAGCACGTGGTTCAACTTTCTACCGACGGCACCGTCAAAGTGCTCCGCAAGAACGGAGGAGCGCTGAGTCGGCATGCGGTTCGTGATTTCGAGACACAGCTGCACCGCTTTGTGTCCGCTGTGGCTGCAGAAAAGGTCAGCATTGACTTGACCGGCGGAATTGATTCCCGCCTGCTCGCTATCATGTGTAAATACTTTGGATTGGGCTTCGAAGTTGCCGTCTCGGGGCACGATGACGACGAAGACGTCCTGATTGCTCACGAGATTGCCGCGATTCTTGAACGTCCACTCCACGTCACCCATCATGAAATTGCCGGGTTCGAAAGTTCTCTGCTCCCCCTCTTCGAGGTCTGTGACGGGTTGTTCAATGTTGCAGACGCTCATGGTCCGCTGCAACATCAATGGGAGCGGCACGCTCGCGGCGCCACGTTGATGATCACGGGTGCCGGCGGTGAGCTATTTAAAGAGTTTTGGTGGCTGCACGATTTCCCGTTTTACCGGCGACGCAGTGCCAATCTGAAGCGTTTGTATTCGATCCGCATTATGCCGGTCGAGCCCAGGCACGATTATCTGGCGGAGCCATATGCCGGCTTCAGCCGAGCCTTGCGCGACGATTACCTGCAAACCTTGGCGCGATTTACAGCCGAAGACAACACGCATACCTATGACCAGATTTACTACTACGTCAAAATGCGTGATGTGATTGGCCGCCTGATGTCCAATCATGCATGGCTGCTGAACTGTTACGCGCCCTATCTGGAACCCGAAATGGCCAGCGTCGGCTACACATTGCCTCGGAGTGCCCGGTTCTTTAATTCCTTCCATCGCAGCATGATGACTCAGTATGGGCCAGCAGCCGCTCGAGTTCCGACCTCTGAGGGTCACATGTCTGTCTCGTCGGAGCTTAGACCTGTGGTGCTGGATCTAAGCAAGTATGTGAGCGATCGCCTGGGTCGCGTTGTCAGGAAGTTTGGTCAGAAGGTCTTCCACCGAAGGGTCATGGAACAAGGTTCGGCGAGCGTCAAATGGATTCCGGAGCTACAGCGATCTCCGGCAACTAGCAGGGCATTTGAAACGCTCAAGGACGCGGGCATTCTGCGATCGGATCTGGCAATCTCGGCGGTCGAGCCTTCGTACTGCGGAACCATCCTCAGTCTCGGCCTGCTGGCTGACCGGATCAATTCTGGCGGCGAGGTCACTCACGAAACTCATCGACTTAAGGTCGAGATGTCGCATTGGTACTCTGCCAATGGCGTATCCGCCACTGTAAAAGAAAGAGTTAAGAAAGCCACAGCGGAGGTAAGGGAGTGAAACACGCGTTAGTAACCGGTAGCGCAGGTTTTGTGGGAAGGTATCTGGTCCCAAAATTGGAGGCGGCAGGTTACCAGGTTTTGGGGGTGGACCCAAGGCACATATCACAGGATGCGAAGCGAATCTCGGCGAATTTCGAGAACTACCTGCACGATCACTCGGAAACCCGGTTCGATATTGTCGTTCATCTGGCCGCCAACATTCCGGACGTCCACGAGCGCATTCACGCCGGCCACATTGCCTACTCCGACATACTGCTCGACTATGCCATGGCCGATTACGTGGCTCATCATCCGCCACGAGAGGCGTTTGTTTGGCCCACCTCGTGCGCCGTCGATTATCCTGACGACCCCTACGCGTGGGTGAAACTAACCGGCGAGCGAGTCTTTGGCGCGCTCAAGAAGATTCCGCTGAAAGTGCTTAGGCCTTTCTCCGGTTATGGAGGCGACCAGGCTCTGTCCTATCCATTTCCCGCTATTCTGAATCGAGCCATACGCCGGGAAGACCCACTCACTGTGTGGGGGAGCGGAACACAGGTTCGTGATTTCGTTCATATCGATGACTTGACCGACGCCTTCCTGAGGGCAATCGATCATTTCCCACCGCACACCCCGATTGAGATCGGCACAGGTGTGGGAACTGATTTCCTCACTTTGGCCAGGATGATGGCCGATGCTGTCGGCTATCATCCAGAGGTTAAGGCTCTGTCCGATAAGGCCGAGAGCAGTCGACGCCGCGTCGCCAATCCTGCGGCGGCGGAAGCTTGCGGATTCAAGCCCAAAGTCACCTTAAGCGAAGGGATCAGGCGAGCTCTTGGCGCCAAGAGCTCGGCCCCAAAAGAAATTGTCACGGCACTGCGGGGCTGATCTCGGCTTCACAACATGAAGCGGCGGGGTGCTGTACCCCAAGTAGTTAGAAAACCGGGTTCAGTTGGCTTCGTAGGCGCCGATGGAAGTGGGGTTGTTGCGCAGGAGGCCGTCGGCATCCAGAGCCGGAATACAAGGAGCGGCAAATCCTGGGGAGCCGGCACAGCCGTTGCCCCCCGCCCCATCCAACGGGCCTCCCTGCAGGACATGCCAGTCATAGGTGCCACCCCGTGCCACCGGCACCACGCTGCAGGCCGTGCTGCCCCAACTCGAAGCCGGGCAGGGATTCACCAGCGCATTGCCGGGCATGCTGGTAGCGGAAAACGTGCTGGCCGGGTCCCCCAGGAACTGGCCATCGGGACAGCTTGGCGACCCCGAGTCGCAAGCATAGATAAACGCATTATTGCTTCCCAGTGCATTGGTACAACTGGCATTGCCGGTGTAACTCCAGTTGGAGATCAGGTAATTGTTGTCGCCCACATTGTTGACTGCGCCGCTGCCGGTGTCATAGACGATCATCCCCCCCTGCACTCCGGCATTACCCGCAGCGGTGATCACTCCACAGCCCCAGCCGTTATAGGCTGCCAGGTTGTTGTCCACGGTGTACCAATTGCCGGCATTGTTGCCACAACCCAGGTCGGTCTGCGGACCGGCGCTGACAATGATTCCCCCCGCGTAGTTGTGCACCACGGTGTTGTTGGAGATCTCCGATTCGCAGCCGTCGTGGTAGGAGTGAATGCCGTAGCCCTCGGCATTGGAGACCAGGTTGTTGGTCACCTGATAGTGATAGCCGGCAATATAGATGCCGTGCGGCCCAGTGCCCACTTCTCCCGCACAGCCCCCCGGCACGCCGATGTTATTCACGACGTTGGAATCGACCAGCCCACCCTGCGAGGTTCGGCTGGTCAGAAAAAAGCCTCCGATGCCGACAACCAGTGTGGAGCAGGTCGTGTAGGCATCGTGCAGGAAAGACTTCTGCAGGGAGTCATTGTTTCCATTGGACGGATTGTCATCGTTGGAGCCAAATTCGATGATTCCCCCGGTCAGCTCCAACTGGATGAAGTCGTTGTAATTATTACTGACATACATGTTCGCGGAATTGGCTCCATTCAGCACCGTTGAGTTGCTGTTGCTCCGCGGATCGTTCTGCCCCATCCACCGGACGCGTTGCGACGGAGTGCCATTCAACCCCGAAAGCACCAAGGCGCCATTTGAATAGCAAGATCCCTGCGCCGATAAATTGAAAGGCCCCGGCAGCAGGTTGATAATCGTGCCGTTTGCGCCAAGCGTCGCAGAAGAGTTCGTTTTGCAAAGCGTCAGCCACGCGCTGGATTGCGACGTGCCATCGTTCGAGTCGTTTCCGTTTATCGGGTCAACATAATAAGTATTCAGCGAAGGTCTTACTGGAAAAACTATTATTGACGCAGACGCGTAGTTCGTGGCATCAGCGACACTAACCGCTGACACCGTATCCGTAATCTGACTACCGACATTCGGCGCTGTATAAACACCAGATGAGCTAATGGAACCATAAACTGCGCTCCAGCTCACGGAAGTGTTGGATGACCCGAGTACCGAAGCCGTAAATTGCTTCGATTGGCCGGATCCCATTGCTGCGGAACCGGGTGACACTGAGACTACGATTTGTGTTGCGCTGCTGCCGCTGCCAGAATTTCCGCCACCGGCACTGCCGGAATTAACGCCACTTCCGCTGCTGGGATTTCCGCTGCCGCTGCTTCCGCCGCTGCCGCCGCTTCCGCTGGAAAGTCCATTTGCCGCAGTAGCAGCGCCGAATACTGGGACATTGACCTGATGTTGATGGTACAGTCTCCGAGCCGGCCCGCCAACGGCAGGCCGTCTGGGCGATTCAATTAGTACCGACGTTGCCGTGACCAAAGTGAGTGTCCCAAAGTAGTTGCCAACGCTCCGAGGAGCAAACGTCGTTCGCAGTTGGACTCTCTGACCGGGGCTTAGTACCACCCGTCCGCTCCAACCCGGGACCGCGAAGGTCGGGGTGGGCGTGATGCTGGCCGATTCTATGATCTCAACCGACTTTCCGGCATTGGTAACTTGAAACAGGCTGGTCGCTTTTGAACTCGACTGTACTGTTCCAAAGTTGATTGCCGTTGGCGCCACGAACAGATTACTCTGGGCTGCGGATTGCCCGGAGCCAGGACTGGCAGTACTGACTGCATTGCAACCGGTAAGCAGGGAAGTTACAACCAAAGTTGATAAGAACAGCAGAAATGCGAAAAAAGAGAAGGAAGACCTTGCGATTTCTTTTCCGGGGGAGAACTTCATTTTCGGACCTCCGAAATTCCTTGGGTTCGTGGCCAAGCCGACCCAGCAAGTGTCCGAAAATGACCGCAAAACAGATAGATAACGGCAGTCGTACTACTCTGGTCTGTACGGACCTTGGCCGTTGGAGTAGGTCCACCTGATTTCGCTCGTGAGACGGTCCCTGGCGGGACTCTATGATTGGCTAGCCTGCGCCGATGGACCTGGACTTGGGCTTTCCGAGCTCGCCTTTGTTCATGCGGGCGCTAAACAGCGAAAAGTGGTTGCACTGAGGTTGTACTCAGAAGGAAAGATTCGCAGCTTGCTATTGAGTATGACTCCCGGAGACCTGCGTAATGTTGCGGCGTTGACATGGCCTGTGCCCGTGCGGAGCGTAAAGTCAGCCATCTCGAATCTTGCCGCCGGACAACATGCGCTCGTGTGGCTGGAATCGGACGGGATCACAGTGGATGGTGTGCGGCTTGAGAGGCTGGCACGCTGAGCGAGATCGTTCAGTTGCAGCATTGGTTGCGCAGGCACGGGCAATTCAGCTCACTGTTGATGGTTAGTACGGCGCCCCACCTCAGGCGTGTGCGAATGTGCTGTCGCCCAATCCCGCAGGTATCACCGTGCGGCTATTTGCGATTCCCGCTTACGGCTACTGGGATCGAAACAAGTGGTGGTCATTCCCCCGAACAAGAATTGCCGTGCTCTGGGAGCTCCCGAAGCTGCTTCTTTATATCCCACTCGCCTGATTCGCACGCTGGTTCGCATAGGACACTCTAGCCACGTTGCATTGACTTGACCAGAAACAAGCTGCACTAACTCCCTCACGCAAGAATCTTTCAGGCGCTGGAAGCCGAAGCTTGGGTAAGTACATCAGCTTTGTGCGCTTGAACTGCGATCGCGAATGCCAGGAAAATGCCCGCAAGCCAAAATGCTTTATCCCAGATCAAATCCACGAAGAAACCGTATACGAGCAGGCTGTAAAAAGCAGCTTCCCCTGCGACTACCCAGACCGTCGGAGGCCCGGTGTTTTTTCTGAACTGCGATACGTCACGTGCTTGCCTTACGACCGCCATTACAAAGAGGCCGAGTCCCAAAATTCCCACGTCGACCAAAATGCTTAGATAAATGTTATGAGGACTTCTGGTGAATCCGTGGAATTTACGGGAGAATCCCGCGTACTGTTGGTAGACGATAGGAAAGTTTCCCAAGCCCGTCCCGAAGAGCGGATAGTGTTTGAACATTTCAAGACCCGCCTCCCAAATATCTAGTCTGCCGGCCCCCCCTGTTTCTCCGGCCTCCTGGATGCGGCGATAGAACGTGGCGGGCATGGACGCCAAAAGGATGGCTGCCAACAGAACCACCGGCATAAGTCGGCGATAAAGACGCAGCCTCACGAAAAAAACAACAAGGAGGACTCCGAGAGAAAGCACGGCGGCGCGTGACATGGTTAACAGCAATGCGAGCACCGTAATGCCTAGGGCGCAGAAACTCAAAAACCTGCCCAACCGGGTACGGGCGCTGAGAAAGGCTGCCAGCGCAAACGAGACTGGGATTATAAGTTTAAAACCGAAAAAATCCGGATTGACCTGATTTTCGCCTACCGTCAGGGACGCCCTTGAGACCATCGAGGCGCCCATACCAGTTTCCCAGGCAATGCCGGCGGAATACTGATAAAGTGCAAGCATACCCGCAAGACAACCCCCAACGATGGCCAGCCGCGTCACCCACTCGAACTCTTTTTCAGCTATACGAAACGAGACAGCCATGAAATAAAACATAACCAGCGCCGCCGCAGTCGCGAGTTGACGCAGAGCGCCTTTTGGTTCCACCGCCCATAACACCGATAGGCCAACCCACAATAAAAAAAATGCCCAGTAGATCGCGGTTCGAGGCGGCCTAACCAAGCGATCGTCTAGCAAGCCAATGGCGACTAGAGTTCCGCCAGCTAGTAACCCCAGCACCCAGACGGCGGTGGTGCCGCCACCCAGCTGTGACAACCCTTCAAAAGGGATTGAGAACGCAAACAATCCCAGCGCAGTTTGTACGGGAAAATACCAGAAGAAAGGGGCGAGAGTGAACATTAAAAGGTATGCCCACCAACCCTGGGCTATCGCGACTCCGGCCAAAACCCCTGCGAGGCTTAAGCCGAGCGGAAGCAAAGCGGAAGGAAACCTCCTCAAACCGACTTGAGAAATTTGGTGCATGCCTGGCTACTTCGCGAGTTTGTGAGCAAGAATATAGCTAATGATATCAGTCGATCAAAGAGATTGCCTCGAACTCCAGTAACCATGCAATGCCAGAAATCCGACGATGAAAGCCACGTTCAGTCTGCGACCTGTAACCCTCCCATCGGGGCGGGGTTGACGCCACGGAATCATCATGGTCTGGCTGTCGTGTGGCTCTGTTTGCAGATGGGGATTCAGGTTAGTGGGGCATTCGGCACCCCACAAGAGGCAGAACGAGTGAATTCGGGAACCGCAAACAGAGTCCGTGAATACTATGTTTCACCAGTGGGAAATGACAAAACCGGGAATGGCTCCAGCCGCCGACCATGGAAAACCTTGTGTAAAGCGGACAGGTCACTGCAGCTGGGCCCCGGGGGAACCATCGTGCATGTCGCCGCCGGGCAGTATACCGACGATCAGCAGAGCAGCTGCTGGAATGCCTCCGGCGGCGAGATGATCACCAGCCACAATGGCAACCCCAGTCAGCGCATCGTCTGGCAGTCGGACACTCTCTATGGGGCACAGTTTAACGGGGAATGGCTGGTGGAGAGCAACTATGTGGACATCACCGGCTTTGAGTTCAACGGCAGCGTCAAGGACGTGACCGGTCTGATCATCGGCTGCTGTGGGGGCTCGGATAATCCCAACGTGGGCAACTTCGTACGGGTGTACAAGAACCGCTTTGAGCATCTGGCCAAGGGCTGTTATCCCAGCGGGGTGGGCAGTTCGGCGGTGCAACTGGACAACCGCAGCCACGATTTGGTCTTCGATTCCAATCTGGTCAACGATGTGGGGCACTGGGCGGGAGGCTGCCCGGGCGATCCGGGCACCGGGGCGCATGGACTTTATGTGGCGGGGTGGAGAGCGACGGTCACCAACAATCTGATTTCCGGGGTGGCTGGCTACGGCATTCATGCCTACCACAACTCCTGCCAGCAGGACATCGCCAACAACACCGTGGTGCACAACTACACCGGGGGGATTCTGCTCAGTGCCGGTCCGCAATCCGGGGAGGACTGTCACAACGCCGCCGATTACAGCGTGGTGAACAATAATTTTGTCATCCGCAACGGTTTCGGATGCGGAGTGAAAGCTCCCCCGGGACAAGGCGGTATCCCCAGCGGAATCGTCATCTACAATACAAACTCAATTCCCAACAGCAAGGTCTCGAACAATTATCTTGTAGGAAATTTCAACCCTGGCTGCAAGAACCAGGACAACAATCGCGTTCTGCTCAGCTGCGATCCTAGGGGTTGCACTTTACCTAATCCTGTTTTGAGCGGAAACGTCGCCCGAAACGGCAACGACACGTCCGGTCTAGTTATCAAGTACAATGATGACGTAACGTTAGGTGATTTTCACCCTGTGCCGGGGAGCCCGCTTATTGGTGCTGGCACTGCTGGGAACTGTCCCGTGTTGTTAGGGATCGCCATTTGCATCCCGGAGCATGATTTCTCGGGGATGGCGCGTCAGGGCTTGGCCGTAGACGTCGGAGCTCAGCAATTTCTACACCGACCCTAGTTTGCGGAAATAAGCAATGTAGTGCGTGGACAACACCCGCAGCTTGCTCAACGGGTTGTAAGCTTGCGGAATTATTTGGCCGATCATCCGAGCCAGAGGTGGAACTACTGTCACTCGTTCGAAATAATAATCGCAATGAGGAAACAGTTCGTAGATTTCGCGCCGTCCAACGCCCCGAACATCTGGATTCCACGGATTGTTGAGGAAAAAGTCGTACCAAATCACATGGCCACCGGTTTTCAGCACGCGAAGCATTTCCAATGCGACCTTCCGCCTTGTTTCCTCACAAAGGATAGAACTGAAAACAGTCAATTGCTGGACCAGGTCAAAGCTCTCGTCAGGGTAGCTCAACTTGGTTCCATTCGCGACCTCCAGCTTAGCGCCCGGCAAAATCCGCCTGGCCTCTTCGACATACATGGGGATCAGGTCAACACCGAACAGATTTTCGGGCCTGGCGCCCCGACCGACAAAATTTCTGAGCGCGTAGCCTCTCCCGCAGCCAACGTCAAGAATCTTCTTATCTTCTAAAGGAAAGTAGCCGGACCGCTGCAGCCAGGAGAAGAGGTGGCTATCCCGTTCTTGCTGCATCGAGAGATTGCCGGGATTTTTTGGGGTGTGCTTCGCGGCAGCCATAAGCCGCTCACGTTCGGCATAGACCTTTTGGATTCGCAGCTGTTCTCGTCTCTCGTTCTCGTGCATGTTTACTACCATCGAGTGGCGAAGTCCCTGAGGAACCGCCACGCATGGAAAAAATTATGAGGCCATATCCAATTGGTCCATCGTCATGCCTAAGGTGAGTACTGTTCCTAAGTACTCGTTCCTTATTGCATCACTCTGCAGATCAGGCTGGAGGATACCCGCATCCTTCAGCCGTCCGACCGCCCTTCCGAGCGATTCAGAACGGCGGAGCGGAACGAAAACCTGAGGCGGATCCACTGGAACGTCTAATTTTCCCCGGGATGTGTAATGCCGTTTTAGATATTTTTCCTCAAGTGATCTCTTAACACGAGTCAGCTTATCGTCGCAATATTTGTACAAATCCTTTGCCATAAGCTGCCATTCTGCGGACATCGTGGCGTGGCCTCGGGTAGTGGGGACGCGGGCAGCCCGCGGAGCACAAGTCGTGGCAGTTTTACGAAAGTAATGGTCGAAGAAACGTTGCCTGCGCGGCAAGTTGTAACCGAAAATGAGCGCATCGCGCTCCACGAATGGTACATAGCACTGCAATAGATGGGTGTGGTTGGTGGCGAAACGGCCAATCAGATCCCGTATGCGAAAGTTGACAATGATCCGATCGTAGGTCTGGGTGTTCCCCCTTACCACATAGCGCGACAGATCCTCGAGAAGGCGTTGACGGTAGCCTCTGCTTATCTCCCGGTATCTTCCCGCCAGAAACGAATCATCGGGGTCCTTGGGTAACAAACGCAAAGCACAGAATCGCTCAACATTGGCTTTCTCGCGAGCGTACAGTGGAAAATCTTGCAGCCACCAGTCATCTCTATACAGTTCGCCACCGTTCCCGCTGAGCATCAGCGTCACCCCGCGCTGAACTCGCTCCCGTTGTAACAGAAGTGCGCCGTATGACTTCGTCACATCCAGCAACCCGTCGCTGATTTTGAGCACATATGGCAATTGGCTCTCGAGATCGTCGATGCTCGAATAACAAACGTGCAGCTGTTTTCCAATGACCCGAGCGACTTCCGTGGCAATCTGCACATCAGGATCTGAATCTCTGCCCCGCACCGCCAATTCGAAATCCAAACCCAGGTAGTGCAACATGCAAACCAGCGCTCTCGTGTCCATTCCTCCGGTAAGATCTACGCTGACGCGCTCCGCCGCGACCGCTGCCGTAAAGTCGCGGAGCAGATCCAACAACGTATACGTCGGTCGCGTCTCGAAACCAGGAAGGGTCTTTGCGATGTAAGAAATCTTGCCTCGCGAGATACTGGCGATCTGTTCAGGCGCCAACTTTACGATCCTCTTTATAAGCGTGCGCCCAAAACTTATGTAGCCAAAGTGCAGAAACTCTACGATCGCTTCCTGGTCCAGATCCGCAGCGCGCGCCCCTTGCGAGATCGCCAGTTCAAGGAATGAGGTTGAGATTTCAGTTTCGGAACAGAAAACGTGGAACATCCCGGTATTGTCGACCAGTACATAGCAGGTCGAGGAACGCTTGTCCTCGATCAGCAGCATGAAAATTCCCCTGAAATCGCGCGCCAACTGCTGCAGGTTGCCAGATCCCAAATCAGACGCCAGCTTCGTGATGGATGCCAGTCCGGCCTGGAAGCCGGGAATATAAAAGAGACCACACCAATAGATTCTGTAGTCACTATTTTCGAGGCGCCGCAAATTCTCGGTGCCTCGGTATTTCGCGTGCACATCAATTAGCATGAATGCTCCAGGAAGAACGGCTTATTTGGCTTTCTGCTGGCTGTCTTGACGGGCACAAGTGAGAATCAAAACTACGCTGAGTATATCTTAAATCGATCTTCGCTAAGAATGAGGCTCGCTCGGATTGTGACTTTGGCGATATAGAATAACTTGGCGGCGAGGGGTAGTGTCACACGCACCCTTCCGCTCGGCGAATTTTCGGGACCATACACGTAAGAACCTCTCTGGGGGAAGGGAATGCAACAAAAGTCTGTCGACAAAGAATTCGAAGCAAGAGCCCCTTTGGAATTGAGTCCAGATGAATTTCGCGAGCTAGGGTACCGGGTTATCGACAGAATTGCACAATTTCTGCAATCACTTTCAACCAGACAAGTGGCGCCCAATGAATCCGCGAGTTCGCTTCGCAAACTGATCGAGCTGCCTTTGCCCGAAAAAGGCCAGGACGCCGATTTTCTGCTCCAACATGCGATGGACCTGCTGCAAGACCACTCGACATTTAATAGCCATCCTCGCTTCTGGGGTTATATCACTGGTTCTCCCGCCCCGATTGGTGCGCTGGCAGACACGATTGCTTCCGCGCTCAATCCCAATCTCGGTAAATGGATGTTGTCACCCGTTGCCACAGAAATTGAGCGTCAGACGGTGGGTTGGATTGCGCAGATGCTCGACTACCCCGCGGATTGTGGCGGACTACTAGTAAGCGGCGGGAGCATGGCCAATTTCATCGGCTTCCTGGCGGCAAGGAGGGCCAAGTTGCCGTGGCCCCTCCGTGTTTCTGGAATGGCAGATTCCGACAGGCGACGGCCCCGCGTCTACACTTCTGCTGAGACCCACGTCTGGGTGCAGAAAGCGGCAGATCTTTTCGGATTGGGTACCGATTCCATTCGTTGGGTTTCGACCGATGAACATTTTCGAATGGATCCGGCTGCTCTTCGGAAATGCCTCGACCAGGATCTTTCCGCCGGTGATTTACCTTTTCTCGTGATCGGCACAGCCGGGTCGGTAGGAACGGGGGCGGTCGATCCGCTGCCGGAACTGGCAGACATCAGCCGCGAATACGGCTTATGGTTCCACGTTGACGGTGCCTACGGGGGTTTTGCTGCGATGGTTCCAGATGCCTCTTCCGACTTGCGAGGCCTGGCCGAAGCTGACTCCATAGCTGTCGATCCACATAAGTGGATGTACGCTCCTTTGGAAGCCGGATGCGCATTGGTCAGGAACGCAACCGACTTGCGCGACACCTTCAGCTATCGCCCGCAGTATTACCATCTGGATGCCGACCCTGCCGACGATGCCATTAATTATTTCGAATACGGGCCGCAGAATGCTCGGGGATTCCGAGCCCTTAAGGTTTGGCTCTGCTTACAACACGCCGGAGTTGAAGGTTATCGGAAAATGATAGGCTCGAATATTCGCCTCGCCAGGGAACTTTATGAACTGGTGAATAAGCAGCCCACATTGGAAGCGCTTACCTGCAGCCTCAGTATTACAACCTTTCGCTACCTTCCAGCCGATTTGAAGGGCAGAAAAGATACCGAAGACTACCTCAATCAGCTCAATAGCGAACTCCTCACTAGAATCCAACAGGGCGGCAAGGCATTTATCTCAAATGCCATCATCAGGGGAAAGTTCGCGCTGCGTGCTTGCATCGTTAATTTTCGCACCTGCTCTGCTGATCTAAGAGCTCTGGTTGAGCTAGTGACGTCGACCGGTGCCAAACTCGATGCTACGCTTCGCTCGCCGGCAATGAAAAGCGCAGGGACTTAGCATTTTCCATGCTAGTACCTTCGTCCGCCAGTTCCTGATCCGACGTCAACGACCTGGAGGCGCCCTTCCAAATTGCATACTCCGTGCGCTCATGGAAAGTAATTGCAAAACATGCGCAACCGACTTCAGCTTGACAAACTGACGGCATTGAGTACACTTTCCACCCCGCTAAACCTGCCCTGCTGCGGGTATGGTACTGGTTCTGACGGAGACAAGGGAGAGACGAGTAACTGGTGAGATCAGACCCGTGGTCAGCTGAGGATGTGCTTCGTTGGGCCTTCGCGACGTTCAATCGTGAGGTCGCTATCGCGTCGGCATTCGGCCTGGAAGGAATGGTTCTCATTGACATTGCCTCGCGAATCTCTCCCCAATTTCGTGTGTTCACGATTGACACCGGATTTCTGTTTCCCGAGTCATACGATCTCATGGCACGGGTGGAGAAACACTATCGGATCAAGCTAGAGCGAGTCTACTCCGTGCTGTCCCCCGAGGAGCAGCAGAATTTGTATGGATCGCGACTCTGGGCCCGTGATCCCAATCTCTGTTGTACGATTCGTAAGGTCGAACCATTAAAAAGCAAACTCACAGAATTACGAGCGTGGATCACCGGTATTCGCTGCGACCAAACTGCAGTCCGGGCCGCCGCCAACAAAGTGGAATGGGACTCAAATTTTGAGCGGGTCAAGATCAACCCGCTGGTTGACTGGACACCGGAAAAAGTTTGGGATTATATCTGCCAGTACCATGTTCCCTACAATCCGCTGCACGATCGCGGTTACCCCAGCATCGGGTGTACACATTGCACCCGCGCCGTGAAACCAGGGGAAGATCCCCGTGCTGGACGCTGGTCTGATTTTCAGAAAACCGAGTGCGGGCTACATGTCCCGTCTCATAATTCACTCGCTCGCCATCTCCACAAAGCCATCTAAGATGTGGAAAGTCACTCCTGTTGTGCGATTCTCTTATTAAGAACCCATGCGAAAAAGACGCCCCAATTCGACAAACTTCTTTGTAGGACCTGATGCCATACGCAAGTTGCTGGATCCCGATTGTAATCCTCCTCTACCCCTTGTGGAACTTCCGGAAAGACTGAATCCGTTTACCGCTTACAGAGTCCGGCTCTTCGCAAAACTGATGTATCTGCTGCCACTGCTGAATCTGAAATCCCTCCCAGCGTTGAATATGATGCTGAACGCATCCCGCAAACTGAAAGGCGTACACACGATTGTGGAGAACTCATCTGGCAATACCGCTTTCTCGCTCGCGATTGTAGCTCGATTGTTTGGCATTCGATCTGTGCGAGCGCTCGTTCCACAGGACATCGCTCAAGGCAAGCTGGAGATGCTCCGGCTTTCGGGAGCCGAGATAAGCTTTGCCAAGAACATAGGCGGTATCGCTCTCGCACGTCGGATTGGCAAGCGTAGAGGGTTCATCAATCTGGACCAGTATGCGAATCGGGCGAATCTAGCCGCCCACGCAAAATGGACCGCCAAGCAGGTTTGGGAGCAGACCGACGGCAAGTTATCAGTTTTCTGCGCAGGGCTCGGTACCACGGGAACTGCGCTGGGGGCTATTCAGTTTTTCAAGAAGCAATCATCTGAGGTCAGAGTGGTTGGTGTCTACTGTCTGCCGGACAATGCCATCCCGGGGGTCCGCTCCATGGAAGCTCTGGAGGAGATTTCCTTTCCCTGGAAATCTAAGGTGCCCCACCGCGTTGGCGTTAGCACCAAAGAGTCTTTCAGGAAGAGTCTGGCTCTCTGTCGTGCGGGGCTTATGGCCGGCCCCAGTTCCGGCTTTGCTCTTGCCGGTCTGCTAAAGTTCATTGAGCAGCACGCTGACTTGGACCAGTTGCGCAACCGCGATGGCCAAATCCTAGCCTGCTTTGTTTGCCCGGACTCGCCGTTTCCTTATTTAGACAAATACTCCACCATTCTCGACCCACCTGACTTCGACATGAAATGATCGCAGTAGCCTGGAACTGCAATTTTTCTTCGTATGCAAAATGCCCCGAAAACGCTTGCCAGCACCACCGAACGGCTCCACTCGTGTCGAAGCTCCCGCACGTGAGTTTGTTGACTTCGCGTGCGGGTTGGCACTCACCAATGCGTGTAATGGATCATTGGACTGTGAAAGCGCCGATATCCTCTGTCGATTCCTGGCGTTCGATGCCGTCAAAATCGAAAAGTGGAATACAGGGTGAAATACCGGGCGACACTGCACAGTTTCCGTCAGTGCCGGCGTCAATGAGTGGGCTTCCTGCGAGCGGCTGATAGTTGCCTGAAGTCACTTCATCGGCGTAGTCGATGACCAGACCGGAAGTGTCATTGCCGTTTCGCGCCAGATTACCGATCAAAACCGGGTTTGGCACGGTACAGGCGGAAGTGTCGCAGTCCAGCAGAATGCTGTTGTTGTTCTGATCGCTGCAGGTTTGGCTGAAGT
>Ga0187784_10000940_pt1 | contig 22489 bp, 21 predicted proteins | sample 1015_SJ02_MP15_2_FD_132964 | JGI IMG/M metagenome (GOLD analysis project Ga0187784, IMG submission 132964) | Tropical peat soil microbial communities from peatlands in Department of Meta, Colombia - 1015_SJ02_MP15_20_MG | ecosystem: Environmental > Terrestrial > Soil > Wetlands > Peat | place... | reverse complement strand
GGTACCTGCTGCGCACCGGCAAGCGGAATCACTCGCTAACACTGGAGGCCGATGGAAGGCACGTGCTGCCCGATAGCTGGACCAGCTTCGGCGTGGTCGCTGGCCTGGCGGTGGTGATGACGACCGGATGGAAGCCGTTCGCCCCGTTGATCGCCTAGGGCGTGGCGGTTAATCGCCTGTGGTGCGGCGGACGCCTGCTGGGGCGCTCGCTGAAGGGACTGCTCGATTATTCGGACCCCAAGGTGGGCCACGAGATTCGCGGCCGGCTCGACGCCATTTGCGAGGAGCTGGGCATTCAGTACCACGGCGTGCGCTTTCGCGCGACGGGCTACCGGCAGATCATCGAGCTGCACCTGTTGTTTCCCGACAGCATGAGGCTGGGCGAGGCTCACCGCCTGGCGACCCTGGTGGAGGAACGGGTAGCGGCGGACTTGGAAATGCCCGCCGAAGTCACGACGCACCTGGAGTCGCTGGAGGACCACAGCGAGGTGCATCGCCTGCAGCACTACACGGGACGGCCGGATTAGTCGGTATACCGGCGAAGAGCAAGTGAGCGGGGGCCCGTGCGATCCCACCCTAAACGCAAAATGCGCGTTTAGGATGGGGCACCCGGCACCCGGCTACGCTCACCGCAAAGAACGAAAGCGCGGTCGGAATGGGGCGCCCCGATTCACGGATCTTCGTCCGTCGGTCCCTTGTCGCCTGTTACTGCGTTTTCGCAGCCTGGAAGCCGGCGAGGATCTGCGTCATGAGGTCGTTGACGGCGCCGGGATTGCTGGGCAGGAGAATCGTCGACGACTTGCCGGTTACGCCGACTTCGCGCAGCGTGTCGAAGTACTGGGTCATCAGCACCATTGCCATCACGTCCTGAGCGGTTGAGCCTTCGACGGCGGACTTGAATTGCTCGACGGACGCTTGCAGGCCCTTGATGATGGCCTGGCGCTGGCGGGCGACGCCATCGCCCTGCAAGGCCTTCGATTCGGCTTCGGCCTCAGCCTGCTTTACCTTGAGAATCTTGTCGGCTTCGCCGCGCGCCTGGGCAGCGATCTGCTCGCGCTGCGCGGCGTTGATGTCGTTCATGGCCGCCTTGACTTTGGCGTCGGGCACAATGTCGGTGACCAGCGCGCGCAGAATGTTGTAGCCGAAGGTGTCCATCACGTCGTCGAGGTCCTTCTTGACGGCGGCGGAGATCTGCTGCTGCTGCTCGAATGCTTCGTCGAGAGTCAGCGTGGGCACGTGGCCGAGGATGGAGTTGAAGACGTAGCTCTCGATCTGGCTTTGCGGATTGCTCAGCTTGTAGTAGGCGTCGAAAACCTTCGACTCGACCACCTGGTACTGCACCGAGACGGGGATGGTGACGAAGACGTTGTCCTTGGTCTTGGTTTCGACGTTGACCACGGCCTGGCGCACCTGCAGGTCGACCATGCGCACGGTTTCGCACCAGGGCACCAGGAACTGCAGGCCGGGACGCGCGACGCGGTTGAATTTGCCGAAGCGCTCGACCACGCCTGCCGAGTAAGTGCGCACGGTGTACATGGTTTTGAGCACCGTGACCAGAACGAAGATCGCCACAACGGCAATCACGATGAAAATGAAGACGGCAATTGAGGATTCCATGGCTAGCCTTTCCTGCTCCCGAGGCAGAGCGGTGTATTGAGGTGGGGGATTGTCCCCGATTTTGCGATGGAGGAATGATACCGCAAGGGCAGGGAGCAAGGGAGCGGGGGAGCAAAGGGGCGAGGGGGCGAGGGAGCAAGGGAGCAAGGGAGCGCAGGAAGCGGCTTTCGCGCAGGCTCGTAGCGTTAGCGGAGTGACCAGCTCATGCAGCCCGATCAGTTCTGCGGCGGATTCGGAATCGGATTTTGGTTTTGGTTGGGGCTCTGGTTCTGTTCTTGGGTTTGAATCTGATTCTGCTTCTGCTCAGCCGTTTCGTGCTGCTTCTCTTGCTGCTCGGCCTTGTACTCCGCTTGTGCCTGAGCGTCGAGGCCGCGCGTCGGATCTTTGTGGAAGAACCTCCGCGAAAGATCCGGCCAGAATTCGTTGAAGATCGACCCGCCGGCGCCCTCGGCGATCTGGATGACAGTGTTGGTGGCGGCGAGCCCAAAACTGGAGTTGCCGGAGGGGTAATAGAGATTGGAGAGCTCGCCAGCGGCGAAATTGCCCAGCAGATTCCCGTAGTTCGGTCCCCATTTGCCGTTGTAATCGTTCCTGGCAATGAAGTTCGATTTCAGGGAATGCAAAATGCGGCTCTTCTTACTGCCATAGCCCATGCGAAAGTAGCGGGGGTCCTGGCGAAAGATGATGGGGAAGACGCCGGTGCTGAGGACCGTGCCGTCGAATGTGTCCAAATAGGCTACGCCGGTACGCTCCATGTAGCCCTTGAAGCCCCAAGGAAAACCTGTCAGGTCGTTGTCGGCCTCGTGGTAGCCGGCTTCAAAAAACGCCGAGACGAAAGCAAATGGATCGAGCGAGGAGTGGAGGGAGAGATTCATCTTCTGCCCCGGAGTGAGGGGAACCGCGTTGTGGCGATAGGTGACGTTGAAGGTGGGGATCACGCCTTCCACGCGCTGCTTCTCCTGCTCTTTGACCTCTTCCTCGCCCTCTTCATACTGGCTCTTTTGGCCGCAGGGCTGTTGAGAGGAACTTTGCGGGTTTGGGCAGTTCTGAGTTACGCCACTCTTCAGGCCGCTCCCGCCACTCGATGCCGGCGGGTCCGATTGAGGGCTTGCGGGAGTCGATTGCGAGCTCTGGCTCTCTGTTGAATTAGCGGCGGCCGGAGCCTGGCTCGGCGCGGGCTGCCGATTCTGCGTTTGGCCAGGCTGAACTTGGGCCACTTCGATTTGCGGTCGCGGCGCATCGGGGAGTCCTGCTGCCGGACCGGTCGCGGCGCCGACTTCCGGCACAGGAGTTCGCGTTTCTTGACTCGCGACCATCGCAGAACAAAAAATGAGGGCCATCGCGAAACAACAGAAGCGCGCGGTCTTTCTTGCAGGATCAGAAAACATTCAATCCCCTAGTTTTGGCGAGCCGGCTTGGCCGATCGCAGTTTGCCGCCCGCGGCAATTCACCCCTCAACAAACCCTCGGATCGACAAAACCTAGGGTCGTACCGAACTTGCGGGCCGATTACAGGAGGGTTCGCTTCCGATCCCAGACTTCCGTTCGGAACCTCATGTGTCGCGTGTGTCCTCTTCCCTTTCCATTTCAAACACATTTCCCCTGTGTTAGACGCTCATCGGACGATGAAAGAGACAAGAATGTTGCTCATCGGTAACCCGTTGGGCGGTTTCAGTAATTCTTTCGGCGGTTTCTGTTGCGGGCAAGAGCATGGGTTCGGCATGTGCGGCCAACGCTGTTGGAACGGGACAGGTTAGGCTGCGAAGTCGATGTATCCGCGCTGCGGATCGGTGGAGACGAGCTTGACGGTGACGCGGTCGCCGACGTCGAGACCCTTGCCGCCCCGAACCAGCATGCCTTCGACGTGGGGATCGAGGGTGCGGACGAAGGTTCCGTGATCGGTAACGCCGGTGACGATGGCCTGGTAGCTCTGGCCGATGTGGGGATGCAAGACAACCGCTGCGATGCGCTTCTGCATCTCGCGCTCGACCTTGCGCGCGGCGTCTTCCATCTGGGTGCACCGCGACGCGATGGCATTGAGCAGGTCTTCGGAGTAAGGTGCGGAGGTTTTGGCGAGCAACGCTTTGAGAAGCCGCTGCGTCACCACGTCGGGGAAGCGGCGGTTGGGCGCGGTGGAGTGGGTGTAGTCCTGAACGGCGAGGCCGAAGTGGCCAGGCGACGGTTGATTCGGCTTGACGAGGACATACTCCCCGGGGCCCATCAGTTTGATCACTGTGAGGGATAGATCGGGGAAGTGGTCAGGGTCTTTTTGCTTCTGCGCGAGAAGGAAGTTGTTTAAGGCTTTCGAATCGGGATCGGCGGGGAGCTTGGCGCCCTTTTCGGCGGCCACGTCGACGATGCGGTCCCAGCGTTTCGGGGTGCGCACGATGCGGCGGATAGAAGCCGCGCCGGCATCCTGAAACGTGCGCGCGATCACGCCGTTGGCCCCGATCATGAACTCCTCGATGAGCAAGGTGGCGCGGTTCTTCTGGATGGGCGCGATGCCGACGATCTGGTCGGTGATCAACACCGGCCGCGTTTCGATGGTCTCGAGATCGAGCGCGCCGTGCTGAAAACGGTTGTCCTCCATGCGTTGCGCGGCTGCGTCTTGCAGCTTGAGCTGCGCGGCGAGATCGGAACTGGCGGCGACTTTAGGCGGAGGCGCAGCTTTGCCTTCGAGCCATGCGCCCACGCTGGGATAGGCGAGCTGCGCGCGGTTGCGCACCAGCGCGCGGTACGCTTTGCCGCTGGAGGCGTTTCCCTCTGCATCGACGGCAAACTCCACGACAAACGCCAGCCGGTCCGCGTTCTCGTTCAGCGACGACATGCCCTCGGAGAGTTCGGTGGGCAGCATGGGAAAGATCCTGACTCCGGTGTAGACGGACGTGGTCTCGGACTGCGCGTGCTTGTCGATCACCGTGCCCAAATGCACGCGCGCGTCGACGTCGGCGACGCCGATCAAGACGCGGATGCGGCCGTCGGGAAGCTGCTCGGCCCATTCGATCTGGTCGAGATCCTTGGAAGTGTCGTTGTCGATGGAGGACCAGAGCAGGTTGCGGAGGTCGGCGATACCGTCTGCGGGCTGAACTGGAGGCTGCGCTTTGATTTGAGCAAGTTCGGTATCGGTTCCGGCGGGAAAATCCGGCTGGAATCCGTTTTCGATCATGGCGGCGTGGGCCGCGGCGACAAGATTGAATTGGACGGGATGATTGGCGTACATGAAGGATCGTGCTCCTACAGCGTTTCCGGTTTCCTTTTGCGTGAAATGCCAGCGTAACACGGCAGGGAGAAAGCGGGGTTAGCGGAGTTGGCGGAGCTAGTGCGGTGTATGGCTTTCGTTCCCAACTCAAGGCAGAAGTACCCGCCGCGGCGGACCGCAAAGGCGGAGGACCCAATTCGGCTTCGAAGAGCGCTATTGAATGCCGAGGTCGGAGAGGACTTTGGGCTTGGCTTCTTCCACGGCGAGCAGGTTGTGGCAGGCCGAGCAGTCCTGCGTGATGCTCGTGCCGTCTTTTGCGGCGTGGTCGCCGTCGTGGCAGCGGAAGCAGCCGGGATACTCCTGGTGGCCGATGTGGTTGGGATGCGTGCCCCAGTTGACCTTCATGTAGGGAAAGACGTTCTGGTCGTAGAGAGTGACGAGTTCCTGACCCGCGGCTGAAACCAGAGCGGCCTTGTTGGCCAGCACCTCGGGGTGTTGCGTCCGATAGAAGGCTTCGAGTTGCTGCGGAATCTTGGCGTGCGCGTCGTTCTGGCTGTCGTAGGCAGCCTTGAGCAGCGCCAGACCCTCTTTGTGAACCCAGGGCAGCGCGGGGCTGATGGCGCCGTCGACCATGGCGTTGTCGATGGCTTCCTCCGCGGTGACGAAGGTGTGCGCGGCGCGATTGTGGCAGTCGATGCAATCCATTACGCGGCGCTCGCCTTCGGGTTGAGCGCCTTTGAGGGCCGATGCGATATACGTCGTCTGCGAGCCGTCGGGATTGGTCCGCTCGACCCAGGGAATGTTGGTGCGCGTGGGCTCGGTGGCGATGTACTCGATATGGCCGAGATGCACGCCGTGGATGCCGGTGCGGTGCGAGAGCGAATCCACGCCGCCTAGATGGAGAATGAGCACGGTTTGCGACTCGCTATTCTGCTCGTCGTCGGCAAAACTGGACTTGACCAGCAGCTTATCTCCGTCGAATCGCGTGGGCGTGTGGCAGCCCTCGCAGGTGTAGCGGGCGGGGCGCAGGCTGGTAACGGGCGACGGAATCGGGGTGGGGTAGTCGGCAACTATCTTGGGCGCGAGGGGCGCGAGCGGATGAAGCGTCACCTCGATGAGCTGTTTGGTGCCATTCACCTTGGCGCTGAAGTAGGCTTCGGCGCCCGCCCCGATGTGGCACTGCACGCAGGCGACGTGCGAATGGGCCGAAATCCGATAGGCCGTGTACTCGGGGTTCATGACGTGGCAGGAGCTGCCGCAAAACTGCGGCGAATCCATGTAGGCAGCGCCGCGATAGCTGGCCGTGCCCACCACCAGCAGGTTGACGATGGTGGCCACTAGCACGATATCGACGCCGTGGCGAAAGATGCGGTCGTTGAGATCGATGTGAGGGAATTCTTCGGGAATCCGGCCGGCTCTTTGCAGGTTGCGGCGCCGCAGCCAAACACCGATGGGAATGAGGAGAAGGCCGAGAATAAACAGGGACGGCAGAATCAGGAAGAAGATGATGCCAAGATAGGGATTGGCGCTGGTCAGGCCGAAGAGCTCGAGGGCCCAGTAGCTGATCATGGTGACGCCGGACGCGGTTGTGATGGCGCCACCGGCCAGGCTGATGGGGTTGTTGCCGAAAAACAGCGCCGGCCTTACCCAGTTTTCACGGAACTCTTGAAGAAATGACAACCCTGCCTCCGCATGGAAGGGATGAACCCGCCCGGGGAGGCGGGTTTGGCCGGCGAACTTTGCGATACGCCCCTTACGTCTACTTGAGCGTTTTGAAGTACGCCGAGACGGACTTGACGTCAGCGTCGGAGAGTCCGGCCACAGGCTTCATCTTGCCCTTGCCGTTCTTGACGGCCGCTGCAACCTGGTCCGCGGTCAGGGCTGCAATGGACGGATCGGAAACCGGCTTGATGCCCATGGCCTTGGCCATGCCGGCACTGGGAGTGCCGCTGGGGCCGTGACACATGGCGCACTTCGATTTGTAGATCGCCGCCCCATCCTGGGCGAAGCTCAAAACACCGGCGCACGCCGCGAGCGCAGCCAGCACGAATTGCGAACGGGATTTCTTCATCATCGGAAAGGCTCCTTGGTTTTTTCACGCCGCGCGGCGCCGCGATGCGCCTGCCGCGTGGATTTCGACTTCACTTCGAGGCCGAGACATCCGGCAGACAAACACTGCATTCGAGATGGTAACATCGCCCACCCCGGGCAAACCGGCGCAGTCCAGGCTTGATCGCCGACCGCACCGGACCGCACGTGCACAATCGCTCACTTCACAAGCCTGGCCACTTACTTGGCGAGCGAGCGGAAGTATTCCACGGAATTCTTGATCTCCGCGTCGCTCAGCTTTCCCTTGAACGCCGGCATCTTTCCCTTACCGTTCGTGGTGTCGGCGATCATCTGCGCTTCGCTGATCGACGTGACCGACGGGTCGTTGGCGGGCTTGACGCCCATCGCCTTGGCAATTCCCGGATTGGGCATTCCCTGGGCGCCGTGACAGCTCTGGCATTTGGCCTTGTAGGTGTCCGCTCCGGGGCCCTGGGCGAAGGCGAAGGTCACTGTTGCAGCCGCCAATATAGCGACGATGGCTACTTTCGTTTCGATCTTCATTGCTTCTTTCCTCTCTCTTTCCTTTTTTGGCCTCCGGCGCGGCTCGGGGCGCGGCGGTGAATGCAAAACCTGAAATCGTGCGGCTCAACCCTCTGTGCTCACGACGCCGATTGCCGGACCTCCTCACCGGCGATGCTTTAGCGATGGAGAGCCTGGATTGACGTTGGCGGCCACCCGAGCGCCGCGGCTGCGCGACGGCAGAATCTCCCAATTCGTTTTAGAGCAGTTCCACAGTTGGTGTATCCCCGCAAGGGCTGAAGCCCCACCATTATTGCCGCGTTGATCGGTCCGGGACCCAGAGGGTACCCCGCCGTGCCCTTGTTACAAAGCCCCGACCGGGATACAGCAACTCGCATTCGCTTTAGAACTGATAATGCATGCCGAGCAAGAAGTTGTTTGCGTGGAAGTTCCGCGGCGCTGTCTCGCCGGCCGGAGAGATGGTGAGTCCGGTTTGGGCAGGGAGCGTCGCGCAAGGAACTACGGTTGAGGTCAACGAGGTTGAGAAGCTGCAATTCTCCGGGCCGGAGGGACCGCCTTCGCCATAGCCGTAGAAGTTGTACTCGGCTTTCAGCGTCAATCCGGGGCGCGCCTTGTAGGCAACATTCATATAAGGCGACTCATAGGTCGACACCATTGAGCCGTTCACATTGCGCGCATCGTTGAAGAACATGCTGCCGTTCACCGAGCTGATGCGATAGCCGACGCCGAAGCGGACCTTGTCGATGGGAGAAAGGGAGACCGCAGCCGATCCGAACTGGGTGGGCGCGTCCATGAAGTCGCGGCCAAACCAGTCGGCGAGCTGCGTGGTGGAACCACGCGTGAAGACGCCCGGACAAACGTTCGGGGCCCCGGAAGCCGTTAGCGTCGCCGTCCCCGGGAATGCGCCGGAGGTCGTGCTTGGGTTCTGGTCGCCGTTGTCGAAGCAGATGTTGGTGGCCGTGTAGACATCGCTGTAGATGTAGCTCATGTCGAACGAGTAGTGCTCGTTGGGCACGAGCGACGCGCTGACGCTAAAAATGCGGCTGTGATCGACGTGATCGAGCGGCCCTTGATAGGTGTCGTCGCCTGCCGCGACCGCTGCCTGGTTGTTGTTGGTGTTGTTGTGCCGCTCCAGGTCGTTGTAGGCGCCGGAAATTGTCGCCCAAGGGCGCGGCTTGTAAACGGTGTGCACCCTGTAGTGCCGGAGTTGACGCGGTGAGACCGGGGTGAGCGCATTGTCGTCATAAGCCACTTCCACCGATCCATTCAGGTCCCAGTTTGCTGTGGGCCGCGCCGTAGCGGTCAGTATTCCCGCGTTCTCGTGAATGGTGACCGTGCCGCCTGTCACCGCTCCCACAGGTAACGGAGCATTGTGCGGAACGCCTTCGGCGATGCCGTGGTCCTGATAACGATAAGTGAACGAGAACGTAGTGCGGGAAGAGACATCCCAGCTCGCCGTCAGATTGTTCGTCACATATAACTGGCCCATGAAGCCGTAGGCCGGGGTACCGATGGCGGAGCTGCCCTCAAGGGTGGAAGCGCCCTGCGCGGCAACTTTCGTAGTCAGCGGGCTGGAGTCGATGGTCTCGTTCGGGTTGGCGGGGGCCGCGAGAGTGGTTCCGCTGGTGAATTCAGTGGTGCCCGGCTGATGCCAGGTGGAGAAAGTGATTTGGTCGGCGAGGCTGAACGCGTTGGTGGTTTGCCAGACCGCGCCATAGTCCGCCGCCAGGACCTCGCGCTTGCCGGTCGCGTCGCCGAGGTAGGTGATGGAACGATTCGCCCCAGCCAAACCCTGGAAGCTGTCGTAGTAGTTGGGCAGGTTCATGTTTGCCTGGGTATAGCGAACGTCGCCGTTCATGGCGATGTTCTTGAGCGTGGTGCTCTGCATGCGGAGCACCTCGGTAGGAAACAGCACGCGTGTCGGCTGCGAGCGCAGGTAGCCGGTGATGACCGCACAGGCCGGATTGATCACCGGCAGGCTGCCGGTAGTGGGCGCGGAAAGGATGGTGTAAACGGGCGGCGGGCCTGCGCTGTAGGCGCTGCCCATGCTGCCCGTGTTGCAGGAGCCGATGCCGTAAGCAGGGAGGTTGAAGTAGCTGGTCAGCAGGGAGACGGCGGATCCATCGGCTTCCTGTACGTTCAGGTAATTCGGCCCGCCGGCGAACGTGAAGTAGGAGTCGCCTTTGTAGTGAGTGAACTGCTGCTCATAGGTGAGCTTTGTGTTCCGTACGGGCTTCCAGTCGAGCGAGCCGGTAAAGTCGTCGGTGCTGTTGCGCTCGTACTCATCGAGCAGCGTGGCGTAGGAGCCGCCGAGTTGATAGCCGCTGGGGCTGTAGCTGGGCCCTTCCATGACGCTCTTGGAGTAAGCCAGATGGACGATCCATGTGGAAAGCGGCATCAGGGTGAGGCTGGTATCGGTCATACGGCGGACGGTATTGAACAAAAAAGCCGACTGCGTGACTTGCGGCCAGGCAAACGCGCCGGTTGCCGCATTCGAGGGCCCAATGGGAATGGTTTGCCCGCCGGGGATGTTTGGATTGCCCAACAGGTCGTAGTCGAAATACTTGCGGTCGCGGCGGAAGAGCGCCGAGAACTCGTAATACTTGCTCTTGGAGAAGTCGAGCTTGGCGATCGAGAACGGATCGCCGCCGAAACCGCTGCCGAAGGCCCTGAGATCGTCGAGCGGGGTGTTCTTTTTGCCCGGCAGCGCGTGCAACTCGAAGGTCTCGCCGAGAACGCGGGGCCCGGTGTGCGTGTTCAACATGGAGTCGTACATGGCCCCGCTGCCGGTGATTTCGTTGATTCTTCCGCCTAGATCGACGGCCTCGTGGATCGAGTACCCGTCGGGCACGCTCATTTGCGATTGGGCGGTATCGGAAGCCGGCGTCGCGTTCTGGCCTTGGGCCACGCCCGCCGCGGCCAGCAAAACGGCCATGGCAATGCTCACGGCGGCCGCGCTGGAGGGCTGTCGATTAGGAAGACGAATGATCCAGCCTGCTTTCTTCATAAATGCCTCACTCGAATAAAACTCGATGCCGACATGGCAACTTCGAACCCTTTCGAAATCAGTTACCCGAGCCGGGCCGCGCCACGGGACGAAGCGCGGCCGAGCCCGCTGAAACTAGCGGAGAAACGCGACATTCATATTCGAGCCATGAATGTAGGTGTGGCAGCTGGTGCACGGCGCCAGCTCCGACGACCCTGCGCCCTGACCGTGAATCGTGGCTGCGGCAACCGGGCTGTGGCACTGGTTGCACAGGTTGTTGATGCTGGGCATGTTGAGCAGCCGCGCGTTCTGCGAGCCGTGCGGGCTGTGGCAGCCCATGCAGCCCTCGGCTTTCACAGGCGTGTGCTCATAGACGAATGGACCGCGCATCTCCGTGTGGCACTTGGTGCAGATCAGGTTCGAATCGTTCCTGGATCGCACATTGCTCTTCTCGAACGTACCGTGAACGTCGTGGCAGTCGGTGCACTGGATCAGCCCCTCGGGCACCTGGTGATGAAACGGCATGTTGAATGCCGCCTTGGTATCGGTATGGCACTGGAAACAGAGCGTAGGCTGCGCGGCCTTGAGTAACTTCTCCTGGTCCTGGCTGTGGTGGATGCTATGGCAATTGGCGCAGCCGACATTGGCCTTGGCGTGCGGCGAACGCTCGAAGTCGGGGTGGACGCCGGCATGACAGGTGAGGCACTTGGCGTCGACGTCCTTGGGCGCGGCTTTGGCAGGATCGAAGATCTTGGTCACATCGCCGCCGCCGGAGACGTGCTCGCTGCCCGGCCCGTGGCAGTTCTCGCAAGTAATGCCGGTGCTGCCGTGCATCAGGACCATTTTGGTATGGGGGTTGCCGGCGAAGCCCTTGGCGACCTCGGCGTGACAGGCAGCGCAGGTGTCCGCGCCGACGAACTCCGAATGCGGGGCCGCGGCCGGCGCCGCAGAGCTTTGGGCGCTTGCCGGCTGAGCCGCCGAGGCGGCGTACATCCACCACGCAGCCAGCAGGAACAGCGAAAACACTCGCAGCCCCGGTCGTTTGCCCGGGGCCGCGCCGATTGGCATTTCCGTTACCGGCGAATTCTTATGCATGAAAAATACCGCCTTGATTGATCTCCCTCGGAAGCTCAAAAACCAGGATCGGCTCCCATTCCGCAATTCTATGCGATGAAGTCCGCTTGTTTGTGAGCGTGAGCACGGACGGGATGACTCGGGACCTTGAGTGTACGCTTCACTGTGTCGAAGATCACCGCATCCAGGAGAGAGTACGGCTTTCGGTGAAGGCAAGGCGGTGATGTTCGTCACATACAAGAATAGCCCGGTGCGGGCTTTGATTCTCTTGCTCCACAGTGTCTTGAAGGCTGTTTAACGGAAGAGAGTTCTTCGGCATATCACATGCCCTTGCCAGATGCGTTCAATCTGGCGCATAGACGTGAGGCTCATCACATCCAAAGCGAAGTCACCTCAAGCACACTTACTTTGGAGACGTCTAAGCAGCGAGAGCGGACGAGCGCCGAGTTCCCAGCCCTGCGAAGTGCAAGGAAAAGGGCACCTGGGAAACAGTCGAGGCTATGGGCCACGTCGGGGATCGATGAAAATGACGATGGCGGACACAGAGATTTCCGTGGAGGAGCTGGCAAAGCCAAAGCCGGCGTTCAAGTCATCGCCGCTGGGTTGCGCCGCGTGCGCCAACCGGCGTCCAGGCTGGTTCTGTTCACTGGGCAGCGCGGTATTGGCCGATCTGGAGCTGGCGACCAGCACCATCTCGCTTCCCGCGCAGGCCTCTCTTTTCACCCAGGGCGAGGATGCGCGCTGTCTCTATCTGATTTGCAGCGGCTATTTGAAGCTAACCGCCGGACGGAGCGAAGGCCGGCATATGATCGTGCGCGTGGCCGGCCCCGGCTCCATGCTCGGCCTCTACGCCGTGCTTTCGCACGGTGTGTATGAAGTGGCGGCGGAGTCGCTGACGGCGGCGCAACTTCGGCCTGTGGAGCGGGAGCGCTTCCTCAACTTCCTGCGCTCCCACAAAGAAGCCCAGATCCGCGCTGTGCAATGCATTTGCCAGGAGTACCGGTTTGCGCTGCAGGATGCGTGCCGTCTCGCCCTGGCGGAGACCGTCGCTGCGCGGCTGGCTCGGCTACTGGTCGAACTTGCGCATCAGATCGGCGAGCACACTGACCAGGGCGAGTTTCGCTTTCCGCTGCTGCTGACCCACGAAGAGATGGCTTCGATGGCCTGCACGACGCGCGAAACCGTGACCCGTACGCTCGGGCAATTCCGCAAGGACGGATGGATCACGATTGAAGACTCGGTGGTAACGCTGCACGAGATGGCGCGGCTGCAAGGCATGATTTGAGGCGCGTAGGCAGAACCTACCGATCGATTTCAGCGTAGTTTGCTTTCTTGTCTCACCGGCTATCGCCGAGCCTGCGGTCTTTTTGCTCTCCTGCGCGGTGCATTCCAGTCCAAAGAGATAGAATGATTTGGAGAGAGTTCCCCTTCCACGGCGGGGCTGGAAACGAATATGGACCGTTTTTTTGCTTGCTGGACTGTTTCCCTGTTTCTGTGTTGCGCGGCAGGCGCGCAGAACCTGACCGCGAATCCACTGGCGAATTCGACCACTAGCGCCGCTCCGGCTGCGGATCAGCCGGGCGCGATGAGTACGGTCAGCCCGGAGATCACGCAGTTTCAGAAGCTCGAGGACAGTTGGTCCGACGCCGTAAACCGGCGCGACCAATACGGGCTGGAGCTGGTGCTTTCTCCTTTGTTCGTCGACGTCTCTGCCGGCGGCGACGTGACCACCCGCAACCAGCAGGTGGTGCAGGTCATCAGCGGCGACGACAAGACGGTCTATCTCACGCAAAAGGTGGTGACGGTGCGCATGCTCGGCGACATCGCCGTGGCCAACGGCACTTACACGCTGCATCACAAGGTGAACGGGACGCCCGTAGACGAGAAGGGCGTGTTTACCCAGGTCTTTGAGCGCGTGCGCAACGGCTGGCTGTGCATCAACTCGCAGCGCACGGTGCTGCGCCAGGACAACAGCACCGGCAAGAAGGGCCGGCCCACCACGGCGTCGGAGCCGTTTCATATCCCGCTGTTCGGGAAGAGCGAGAAGGGGCCGCAGTAGCGGCACACCCCTGCCGCGGCGTCCGTAAGGATGATTTGTTTCGTAAGCGCCGCGTTATTAAAACTTGGCGGTCTTTCTTTTCGTAAAAGCCCCGTCGAGAATCCTAGCCAATGAAGCATTACCGTTCGTCAATTCCGAAAGCCGCAAAAGAACGCGTTGTTGCTACTCACTTGAACGGGCCGCAGGCGTTTAAGGCGGAATATCGCCTCAATGGGAAGGTTGTCGGGGAGCGGCAGTTCGACCAGAGCGGGCGGCTCGAGTTTGAACGCCCATTGAAGAACGGGTTGCAACATGGGACGCTCTATGGATGCGACGATGGCGTTGTGACCTTTGCCGAGCCGTATCGCAATGGGCTGGCACACGGAATCGCAAGGCAGTGGTCCTATGATGGCGAACTGATCGGCACCTATACGATGAGGCGTGGCACCGGCCTCGATCTTTGGCGACAAAAGATGGATTGGGGAACCGGGCGAGTGTTTCTGGCGGAGGCACGCTTCATCCGAGAAGGCAAATGGCACGGATTCGAATGGTGGCTCAACGAAGATCAGAAGAGCGTTTGGAATGAGCATCATTTCTGGGAGAATCTGCAGCACGGCATTGAGCGAAGTTGGAACCACAAAGGTCAACTGAGACGCGGCTATCCGCGATATTGGGTAAATAACAAGCGGGTGGCCAAGCGACAATATCTCCGTTCTTCCGCCAGGGACTCCAACCTGCCGCCGTTTCGGGAATCCGATAATCGGCCGAACAGAAAGTTCCCCTCCGAAGTGCAGGCGGCAATAGATCTAACAAACTGCCGAGCGTGACATATTGAGGAGGGACCATCGAAGCGGCGCGTCCTATAGCGCCGCCAGCGCCTGAGCCTGGTTCGGATAGAGGTTGGCGTATTTGGTGATCCCCACCATCGTAAATACCTTCGTGAAGTGCGCCGAAAGCCCGAACGCATAGACCTTCTGCCCGGAGTTCGAGGCCTCGATGAGCAATTGAATGATGAGCGCGATGCCGCTGGAGTTGATGTACTCCACGCCGGTGAAGTCGAGCAGGATCAGCTTGGTGGTTTCCTTGGGCAGGGAGTGATAGGCGCCTAGGACCGCGTCTTTCGACGTGCTGGCGATATCGCCCTCGAAGCGGAGGACGGCAACCGGGTAGCCCTGGCTTGAACTCAGCCTGTCAACGCGCGACTTGGTTTCGCTCTGCACTGGTTCGATCGCCTCCCATATCCATTTCGAGTCTAAATCGCCGATTCCGCGGGCCGCTTGTCCAGCTTGATGACCAGGCGGACGTAGCTGCTCTTTCCGTCGGCGCCCGGCACCCACTCCACCTCGTCGACCAGCGCCTGAATGAGGAACATGCCCATGCCGCGCGGATCTTCTTCGCCGTGCATCTTGCGGTCGATGTCGGGCTTGGGCGGCTGCTTGCCGATGCCCTTGCCGTCGTCGAGCACCTTCACTTCCAGGGTGTCGGTGTCGGCCTTGAGCACCACGCCGACGGAAAGCTTTTCATCCAGCCGGTTGCCGTGCTCGATGGCGTTGATACAGGCTTCGGCGACGGCAGTTTTGAGATCTTCGATGCGATCCTCGGGAAAGCCATGCAGCTTGGCCACCGACGCGGCGGTGCTCATGGCCACCTTCTCGTAGCCCAGCTTGGTGGGCAGCCGCATCTCGACGGTGGCGGACTTCGACTCGCTCATGCGGGTGTTTCTCCACGACACAAGGCCAATGCCGTCATGTCGTCCGCTTGCGGACCGCCCTCGGCAAAAGCTTCAATGGCGGTCCACAATGCATCGAGGATACCATCGGCGCTGTTTGAACGACACGTAGAAAATTCATTCAAAAGCCTTTCCGGACCAAATTCCTCATCCCCTCTGAAGACTTCGGTCAACCCGTCCGTGTAGAAGAGCAGCCGCGCGCCACGCGGGAAGGCGCGGCGCTCGCTCGCATAGCGCATGCCGGGGAGCATGCCCAGGGGCGTGCCCGCCGCGTCGAATTGGTGGGGCGCGGCGCCGGGGGCTACGAGAAAGCCGGGATTGTGGCCGGCGTTGACCACTTCGAGTTCGCCGGCCTCGGGGTGCAGGCGCATAAAGATCGCCGTCACGTAGCGGCGCCGCGCTTCTTCGCCCTCGGCCCAGTGGTGTTGGTTCATGCGCGTGGCCAGCTCGTCGAGCGGAGGGCCGGTGAGAGCCATGCCGCGGAACGCCGCACGGAAGCTGGTAGACATGATGGCCGAAGCCAGCCCCTTGCCGGCCACGTCGGCCACGGCCATCAGCAGGCTGCCGTCCGGCTGCTCGACAATATCGAGATAGTCGCCGCCGACCTCGTAACAGGTGTCGGAGCGGAAGGCGATGGAGTAGCCCGGAATCTGCGGCAGTTGCTGCGGCAACAGCGACCGCTGGATGCGGCGGGCGGCATCGAGATCCTGCTGCAGGCGCGCGAACTCGACGTTGCGCTTGTGGTTGCGGGCGTTTTCGAGCGCGACGGCGGCTTGCAGGGCCAGGCCTTCGAGGAAGTCGGCTTCGGAGAGCGTGAGCTCGCGGCCGCCCGGCGAGGCCACGACGAGCTCGGTCATCTTGCGTCCGTCGCGGTCGGCGAGCGGGTAGATGAGGAGCTGCGCGGCGGCGTCTGCGTCGGTTTGCTGCTCGGCCGGCGCGCGCCGTTCAGCGCCATTTATGACGCCCTCGGGAACAACGCCGTAGACCACGCCCGTCGAGGGGAACGCGGCCCCGGCCATCTCCAGCTCGCGCACCACGATGCGCAGAACCGACTCCAGCACCGCCTCTTCGCGGATGGTTCCATGCACCTGGCGCGAGGCCTCGAGCAGCGCCTGCAGACGAGCCACCTGCTGCTGCAATTCGAAGGTGTCGCCGCCCGCGATGAGGTGCGCGTCTGCCGCCATCTGTGACCCCCCGTGGAATCTGAATGTAACACGTGAGACAGGGAGCGAGGGACGAGGGGACTGAGGGACTGAGAGACTAAGGGACTAAGGGACTAAGGGACTGAGGGACTGAGGGACTGAGGGACTGAGAGACTAAGGGACTAAGGGACTAAGGGACTGAGGGACTGAGGGACTAGGGGACTAGGGGACTGAGGAAAACTCAATCGAAGCAGGCTTTGTAACAAGGGCACGGCTTTAGCCGGGCCGACAACGACGGCAGAATCAGCCGGGCTTTAGCCCCGGTTCGAGCTCCGCAGAGGATGGCTTGAGAGGTGCTGGATTGCTCTGCGGCGGGCGTCACAGCGGGCCGGAGGGGAGCCGGCTAAAGTCTCCGCATGGAGGGACTTTTGGCTATCCAGACTCGCACCATTCTGCGTGCCGTGCTGATCGGACTCCTGAGCTGGCTCATCCCGTTCCTTGCTGGCTTCGCCTTGTTCCCTTTGAAAAAGGCGAACGGACCGCTGTTTACAACTCTCATGTACCTTGTGGTGCTCGCCACTGCGGGACTGCTGCTCTCTTGGTATTTCCGCAAATGCGCCGTGACGGTTCGCGAGGCTGGGTTAGTCGGGTTGGTCTGGCTGGCGATCAACCTCGTCATGGATTACCCGATGTTCGCCTTCGGGCCGATGAAGATGACTCCGCTCGCCTACTACTCCGAGATCGGGCTGACGTACCTCACGTTTCCGGTGTTCGGGCTGCTGGCGGCGCGGCTGGCGAAGGCAGGGAACCAAGATGGCAAGGGTGTGGTCTCCCACCCTAAACGCAAAGAACGCGTTTAGAATCGGGCTCCCTGCACCCCGCCGCAGCGTGGGGGACACAATGAGGCGGTCCACAGACTGCTCTGAATCGCCCCTGTTTCTGCCAAGAAGGAAAGCGGATATGAAAATGTCGGCCGCATTGGTCTTCTTTGTCCTCTTACCCGGAGCAGCGCCGGGACTGCGCGCAAGCGAAGCATCGGTGGTCTTTGCCGTGAGCCATTATGACCGGCAGCGTACCTACGGTCAGTGCAGATCGACCGAGGTGTTCGCGGTTTCGGCTTCCGGTGGAGTTCCGGTTCGAGTCTTTAGCGATGCGGCGTCTTACGGCTTCAAGTTGCCGTGCCTCGATGGCGTCGATAACGGCTATAACTTGATAGCAGTCAATCCGCGGACCCGTGTTTTGTATGCCAGAGTCTACATTTTCGACGCCAAGAGAGATGTGCAAACAGCAATCGCTGAATTCTCCCTGGATGGATCCGGCCATCATCAGAAACTGATCGGCGGCCCGATCGTAGCAACCTTGCAGAATATCTTCGTAGACTCCGCTGAAGATGAAATTGGAACTTGGGACGGGAGTAAGTTCTCTTTTTTCGATGCCGAGACCGGGGCGCACCTATCCGATTCTTCGACGCGCGAGCTTTCGCAGCTTCTCGAAGATAAGTGCGATATCGGCAACGTAATTGGTGTTGGATGGCTCGATCGTGAACAGAAGGTCTTTCTCACCCTGGGCGATCCCAGCGCGGAAGACGAAGACGATCCGGAGACGAAACTTCTTGGAACTTGGGTAATGGGGAAGGATGGATCGAACTTGAAACGGATCGGCCCGCCGGACGGCGCATTTGCGATTCCGGGCTATCGATTCTTTGAGCACGAGGAATTTAGCGCGACGCTGCTCGGGCAGACCGCCGACGGGGATTATGTATTTACTGCGAGGATGCAAAAGGCTGCCGACCCTGCGAACGGTCCAGTGGATTTTCTTGCCATCAGCCATCCTGAGACAAATACCAAGCAGCCTAGATCGAAAACCAAAAAGACCGTTCCGGCCACTTCCACCGGCAAGATCATTCCGACCGATTCCACCAACAAGATCGTTGCGGCCAATTCCCCGGCAACGGAGATGATGGGTATCTCGCTATCGCCGGCCGAAGATTCTGTCGCGTATGCGACTGCGCCGGTGGATGCGGCCGGCGCCGATTTCAGGAGCCAGCCAAATCCGTCCGTGGACGTGTACGTCAAGCCGCTAACCGGCGATCCGCCGAAGAAATTGACAACCTACGTTCCCGAAGCCTTCCAGTCCGCAGAAACTCGCCTCTGGATGATTGGCTGGCTCGGGAATTAGGATGGCTCCGGCTTTGTGTCAGAATACAGGGAGACGAACTGGAGTCCGGCCGCATGAATGCGACTCTCGAAATCCCGGCCCTTCCCCCGCGCAGCCTTGTGCTCAATCCACCTTTGACCGACGAGGAGTTCGAGCGGATGAGCGAGCGCTCTCAAGGCGCCATTCTGGAGCGCAGCAAGGAAGGAACCATCATCGTCAACGCACCTGCAGGCGGAATGACAAGCAGCGGCAACAACGAAATCGCGCGCCAACTCGGCAATTGGTGGATTCGGCATCGGCGAGGACGTGTTTTCGATTCGAGCGCGGGCTTCTTTCTGCCTGACGGCTCGATGCTCAACCCCGATGCTGCATACGTAACGGCTGAGCAATTGGAGGGGCTGACCCGGGAAGAGCGGGCTCGTTTCCTGCGGCTTGCGCCGGCCTTCGTGATCGAGCTGCGCTCCGAGAGCGACCGGCTCGGCGCGGCGATGGAGAAGATGGAGAGCTGGATCGCCAACGGAGTGCAACTCGGCTGGCTGATCGACCCGGAGGCGAAGCAGGTGCATATCTACTCTCCGGGAGCGGCCCCGCGGGTCGAATCAGGCTCATCAGTTTCCGGCTCCGGGCCTGTGCAGGGCTTCCTCCTCGACCTCGAAGAGGTGTGGCGCTGCTACGAGTAGTGCCCGCCGGCTTGCGCATCCTCGAGTGACGCACACAATACGCTCTCCCACCCTAAACGCAAAGAACGCGTTTAGGATGGGGCACCCGGGCGAATTGCATGCGCCGGCGTCTGCGCGATCCAACTGGCAGGGAAGTGCTTGCAGCTGAGAGGTACAATCAATTCCGATGGCGCGCATCGAGGCAAGTCCGACCCCTGCTCTTTTGGTCTGGGCGCGGACCTCCAGAGGCCTTTCGCTTGACGAGGCAGCGAAAAAGCTTGGGGTTCAGGAAGCGCGGCTCGCAGAATGGGAAGCAGGAACGTTGAAGCCGACCTTTGCTCAATTGAGGAAGGCTGGGAATGTCTATAAACGACCAGTCGCGGCATTTTACTTGCAAGAGCCCCCCAAGGATTTCGCAGTCATGCACGATTTCCGTCGGCACTCCGACGGCAACGCCCTGCCGATCTCACCAGACTTGACGCTCGAAATAAGAAGAGGATATGACCGCCGCGAATGGGCGTTGGAGCTACTCGCGCAACTAGACGAGAAACCAAAAGAGGACTTCCCAAGAATTCGGTTGGGCCAGGACCCTGAAGAAGCCGCCTTTATTGTGCGCGAATTTCTTAAGCTAACTGTCGAACTCCAAGGTAGCTGGCAGGAAAGAGCTTTCCAGCAGTGGCGCCGCCAAATCGAGCAAGCGGGAATCCTCACCTTTGAGATGACATCCGTGCCAGTCGAAGAAGTACGCGGATTTTCGATTGGGATCAAGCCAATGCCTGTAGCTGTTGCCAATATCAAAGATTCGGTACGGGCACGCGTGTTCACGTTGCTACACGAGTCGGTTCACATTCTCCTCGACTCTGGGGGCATTTGCGATTTTGAAGAACGCGGCAAAGACGATTCAGGAAGAACTGAGACTTTTTGCAATCAGGTCGCTGGCGCAACCATTTTTCCTAGAGACGCCCTGCTGCAATCCACCACGGTCCGGGGCCACGCGAGGGGCAGGCCAGAATGGACAGATCAGGAACTTCGGTCACTTTCCAATGCATTCGGCGGAAGCAGAGAGTCTGCTCTCGTCCGGTTAAGGTTCCTCGGGCTCACCACGCAGGCATTTTGCGACTCACGAAGAGCAAGATTTCGGCAGGAGTATCAAGTCGAACGGGAACGCCGAGCGAACACTGAGACCGGATTTGTTCCCCCTCACCAACTGGCGCTCCTGAGCGCGGGCCCGATGTTTGTGAGTCTGGTAGTGGAAAACTTCAATCGGGAAAGAATCACGGCCAGCGATTTTTCAGACTATTTGCAAATCCGCGCCAAGCACATAGCAGAAGTCCAACAAGAATACGCAGGGTACGGCGGCTAGCAAGATGAGCTACAGCCTCGATACTAGCGGCTATTTAGACGCATGGATTCGCCACTATCCCATTGACGTGTTCCCGACTGTTTGGCAGCGGCTCGAAGACGCGGTAAGGGATAGGCTCATTGTCGCTTCAGAAGAGGTGGTGAGAGAACTTGAGAAGAAAGACGACGATGCGTGCAACTGGATGAAGGCACACCCACAAATGATTATTCCCTTCAGTCAAGAGATCGAAGCCGAAGTGATCAACCTCATGAAGCGGTTTCCCCGCTTGGTTGACAGCAAGAAGGGAAGGTCGGGTGGCGATCCGTTCGTGATCGCAATCGCAATAGTTGGTGGGCACTCAGTGATTACCGGCGAGCACGCCACAGGAAAACTTGAAGCACCGAGGATACCTGATGTCTGTAAAGAACTCGGTATTCGGTGCATTGGGATGCTTGATTTCTTTAGGGAGCAAAGGTGGAACCTGTAATAACTGTCGGTGTTCAACATGCTTTCGCCGACCGGAACTGGAATGCGCTCTCGCTGCCTACGTTGTTGGCCCATACGGCGCATCGTTAAGCACAATCCCCTCGAGATGGGCACGCTCAATGGATCGTCTTCGACCGTCTCTGCATGTAATCCATCAATAAATACTGCCCCAGCGTCGCCGGAGTGGTGAAGTAGGCTTTGCCACGGCACATCCGGCTCACCTTGTGCACGAACTGGACCAATTGATAATCCGACGCCAGCATGAAGGTGTTGATGAGAATGTTCGAGCGCTTGCAGCGGCCCACTTCTTCAAGCGTTTCGCTGACCACGAGGGGATCGAGGCCATAGGCGTTTTTGTAGATGCGGCCGTCGGCGAGGGTGAGCGCCGAGGGCTTGCCGTCGGTGATCATCACGATCTGCTTCATGTCTTTGCGCTGGCGGGCGAGCACGCGCTGGGCGACGCGCAGGCCTTCGCGGGTGTTGGTGTGCCAGGGGCCGACCTTGACGCGGGCGAGCTGCGAGACAGGCATCTCTTCGGCCGAATCGTGAAAGAGCACCAGCGAGAGCGAGTCGCCGGGAAACTGCGTGCGGATGAGATGCGAGAGCGCCATGGCGACGCGCTTGGCCGGGGTGAAGCGGTCTTCGCCGTAGAGGATCATGGAGTGCGAGCAGTCGAGCATCATGACTGTGGCGCAGGAGCTTTGGTAGTCGCACTGGTGGACGTGGAGGTCTTCGTACTCCATGTTGAGGGGCAGGCCGAGGCCCTCGCGGGCGATGGCCGAGCCGAGCGTGGCCGTGGTGTCGAGGTTGAGCACGTCGCCGAATTGATAGGGCCGCGACCCGCCGCTGGTTTCGATGCCGGTGGCCCAGTGGCGGGTGTCGTGATGGCCGTAGTTCGATTTGCCCAGCGAGCCGAGAAGGTTGCGCAGCGCCTTGAGGCCGAGAAAATCGAGGCTCTTGTCGGTGACTTCGAAGCGCGCCTCGCCGTCGGGGCTGTCCTGCGAGCCAACTTGGCCGTCGCGCGTTTCTCCGCGCGGGCCGCGGAACGAGATGTAGTTTTCCCGCTCCATGCGCTCGATGAGCTTGTCGATCAGCTCGTCGATCTTGCCGGCGGCCATGGCTTCGTTGAGCTTCTGTCGCAGGTCCTCGCCGAAGAAATCGCCGTCTTCGAGCAGGCGGCGCAGGGCTTCGCGCAGGTTTTCGAGATTGTGATCCATCTCTTCATAGCCGCCGTAGGGATCGCGGAAGCCCGAGTCCAGTAGATAGCCGGAGAGCGCCTGGAGAAGATCTTCGAGGTCGATTTCGGAGGTTAGATCGCCTTTGTATTTGGTGTAGTGAACGGTTTTCATACGGCTCCGGGCCTGAAGGCCCTCTCATGTACTGGCTGCGTTTCAGGAGCCTAAAGGCTCCTGCTCCCTCCGTCGGCGCGACTGAAGCCGCGTCCGCTCAAAACGGCTCCGGGCCTGAAGGCC
>Ga0187784_10000938_pt1 | contig 22503 bp, 16 predicted proteins | sample 1015_SJ02_MP15_2_FD_132964 | JGI IMG/M metagenome (GOLD analysis project Ga0187784, IMG submission 132964) | Tropical peat soil microbial communities from peatlands in Department of Meta, Colombia - 1015_SJ02_MP15_20_MG | ecosystem: Environmental > Terrestrial > Soil > Wetlands > Peat | place... | reverse complement strand
TTCGGCGCGCCCCGGAATGACAACAAGTCAATACAGCGCGGTGCCGGGAACGAAGGCGTCGAACGCCGCCCAAAATTGCGAGCGGAAACGGTCCTGCTCCATCAGCAGCTCGTGCTGGGCGCCGACCACGACGAGATGCGAGCCGGCGCGCAGCATGCCGGCGAAATCCTCGATCGCCAGGTTCGAAATCACGGCGTCATTGCCGCCGGCGACGATCAGTATCGGCTGCCGGATCCGCGCCGGATAGCTGCGCTCGCGCAGCGCCGCCATGGCGCGGAAGGCGGCGTCGCACCAGGCCACGGTCGGCGCGCCGAGCGCGAGCGCCGGTTCGGCTTCCAGGATGGCGGCGTTACGGGCATAGCGCACCGGATCGGAAGTCAAAATATTGCCGACGAACGGGCGCGATTCCATGACGCCGATCTGCCGCTTGGGCACATACATGCCGCCGAAACCGGCGATGCGCATCGCGCGGATGAGCAGCGCCGGCGCCCCCATCGAATAGTCGATGCCGCGGAGCGCAATCAGCGGCGCGCACAGCACCATGCGATCGAACCAGCGATGGCCGCGATGGGCGGCGCGGATCAGCACGGTCGCGCCGGTGGAATGAGCGATGGCGAAGATCGGCGGCGGGCAATCCGGCAACACGACCTCGTGCATGAAGGTTTCGAGATCGCTGTCGTATTCGGAAAAGTCCCGCACATAACCCTTGCGGCGGTCGCGCAAGGCGCGCTCGGAGAGACCTTGTCCGCGCCAGTCAAGCGCCGCGACCGCAAATCCGCGCGCGCGCAAATCGCGCACTGTCTCAAAATATTTTTCGATCCATTCGCTGCGGCCTTGAAAAATGCATACCGTGCCGCGGCGGCCCGCCGGCGGCCGCCAGCGCGCAAAGCGCAACGACACACCGTCCGGCGTCTTGAGCGTGCCGGTGACGAAATTGTCAGGAACGGGATTGGCGGGAATCGAGACGAGTTTCATGGAAAGGTCGAGTTGAGGCTTTCTTGGTTCCGCTTATAGCAGCCGCGTGCGGCGCTCAACCCGGCGATTCGCAACGCAACGATTTTTCCATAAAAAACAGATGCTTGCAGCCCCTTGCGCGGGTCGAAAGCTGATCCCATATCGGTTTCGCGCGGGCCATTCGGGCTGCGCATTCACAGGTTCGGCCCATTCGGGCGAACCCTCCGCATGTCGCTTCACAAGGAGGATATGCCATGCGAACTTTCGATCTATCACCGCTTTATCGCTCCACCGTCGGCTTCGACCGGCTGTTCTCACTGCTCGATCAGGGCCTCGAGGGCGCCGCTCCGGGTTATCCGCCCTATAACATCGAGCGGAGCGGAGACAACGCGTACCGCGTCTCGGTTGCGGTCGCCGGCTTTAACGAGCCCGAACTGTCGGTCGTCGCCAAAGAGAACACGCTGACCATCCGCGGCGAGAAAAACGCCAAGGAGGAAGACAAGCGCGGTGAGGTTCTCTATCAGGGCATCGCCGCCCGCACTTTCGAGCGCGTGTTCCAGCTTGCCGACTTCGTCCAGGTCAAGGGCGCGAGCCTCGAAAACGGTCTGCTTCACGTCGACCTCGTGCGCGAGATCCCCGAGGCGAAGAAGCCGCGCTCGATCCCGATCGGCAACGCCAAGAGCAACGGCTCGACGGTGATCGAGACCCAGCAGGCTGCGTAAGCGGTCTCTATCGGCACCGATAACGGAGCGCCCCGGTTTTCCGGGGCGCTTTTTTTGATTCGTCGGCACGCTTAAGCGGCGAGCAAATTAGAACGATCAGTCCGCGCATCGCTGCGGGCTGCCGCCGGTGCCGTCACGCTCGATGAAAATCCAGATGCCGTTGTTGTGCGACGAGACCACGCGTAGCCGCAGATCGCGGTCGGGATCCGCGAAGTCGCCGGCCCAGCCGAATTCAAGATCGACCGGCCCCTCGTCCATCGCACGCTCGATGCGGCCGCGGAAATCATTGGCCGCCATGCATGGCGATATTGCGAACAAATTCTGCCCTAGCGGGATTTGGCCGTAGCCGGACAGCCGCGCTTCGGTCTCGCTGTAGAACATCACGGTGCCCTCGCGGTCGAGCAGGATGACGCCAAAGGGCAGCTGATCGAGTTCGTGCTGGCTGAGCTGTTCGATTTGCTCCGCAAGGTTGCTGGCGTCGAATTGAACGGTTTGCGGCTGCATCGGATCTCTCAACTCACGTGGTAGTTGTAGGTGCGCTTTGCGCCGGCTGATGTTGCCACGCGCTTTTGCGATTCGGCAATTGCGAAGGTTGACGATGGACCGGGCTGATGGCGCTCAGTCGTTCAGCTGTGGAACGACGGCCGGAACTTTGCGCGGCGCAGCCGGCGCCGCAGGGGCTGCCGCGGGCACGGCTTCGGATTTCAAGTCACCCTTGACGGCTGACGTTGCGGCAGGGTTCGGCGGCGTCTTGTCGCCGGCATTGGCGTCGGCAGCGGACCCGCGCGCGGCAAGCGCCGCGGGACGCGGACGCGGCAGCGGCGGTACACTCGCGCCGGTTGCGCTGGCGGCGACATGCGCAGCGGGCGGCCGGGGCGGCGGTGGCGGCATTGCGCCCTGAGTGTTCGGCGACATTTCTGGAGTATCGAATGGCGGCGGCGGCCGGTACGGCGGCGACATGTCCTCGGGCGACGGTTCATAGGGCGCCACCATGCCGAGTTGACCATCGTATCCCGGGCCATAATTGCCAGGACCCGGCACGATCCGGTTGGCATCGCGAATGGCCCCGGTGCGCGCGTCGACCACAACCCGCATCAGGATGCCGCGGAAATCGGTCGCGCGCAGCACGTAGGTCGTGCCTTCGCGCAACGGCGGCGACAGCGGATCGAAGCCAGCCGCCCGCACGGTGCGCATGATCTCGTAGGGCGGCACGAAGCCGGGCGGCGGCGGTGCAGCCGGCGCTTCTTGCGGCATCGGCGTGGTCTGCGCGATGCCGAGCGCAGCAGCCGACAGCAGGACGATCAGAGCAAACGCGGCGGTTCCCGATACTCTCGCACGCACGATCTACGCCCCTCCCCGCCTTAGACAGATTATCTCAAACGCCCGTATGAGAGTTAACTGAGAATAGGGCAGCGCTTGGGCGCAATCAGGACTTTTTGCATAGGTCCGCCCCGGTGACCGTTGGACGTTACTGGATATCGACGATCATCCCGCCGAATTCTATCTTTTGGAAGCCCTCATGCGTCACTCCGCTAACCGAGTGAAACTGAAAGGAGCGCCCACAAAAGGCGGCATTCTTCGAAACGAGGTCGGTCGCACTCGATGGATCAGGATCCTTCCAGTGTTTAGGCGGTGTAAGATGCGAACTCGGCTTGATTGCATTCTCAATCCACTTGGCGACGTCGGCGCTGTTCAACGTCGGACAAGTTCGTGCCGTCGCGGCCCAAACGGTCTCATAGACGTTCGTTGCGTCGTACTCGGCTTGAGTTTGCGCATATGTCGGGTCTTTGGGGAGCGAAGCTCTCATCTTGGCCACACTCCCGTCGGGACCCAATGTCAGATCGAAATTTGTTTTGTTGTAAACATCATCGGTGAGGTGCTCGATATTTGCGTTTGCAGGAAATCCATAGAACGTGATTCTTGAGCCATTCACCGGTTTGCCATTCACGTCATACTTTACGTTCGGGAAAATATTGTAATCTGGCAAACAACACTTATCCGCGATTGCCAATTTCTGCGCCAGCGTCGCGACGCATGTATATTTGTCCTCGCCAATGCACCCTGGTGCTCTTTTCCTATCTCTGATCTCGGCGATCCGGTTTTGAATATCGGCAATACCTGACTGGTTCTTAGCCAGGTAGCCCTTGTACTCCGACACGTCGGCATAGGCCTCGGCGCGGCCCGGATAGTAACCCGCCGGTTGGCCGTATGCTGACAAACCCATTTGTCGGACCATGTCGCGGTGCACTATTTCGGCTGGGTCGCCGCACGCCCCGCACCCCAGCGCCACCAAACAAACGGCGGACCGAACAATACGCATATTGCCGCCCCCAATCCGTCCCCGGCGGATACAACCTGGTACAACTTACCATAGTGTGATGGAAATTATCAATCCTTACAGAGACCGACGAAGCGTTCGATCTCCTCGTCCTGCGTCGCGAACGACGTAACGAGCCGCACCAGGACGTTGTCGGGTCCGACATCGAGGCTCTCGCTGGTTCGCACGTAATAATTCGCGCCGCCGGCCTTGAGCTTGGCGTCCAGCGCGCGCGGCAGCACGACGAAGATCAGATTGGCCTCGACCGGAAACACCGGCCGCAATCCGACCGCGTTGAGTTGTTCGGCCAGCCGGTCGGCCATGGCATTGGCGTGGCGCGCCAGCGCGAGCCAGCGATCGTCTTCCAGATATGCGAGAAACTGCGCGGCGATGAAGCGGTGCTTGGAAATCAGATGGCCGGCGCGCTTGCGCCGCTCGCCGAAGAACGCGGCCTTGGCGGGATCGAAAAACACCACCGCTTCCGCCGCCAGCACGCCGCCCTTGGTGGCGCCGAACGACAGCACGTCGATACCGGATCGCCAGGTCAGCTCAGCCGGCGCGGCATTGAGCCGAACCACTGCGTTGGCGAAACGCGCGCCATCCATGTGCACGGCAAGCGAGCGTGCGTGCGCGATCTCGCACAGGGCCGCGATCTCATCGCTGCGATAGATCGTGCCGGCTTCGCTCGCCTGCGTGATCGACAGCGCCGACGGGATCATCTGGTGCGGGCTGTGTCCGCCGTAGCCGGCGAGCGCGTCTTGCAGCACTTGCGGCGCGATCTTGCCGTCGTCCCCGGGCAGGCCGACGAGTTTCAGCCCGCCGCCGAAAAACTCCGGTGCACCGCATTCGTCGGTGACGATATGGGATTGCGCATGGCACAGCACGACGCCCCAGGGCGGCGAAATCTGCGCCAGCGCCAGCGCGTTCGCCGCCGTGCCGGTCGGCACCAGGAATACCGCGACCTCACGCTCGAAAATCTCGGCGAAGCGCTGCTCGATGCGCGCGGTCCAATCGTCGTTGCCGTAGCCGCGCGCATAGCCGCGGCTGGCCGCAACGATAGCGTCGAGAATGACGGGCGCCACCGGCGCCGTGTTGTCGCTGGCGAAATTCACTTGTGAAAGCATAAGTAGCCCGCGCGAGCGGAGCAACATGCGGGATCGGTTAAGCGGCAGACCGCAATATCGCACGGGCGGACCATTGCGCTCATCCGCTTCCCATGATCCACTTGACGGGCGGAACGTGCGCAAAAATTCGAGCCCGGCCGGCACTGATGCTTGTGTTGGCGCCCGGAATTTGCCATGTTCTGCATAGGACAGCATTGCTGTCCCAATTGGCGACCTGCAAAGCGCGCGGTCGCCCCGTTCCTTCCGACCCCGTTTGCGGGGAGGAAAGGGAGGGGGAGCGCACGGGTCGACCGTCGGTAGACGAGGGCGCGTCGGACGGCGGCATGAACAAGCAGCCAGCGGCCGGGTAAGCGGCACGAAGGTTGCCCCCAAGATGCGTGGCTCGCCCTTGGGCGCACTCCCCAGCCTTCCCAACCAGGGGGGAGCGGAGGGTTGCGCAGGGGCGGATTGCGTCGGAGCCTCGATGCCGGTTGGTGCGGGGCTCCGGTGAGGAGCGCGAGTGCGACGATGGACGCGTCTGGTTTCGGCCTGTTTGATCCGGCGCTGGAAAAAGATTCCTGCGGGGTCGGATTTATTGCCGACATCAAGGGCCGCAAATCGCACAAGATCGTCAAAGACGCGCTGACGATCCTGCTCAATCTCGAGCACCGCGGCGCGGTCGGCGCCGATCCGCGCGCCGGCGACGGCGCCGGCATTCTGGTGCAGATTCCGCACAAGTTCCTCGCCAAAAAGGCGGCCGAACTCGGCATCACCTTGCCGCCGCCCGGCCACTATGCCGTCGGCGCGCTGTTCCTGCCGCACGATGAGGCATGGCGCCGCGACGTCATGGACACTTACGCCACGATTGCCGCGAAGGAAGGCATGACGCTGTTGGGCTGGCGCGACGTGCCGACCGACAATTCGACGCTCGGCGAAACCGTCAAGCCGACCGAGCCGGTGCACAAGCAGGTGTTTCTGGCGCGCAGCCCGAAGGTCACGTCGGAGGACGAGTTCGAGCGCCGGCTCTACATCCTGCGCAAGACCATCTCCGGCATCCTCTACGGCAAGCGCGCCCGCAGCACGTCGAACTATTACCCGGTGTCGATCTCATGCCGCACGCTAATCTACAAGGGCATGTTCCTCGCCGACCAGCTCGGCACTTACTATCCCGATCTGCGCGAGCCGGATTTTGAAAGCGCGCTCGCGCTCGTGCACCAGCGTTTCTCCACCAACACTTTCCCGACCTGGTCGCTGGCGCATCCCTATCGCATGATCGCTCACAACGGCGAGATCAATACGCTGCGTGGCAACAACAATTGGATGGCGGCGCGGCAGGCTTCGGTGTCATCGCCGAAGTTCGGCGCCGACATTACAAAACTGTGGCCGATCTCCTACGAGGGCCAGTCCGATACCGCATGCTTCGACAACGCGCTCGAATTTTTGACGATGGGCGGCTATCCGCTCGCGCACGCGATGATGATGATGATTCCGGAAGCCTGGGCCGGCAATCGGCTCATGAGCGAACAGCGCCGCGCCTTCTACGAATATAACGCGGCGCTGATGGAGCCGTGGGATGGCCCGGCGGCGATCGCTTTCACCAACGGCCGGCAGATCGGCGCTACGCTCGATCGCAACGGGCTGCGGCCGGCGCGTTATATCGTCACCCGCGACGACCGCATCATCATGGCGTCGGAAGTGGGCGTGCTGCCGGTACCGGAAGCGGACATCGTCGTGAAGTGGCGGCTGCAGCCGGGCAAGATGTTGCTGGTCGATCTCGAACAGGGCCGGCTCATTCCCGACGAAGAGCTCAAGTCGCAACTGGCGCAGAGCCATCCCTACGAAGAATGGCTCGAGCGCACGCAGATCGTGCTCGAAGACCTGCCGGCGGCTTCGGAAGCGGCGCCGATCTCGAACCTGTCGCTGCTCGATCGCCAGCAGGTGTTCGGCTACACCCAGGAAGACCTCAAGATCCTGATGACGCCGATGGCGACGACCGGTGAGGAAGCGGTCGGCTCTATGGGCAACGACACGCCGATCTCGGCGCTGTCCGACCGACCAAAGCTGCTGTTCACCTATTTCAAGCAGAATTTTGCGCAGGTCACCAACCCGCCGATCGATCCGATCCGCGAAGAGCTGGTGATGAGCCTGGTCTCGATCATCGGCCCGCGGCCGAACCTGTTCGATCTCGAAGGCACCTCAAAGCGCAAGCGCCTCGAAGTCCATCAACCGATCCTGACCAACGCCAATCTGGAAAAGATCCGCTCGATCTCCGACATCGGCGATCATTTCAAGTCGCTGACGTTGGATACGACCTGGCCGGCGGAGGCCGGCTCAGCCGGCATGGAAGGCGCCATCGCCGCGCTCGGCGCCAAGGCGGAAGCCGCGGTGCGCGACGGCATCAACATCATCATCCTGTCCGACCGCCGCGCCGGCGCCGACCGCGTTCCGATACCGTCGCTGCTCGCCTGCGCGGCCGTGCACCATCACCTCATTCGCGAGGGCTTGCGCACCTCGGTCGGCATCGTGGTGGAATCGGCCGAGCCGCGCGAGATACACCATTTCGCCTGCCTCGCCGGCTACGGCGCCGAGGCGATCAATCCGTATCTCGCCTTCGAGACGCTGGCGGCGATGAAGAACGAGCTGCCGCAAAGGCTCGATGAGAAGGAAATCATCAAGCGCTACGTCAAGTCGATCGACAAGGGACTGCTCAAGGTGATGTCGAAGATGGGCATCTCGACCTATCAGTCCTATTGCGGCGCGCAGATTTTCGATGCGATCGGGTTGAAGTCCGACTTCGTCGCCAAGTATTTCACCGGCACGGCAACCCGCATCGAGGGCGTCGGACTTACCGAGATCGCCGAAGAGACGGTGCGTCGGCATCGCGACGCATTCGGCGACGCCCCGATCTATCGCTCGATGCTCGACGTCGGCGGCGAATACGCGTTCCGTGTGCGCGGCGAGGATCATGTCTGGAACGCGGCGACGGTGGCGGCGCTGCAGCACGCCGTGCGCGGCAATTCGTACGACCAGTACCGGCAATTCGCCCGCATCATCAATGACCAGTCGGCGCACCTGCTCACGATCCGCGGCTTGTTCCGCATCAAGTCGGCGGCGGAGGACGGGCGGCAAGCGGTGCCGATCGAGGAGGTCGAACCGGCGAAGAATATCGTCAAGCGCTTTTCGACCGGCGCCATGTCGTTCGGCTCGATCTCGCGCGAGGCCCACACCACGCTCGCCATCGCCATGAACCGGATCGGCGGCAAGTCGAATACCGGCGAAGGCGGCGAGGAGTCGGCCCGCTACAAGCCGCTGCCGAACGGCGATTCGACGCGCTCGGCGATCAAGCAGGTGGCGTCGGGCCGGTTCGGCGTCACCGCCGAATATCTGGTCAATTCGGACATGATGCAGATCAAGATCGCGCAGGGCGCCAAGCCCGGCGAAGGCGGCCAGCTGCCCGGGCACAAGGTCGACAAGACCATCGCCAAGGTGCGCCACTCGACGCCGGGCGTGGGCTTAATCTCGCCGCCGCCGCATCACGACATTTATTCGATCGAAGATCTGGCGCAGCTCATCTTCGATCTCAAGAACGTCAATCCCGACGGCGATGTCTCGGTCAAGCTGGTCTCCGAGGTCGGTGTAGGCACGGTCGCCGCCGGCGTGTCGAAGGCGCGCTCCGACCACGTCACCATCGCCGGTTTCGAGGGCGGCACCGGCGCGTCGCCATTGAGCTCGATCAAGCACGCCGGCTCGCCCTGGGAGATCGGGCTCGCCGAGACCCACCAGACGCTGGTCGCCAACCGGCTGCGCGGGCGCATCGCGGTACAGGTCGACGGCGGCATCCGCACCGGCCGCGACGTCGTCGTCGGCGCGCTTCTCGGCGCCGACGAATTCGGCTTCGCCACCGCACCGCTCATTGCCGCCGGCTGCATCATGATGCGCAAGTGCCATCTCAATACCTGCCCGGTCGGCGTCGCCACCCAGGACCCGGTGCTGCGCAAGCGCTTCACCGGCCAGCCCGAGCACGTCATCAACTATTTCTTCTTCGTCGCCGAGGAGGTGCGCGAGTTGATGGCGGCGCTGGGCTACCGCACATTCGACGAGATGATCGGCCAGATGCAGATGTTCGATCAGAGGAAGCTGATCGCGCATAGCAAGGCTGCCGGGCTCGACTTCTCCAAACTGTTCATGAAGCCTGACGTGCCGGCGGACGTCGCCATCTTCAATAGCGAGCGACAGGACCACAAGATCCACGACATCCTCGATCGCGAGCTGATCGCGCAGTCGCGGGCGGCGATCGAGAGCGGCGCGCCGGTGCGCCTGACCATCCCGATCAGAAATACCGATCGCACCGCCGGCGCCATGCTGTCGGGAGAAATTGCCAAGCGTTACGGCCACGACGGCTTGCCCCACGACACCATCGTGGTGCGCTTCAAGGGCACCGCCGGACAGAGCTTCGGCGCGTTCCTCGCCCGCGGCGTCACCTTCGAACTCGACGGCGACGCCAACGACTATGTCGGCAAGGGGCTGTCCGGCGGACGCATCGTGGTGCGTCCACCCGAGGGGGCGGACATCGTCCCGGAACAGTCGATCATCGTCGGCAATACGGTGCTGTACGGCGCCATCGCCGGCGAGTGCTATTTCCGCGGCGTCGCCGGCGAGCGCTTCGCGGTGCGCAATTCCGGCGCCCTCGCCGTCATCGAGGGCGCCGGCGACCATTGCTGCGAATACATGACCGGCGGCGTGGTGGTGGTGCTCGGGTCCACCGGCCGCAATTTCGCCGCCGGCATGTCGGGCGGCATCGCCTATGTGCTCGACGAAGACGGCAGCTTTGCCTCGCGCTGCAATCTCGCCATGGTCGAGCTGGAGCCGATGCCGGGCGAGGAAGACATCAACGCCCGCATCTTCCACCATGCCCGTGATCTCGAAGCGCACGGCATGGTCGACATCATGTCGGACCTGAGCCGCTTCGATGCGCATCGACTGTATCATCTCGTATCGCGCCACGAGCGCGTTACCAGCTCGGCCGTTGCCGCCAAAATTCTGGCCGACTGGAAGACTTGGTATCCGAAGTTCCGTAAGGTGATGCCGGTCGAATATCGCCGCGCTCTCAATGAGCTCAAGGCCGCGGCCATCGCCGCGGAATAGAGCCCCAAACGAGTGCCCAAAAGAAGTCAGCAGAACAGCGAGTAGAGAAGAGAGCGGCTTTGGGCAAGATCACCGGCTTTCTCGAATACCAGCGCGAGGATCGTGACTACGAGCCGGTCGCCGAACGTATTCACCACTGGCGCGAATTCGTTCTGCCGCTGCCGGTTGAGGACTACGTCACCCAGGCCGCGCGCTGCATGAATTGCGGCGTGCCCTATTGCATGGGCACGGGTTCACTCGCGCCCGCCTCGCCGGGATGTCCGGTCAACAACCAGATCCCCGATTGGAACGATCTCGTCTATAACGGTAACTGGGACGAAGCCGCGCGCAACCTGCATTCGACCAACAATTTTCCGGAAGTCACCGGCCGGGTCTGCCCGGCGCCGTGCGAAGCGTCATGCACGCTCAATATCGACGACAATCCCGTCACCATTAAATCGATCGAATGCGCGATCGCCGACCGCGCCATCGCGCAGGGGCTGAAACCCGAACCGCCTGCGGCGTGCACCGGCAAGAAAGTCGCGATCGTCGGTTCCGGGCCCGCGGGCCTGGCCTGCGCGCAACAGTTGGCGCGCGCCGGCCACGAGGTTCACGTCTACGAGAGATGGGCGAAGGCCGGCGGCTTGCTGCGCTACGGCATTCCTGACTTCAAAATGGAGAAGCATCACGTCGACCGCCGTGTCGCGCAGATGGAGGCGGAAGGCGTCGCGTTTCATTACGGCGCCCACGTCGGCGTCAATGTCGCCGCCGAAAAGCTCGTTGCCGATTACGACGCGGTCGTGCTCGCCGGCGGCGCCGAAAAGCCGCGCGACCTGCCGGTTCCGGGCCGCGAGCTCAAGGGCATCCATTTCGCCATGGATTTCCTGCCGCAACAGAACCGGCGCGTCTCCGGCGAGAAAGCCGATGACGGCGAGCCGATCCTCGCCACGGGCAAGCACGTCGTCGTCATCGGCGGCGGCGACACCGGATCGGACTGCATCGGCACCGCGTTCCGCCAGGGCGCGCTGTCGGTGACCAATTTCGAAATCATGCCGGAGCCGCCGGCGCACGAAAACAAGCTTCTGACCTGGCCGGACTGGCCGCTCAAGCTGCGCACGTCGTCAAGCCACGAAGAAGGCGCCGAGCGTGATTTCGCGGTGATGACGACCAAGTTCAGCGGCGAGAACGGCGCGGTGAAGAAGCTGCATTGCGTGCGGGTGGACGACAAAATGAAAGCCATCCCCGGCAGCAAATTCGAGATCTCGGCCGACCTCGTGCTGTTGGCGATGGGCTTCGTGCATCCGGTGCACGAGGGCATGCTCAAAAGCCTCGGTCTGGCGCTCGATCCGCGCGGCAATGTCAACGCCACGACCGACGATTACCGCACCTCGATCGACAAAATCTTTGCGGCGGGCGACATGCGGCGCGGCCAGTCACTCGTGGTCTGGGCGATTCGCGAGGGCCGCCAGGCGGCGCAGGCCGTCGACAAGTTTTTGATGGGATCGACATCGTTGCCGCGTTAATGTGCAGTCGCAGCCGCCGCGCCGACCGCCGCGGGCGGGACCGTCTTGTTTTTCGTATCCTTCCTGGCGTCGGCTTGCTTCTTGCCATCATCGCGAGCGGACGCGCCTTTCTTCGCCGGCGCGGCCGGCGTCAGCGCGGCCGGTTGCGGTGCGACCACTTCCGGCGTGGCGTCCGCCTCGTTGCCGGGGCGCGGCCACGAGAAGTCGTCGGCGCGGCCCGCGGGCGCCGCGATCGCATCGCCGCGGCTCAACACCTTCGCTGCGACCGGATCGGTAGTCGCTTGGGCCGCATGGCCGCCCCCGCCCAACAGATCGCCGGTTTCACCGCCGCCTGTCGTCAACGGCAACACCGGGCCGACGTCAGGCCGCGGACCGACCGCGCCGGACTTCGCGGGCGACGTCGCCTCCGGTCCGGGCAACGCCACCGGCAGAACGTGGTTCGACATCACGCGGCGCAATTCGTGATCGACATAACTTGCCAGTTTCACCGCGCCGGCCTTGGTGAAATGCACGCCGTCACCGGTGCGCAGCCGCCGGATCTGGCCTTCGAAATCCGGACCCTGCACCGCGTAGCGCCCCTGCTCGTCGACAAAGCCGTCCCAGATATCGACGTAAGTGATGCCGGCCTTCTCGGCGCGCTCGCGATAAAGCTCATCGAGATAGCTCATGTCGTTCGTCGACTTGGTGCCGCGGATCGCGGGCAGCCCGACCCACAGCACCGGCACGCCCTTGGTCTTGAGCGCCGCGATCATTTCGTCGATACGCTTGCCGTAGAGGTCCGCCCATTGGTCGGTGTGAAACTCATACGGGCCGCCTGGCGTCGTGCGCTGTTGCGTATCGCTCGCCGCGGTATCCTGCGGCGCGGCTTCAGAATCCGATGGCGCTTGGGCTTGCGGCGGATTCTGCGGGGCTTGGCCGACGGCCTGGGCTGGCGGCTCGCCCTTTTGCTGCGGGACGGGACGCGGCAGCGTCCGGTCGCGCAGCGACATACGGTCGTTCAAGCCGAGCATGACGACGATAGCGTTCGGCTTTTCGGCGGCGAGTGCGTCCTTGACCGCCTGCGGCCAATCGAGCGTATCGTTCTTCGCGTCATAGCGGACGAGGCCGGAGTATGCGCGTATTTTGCGCTCGACGCCGATATCGGGTTGATCGGCGTAGCTCTCATCGAGTCCGTAGCCCAGCCAATCGGCCATGGAATCGCCGACCACCACGACCGTGCTGGTCGGGGGCGTCTCGAGCTTGCGCGGCGGCGGCGCCTTGGTGAAATCCACCACCGGCGGGGGGCGTATGAAACGGCCGTTGCCGAACGGGAAGGAAAAGAAATCTCGCGACGGCGGCGACGGCGGTGGCGGCGGTCGGTAGTAGCGTTGGTCCGGCCAGCGTTCATTCCAGAACTGGGCAGCGGCGGGCAGGCAAGACACAACCAAAGCCGCCGCCAGACCCGCCACGCCCGCGAGCGGGATCAAGAAGCGTCGCAATGCAGGTCGCCGTCTGTTCGGTAATGCCATGAACCGGACCAAATCAAGCTTACCCATGAACTCCGCCATCTTAGAGCATCACGCCGAAAAAAGCTCGCCCCGAACACAGGCGCAAAAAGTGTCAGTTTGAAGATGGGTCCCGGCCGCCAGTCGGCAATCGCCATCACGGCTGACGCAAGCGGTCGAGTATGCCGCTCGACGCGAAACCGTCCGGAATCTGCCCGATCGAGGCCTGAAAATTGCGAATGGCGACGCGGGTCCGCGGCCCGAACAGCCCATCGGGCTCGCCGATATCGAAGCCGCGCCGCGCCAACAGTTGCTGCATTTCACAACGCTCGTCGAGCGTGAGCGCGCGCTCGTCGCGCGGCCAGGCCTGCAGCAACGGACCGCCGCCGCGCAGCCGGTCGGCGAGATGGCCGATGGCGAGCGCATAGGCTTCGGCCGGATTGTATTTCATAATGACGCGGAAATTTTGCAGCATCAGGAACGCAGGCCCGCGCGCGCCCGCCGGCACCAGCAAGAAGGCGCGGTCGTCGAGCCGCGGGAAGCCGCCGCCGCCGACGCGCCGCACGCCGAGATTTTGCCATTGCCGCACGGTCAAAAGCCGCGAATGGTCGGCCATCAGGTAATCGAAATTTTGCGGCAGCACAACTTCGTAGCCCCATGTCCGGCCGCTGACCCAGCCGTCCATTTTCAGATTGTTCGCCGTGGAGGCGACGAGGTCCGGTATGGAATCAACGACGTCGCGGCGCCCGTCGCCGTCGAAATCCACCGCATAACGCTCAAACGAGGTCGGCATGAATTGCGTCGGGCCGAATGCGCCCGCCCACGAGCCGATAAGATGCTCGGGCGGCACGTCGCCGCGCTGCAGGATTTCCAGCGCCGACAAAAACTCCTCGCGGAAATAATCGCGGCGGCGGCCGACGCAGGCGAGCGTCGCGGTCGAACGGATGACGGGCCGATCGCCGCCGAGCGTGCCGTAATTCGATTCGACGCCCCAGATCGCCGCGATGATGTGCCGGTCGACACCGTAAGCGCGTTCGACCGCCTCGAAGGTGGACGCATATTGCGCGAGGAGCTCGCGGCCTCGCGCGACGCGATCGTCGCTGACGAGGAGGTCGAGATAGTCCCAGATCGACTTGGTGAATTCCGGTTGTGCGTCGAGCAAGTCCATAATGCGCAGGTCGGGCGTCAGCCCGGCGGTGAAGCGCTCGAAATTCTGCCGTGTGATGCCGCGCCGCGCCGCTTCGGGCCACATAGCCTCAATGCAGCTGCCAAATTCGGCAGCTGCCGCGCGAATCGCGTCCGCCGTCATCAGCGGATTGCCCGACGCACCGGATTGGCCACTCCATTGGGTTGCGTCGTTCGAGCTGGGAACCGAGCTTGCCGGCGGGGGTTGAAACAGGCGCGTCAGCCAATTGCCGGGCGTATCCTGCGCGCGCGCGGCGCCGGCAAGACCGATCCCGACAAGACTGACAGCGACGAGGCTTGCGGCAACGAGGACTGCCGCCGCGAGGCGAAAGAAGGGCTTGAAGATGACCATCGGGTTTCGACTTATGGTCCCACTAACAGGCACCTGCTAATGTATCTCGAATCACTAACAGCGGGTTGGTGCCGCCGCGAGCCTGGCGATTTTCCAACATCGGCATTCATGCAGCAATAAAGTACGGACTATGATATATGTTAGGATTGGATATTCCCGTAGCATGCAGCGTTCACAATTCGACAAGCAATTAGGCAAGACTTTGGACGATAATTCGGGCAAGAAAGCGAACTGCATCCGACCTTCTCTCTGCTTCCCGCCCCTCGGCATCGCATGAATCGCATCCGCAAAGCCGTATTCCCTGTTGCCGGCCTCGGCACCCGGTTCTTGCCGGCGACCAAGGCCATGCCGAAGGAAATGCTGCCGGTGGTCGACCGGCCGCTGATCCAGCACGTCGTCGACGAGGCGCGCGAGGCCGGCATCGAGCATTTCATCTTCGTCACCGGCCGCAACAAAGGCGTCATCGAAGATCATTTCGACCGCCAGTTCGAGCTGGAAATGACGCTGTTGGAGCGGCAGAAGCACAAGGTTCTCGACTATCTCAATCAGGATCTGCCGGTGCCCGGCTCGACCAGTTTCACCCGGCAGCAGGAGCCGCTCGGGCTCGGCCACGCCGTGTGGTGCGCGCGCGAGCTAATCGGCCATGAGCCGTTCGCGCTGTTGCTGCCCGACGTTCTCGTGCAGCACGAACAAGGGTGCCTCGCGCAGATGATCGAGGCGGCGCGCGATCTGCCGGGAGCGGCGAATATCGTCGCCGTCGAAGAGGTACCGCACGATCGCGTCGATCAATATGGCGTGGTCGGCATCGGCGCCCGCAACGGCAAGATGTTCGCGATCACAACCATGGTCGAGAAGCCGCCGAGCGACCGCGCGCCGTCGAACCTCATCCTGACCGGCCGCTATATCCTGCAGCCGGAAATCCTCGAAATTTTGGGCACCCAGGAGCGCGGCGCCGGCGGCGAAATCCAGTTGACCGACGCCATGATCCAGCTGGCGCGCAGCCAGCCGTTCTACGGCCTGCAGTTCGACGGCCGCAGCTTCGACTGCGGTTCGAAAATCGGCTTCCTGGCCGCCAATGTCTCTTACGCGCTCGAGCGCCCCGACATCGCGCCGGGTTTCCGCGCCGAGATCAAAAAGATCCTCGGCGAATTCAACGGCAGCTAAAACTTAAGTCAGTTGATTATGGCTTGCGGCCGGTCAAATTGATTACGGCCGACATCCCAGCATGCGAAGAGCCCTCGTAAATCTCGCGTTCCTCTTCGACAATTTCCAACGTGTGAAAACCGCGGAACTCGGTTTCGAGCATGGCGCGGGTATAGAGATTTTCGATCTGCTTGGGACCGCCGGTGCCGTATTCCAGTTGCTTCGGCGCGTAGCCCTCGATGATGAGGAGACCGCCGGACTTGAGCGTCCGCCGCATGCCGGCCCACTTGAGAGCTCGCTCAGCCGGCGAACTGAACTGGGTGAAGATTTCCACCACCACATCGAAGGCGGCTTCTGGATAGTCCCATTGATGGACGTCGACCTGCGCGAAGACAACATTGACGTGGCGTTCGGCAGCGAGCGCGCGGGCTTTGTCTTGCGCCGAGGGCGAGAAGTCGATCGACACTACGTCGAGACCCTGTTCAGCCAGCCAGACGCCGTTGCGTCCTTCGCCGTCGGCGACGGCTAACACCCGACCGGACGGCGGGAGCAACTTCTTGCAGGATCGAAGAAAATCATTCGGCTCCTTGCCGAAAGCATATTCGGGCACCGCATAACGGGCCTCCCAGCGATCGTATTCGCTCAACAGGACCTCCCCGCGTCGTGGGACTTACTCAACGCTGGCGCGCGTCGACATCCAAGCGTTAGCTAACGATCACTACCTTATGTGCAAGGTTAGCATGGCAGACCTCGATTCACGGGCGTTGCCGGGGGCACAAAAGTCGGCACCGTGACGGGATTGCCGTCGCGTGATGGTTGCACGAGATCGCAGCCGTCAGCGCGCCCAATGCTATCGGGCTCCGACCGTAAGCCGGAGCCCTCCCTCGTCACCGCACCTGCTGCCGAGAATCCGGCAGCAGGTGCGTTTCGGCAGGTTCAGCCGGGGCGGGGAGCTTCTTCGGCTTCGTCCTCGTCCCAGTTCAGAGTCATGCCGATCGTCGGGTCGATCAGCTCCCGACGCAGCAGCGCGAGCGGCGACTTGTAGTAAAGAACGATGTTGTGGAACGGATCGGTCAGAATCTTGGCCGCCCACACCAAACCGGTCTGCACGCCCTTGATGATGAACAACTGCATCATCCGGAACAGCGCGCCGGCGATGCCGATCGCCAGCCAGATTTCCCCGATATGGCGGATGAACTCGGCGCTGTTGGCAGGAGCGGTGAAGATACCGAACAGCGTCGGATAAAGATACAGTACGAACGGCGACAGCGCCCAGACTGTCAAGAGGACGATCTTGCGCCGTTGATTGTACCCTACTTTGATTTCCTCTTTGTATTTGTTCGTGGCCTTGTTCACTACGTCGTAGTCGTTGGGCTCGAAGAAGAAATGCCCGGTCTGGCGCGTCAACATGGCCAGCCAGCCGACGAAACCGGCGATAGCCGGATCCTTGAAGATCATCACGTAGCAATACAGAAAAATGAATGCACTGATGAAGTGCAGCGATTGATTGATCCGGCTCTGATGATAGTAGCGGTAATCGTCCCAGCGCTGCGTTCGAAGTTCCGCGCGAAAGCTTGCCATCAATAATCTCCCCGTCGCAGTGTTCGGGATTTGCGTATGGCAAGTCGATGAATCGTTTGTGACGGTCTTTTGAATGAATCGGGAGCGACTTTGATCTAAATCAATGCAATTGATTTTATCTCACGACTTCCAATACTTCCCACGCCACGCGCGAGCGCGCGCGCGAATTATTGAATCGGAAAATTAGCCGACACTCAGCGCTGCAAGCGCAGGGTCAGGAGAGCGGACGTCGATTCGTAGGCGTTGCCCGGCTGGGTCGATGTGAGCCAATCGTGCCGCAGCTCGCCCTTGAGCTGCATTTGGCGGTTTAATTTGTAGGTCAGGCCCGCGGCCGCGAAAAAGCGATTGTCGTCGCGCGCCATGCCGACATATTCGTCGCGGCCGTAGCCGACCTGCGCGTTGGCGATGAGCCAGGTCCGCAGCGCGTGGTCGACCTCGACGTTGAAATCGCGGCTGAACGCGCCGGAAACGCCCTGCAGGACCGACTCGGTCACCGCCGACGCCGCGGTGAACTTCGCCGTCGTCAGCCCGGTCGCCTGCCAGAGCAGCGCGCCATCAAGCGTGGTGCCGCTGATATTCGGCAAGGTCGGATCGTGGTAGTCGCGCTCCATATAACCGACCGCCATTTCACCGGTAAGCGAGCCGAACACGTTGAAATCGCCGCCGAGCTTCGCGCTTTGGCCATTGGAGGCGCGGTCCTCGCCGAAGCTATCGAACCGCAGGTCATGGATGCGGGCATCTTCGCCCACCTCGACAAACGGCTTGAAGCCGGGATCGACCTCATAGCCCAGCCGCAGGATGCCGGCATATTGGTCGAAATTGCGGGCGTCGTTGCTCACGCTCTCGCCGTCGGTCAGATCGGAGTTCTGATATACGGAACGATCGAGGGTGCCTTTGAGCGAAACGCTGAAGCGGGCCAATTGCTGCGCCACGCCGAACGTGCCGCCGACCGTGGTATCGATCGGCAGCTTGGCGAGACCAGCCAGGATGTTCGGGCTGCCGGGATTATCCGTCGAAACGATGACGCGATTTTCCAGCAGCATCTGGGTGTCGCGCGTGACGTCGAGCCGGCCGTCCACTTTCGCGTTCAGAAACGGGTGGTTGAGCGACGGCGTGAACGCGTCATTGTTGTAGTCGGTATAGGACCCGATGATATCGGCGGTGAGCGAATTGCTCGACCAATCGGAGCGGACATGCAGTTCCGGCGCGACCACGAAATAGACCGAGCCAGGCCCGCCGGACAGGTGCTGCGGATTGGTGTCGTAGCCGGTCGATAGCTCAACCGCCGGCAGCACTAGAAACGAGCCAGCCTTGATGCCGAGCGCCTCATAGGGATCGCCGGCGGCGATCGGCAGCGTGTGCGCCGGCACGGTGCCGAGCGGCAAGATGTTGGGTTGCGGCAGACCCGGCGGCGGCGTGCTCGCCGAAGCGACGAAATCGATTGGCGGCGGAATCGGCAAGACGGCGCCTGGCCGGTTTGCCGCCGCTATTGGATACACCTCCGCCGCTGGATTGGAGATCGGCAGCTGGTCGGGCGGCGGCGGCAGGATCGCACCGGGCCGCGCCGCGGCCTTTGCCGGATAGACGACCGGCGGCAGCGGTGGCGGCAGGACCGGAGGCCGCGACGACACTTGGGGCAGCGGCGGCGGCACCGGATAGAATGTCGGCTCGGGCGACGCGATTGAACTGCCTTGATCCGGGACTTGGGCCGTCCGTTGGCGCTTCGGCCTGTTGCTGGAATCAAAGCCAGTGTCGCCCGCGCCGAAGCCGGTCGGACTGCCGTAAACGGGCGTCACACCGATGCGCGACGGTGCGGTAAATTTGCCGGGGGGCGGAGCCTGGTCTGGCGGCGGCGGCGCCGCATTGCCCGGCGGCACAAAAGTGGGCGGATTGGCGGGATTGCCGTCGAGCGACGGCTGCAGCAGATCGGGGCTCGAATTCGCCGCCAGCGTCTGCGCGACGCTCGGCGTCACCAGCGCAAAAACCGCGACCGGCGCCAAGAGGACGGGCGCTAAGAGAGCTAAGCGCACTGCCAGGCCGGTGACGCTCAGTGGTCGGCAACGGCGCGGCACCTGCGACCTCCTCGCCCCGAAGCCGTCTATCCGTGTCACCTCGGGAGCCAAATCGGACTTCCGGCAACGCGCCACGCGACGGCCCGCACAGGCCGCCTGACAGCGGCCTGCTGGTTAACGGAGTTAAAACGGATATGGTTAACGAGAGGTTGATCGGGCTCGCCGGCGCCGGAGCCGGCGGCGGCTGAGCGCTCAGTTCAGGCTTTGCGCTCGTAACGCCGCCATGCCGGAACGAGGAGCCCGGCAAAAACCGCGAACGCCGCCACCTCGGCCGGCCACGGCCAGCGCGCGACGGAAGCGATGATGCCGACCAGAACCGCGGCAAAACCGAGCCACAGCGCAAAGCGGCCGGGGCGCAACGCCTCGATCGCAAACAGCACGAGCGCCAGGCCAAACCAGGTCCACGAAATGAGCGAGCCGTCTTGCATCGCCACGCTCACACCCAGCCCTTGAGCTCCCGCATGGCGAGCTGCCAGATCATCAGCATGCCGGCCTGGCTGTCGTTGAGGCATGGGATTGCCGCGAAATTTTGCCCGCCATAGCGCTTGAACACGTGCGCGTTCTCGACCGCGATTTCCTCCAGCGTTTCCAGGCAATCGGCGGAAAATCCCGGCATCACGACGACTAGATTCTTCACGCCCCGCTTGGCGAGCGTCTTCATTGTCCTGATCGTGTAAGGCTCGAGCCACCGCGCGCGGCCGAAGCGCGATTGAAATGTCATCATCAGCTTGTTGGCGTCGAAGCCCAGCCGCTGACGCAACAGCTCCGTCGTGCGCACGCACTGGCTTTCATACGGATCGCCCTTGCGCACGTATTCCTTCGGCATGCCGTGATAGGACGCGACGACCACGTCGGGGGCAAACGGCAGCGCCTTGAGTTCGGCCGTGAGCGACGATGCCAAGACCTCGATGTAATACGGGTCATCGTAATAGGCGGGCAGGATGCGCAGCGCCGGCTGCCGGCGCTGCCGCAGCAGCCAGCGGAACACCTCGTCGCACACCGTCGCCGTCGTTGCCGCCGAATATTGCGGGTAGAGCGGCATGACCAGGATGCGGTCACAGCCGCGTGCGACAAGCGCCGCGAGCCTCGAAGCGATAGAGGGACTGGCATAGCGCATCGCCCAGTCGACCATGACATGCTTGCCGAGCGGCTCGAGTATACTGCCGAGCTTTTCCGCCTGCGAACGCGTGATGGTCTTAAACGGCGACTCGTCCTTCTCGCGGTTCCAGATTTTCTGGTAGTCGCGCGCTTTGCGCCGCGAGCGCAGCGGCAGGATGATGCCGTTGAGCACGAATTTCCAAAAGAGCGAATCCTTTTCGATGACCCGCGGGTCGGTCAGAAACTCTTTGAGATAGCTGCGAACCGCCGCCGGCGTCGGCGCGTCGGGCGTGCCGAGGTTGACGATGAGCACGCCGATCCCCGATGCGGCCGGTTCAGCTGGTGCCGTCGCGGCGGTCTCCGTCATAGGTTTGGCGGCGACCGATGGAGCGATCGAGGTCGACTGAACCGGCCCTGGCATCTCGGTCGCGGGTGCAGTCCCAGGCTCGCGCGGCGAGGCGGGAGGCGTCGGCGACTGTCCGGGTGCTTCACCGACATTCGGCGGCATGGCGGCAATATCGCTCATTCTCTCCGGTTACCCCGCTGTACAACGCGCGTCTGAACGCAAAAGCCAAAAAATCACTCGGCCGCTTTGAGCATAAGCGGCGCGCCGGCGCGGAATTGCTCGAGCAGAGCCACCTCATCCGCCTTGGCCGCGGTAAGGTGCCGCTCCTTGACCTGACCGAAGCCGCGGATTTTTTCCGGGATCACGGCGAGGCCGACGGCGATGGAGTGGTTGTCGGGCGCGAGCCTTGCCAGCACTTCGTCGAGTGTCGCCTCGTAAGCGTCGATCAGCTTGCGTTCGGTGCGGCGTTCGAGCGAACGGCCGAACGGATCGAGCACCGTGCCGCGTAAGAATTTCAGCTTCGCCAACAGCCGGAACGCCGGCAGGAGCCAAGGCCCGAAGCTCATCTTGCGCGGCAGGCCGGTGGCCTTGTCGCGCCGCGCCAACAGCGGCGGCGCGAGATGAAACTCGAAGCGCAAATTGTCGCCGTCGAACTCGGCCTTAACCTGCCTTTCGAACGAGCCGTCGGAGTAAAGCCGCGCCACTTCGTACTCGTCCTTGTAGGCCATCAGCTTGAACAGGTAACGCGCCACGGCGTCGGCAAGCCCGCACTTGCCGGGCGCGCGGTCGGCTTCGACCGCTTTGACCTTCTCGACGAAGGTCCGGTAGCGCCGCGCATAAGCGGCATTCTGATAGACCGTGAGATATTTCTCACGCCGCGCCACCGTCTCGTCGAAGGATTCGGACAGATGCTCGGCGTCGCGCGCCGCCGACGGCGCGGGACTCGCCAGCGCCTCGACCGCATCGCGGTCGATCACGGCGCGGCGACCCCAGTGAAAGGCCGCGCGGTTCATGGCGACCGCCTCGCCGTTGAGTTCGATCGCCCGCTCGATCGCGGCGGCCGACAACGGGATGGCGCCGCGCTGATAGGCGTAGCCGACCAGAAACATATTGGCGCCGATCGATTGGCCGAACAGCGCGTTGGCGATACGGGTGGCATCGATGAAATGCGCATTGTCGCGGCCGGCATCGGCCACGATGGCGCGCTTGAGCCGCTCGCTCGGCAGCGAGAAATCGGCATTGCGGGTGAATTCGCCGGGCAGGAATTCATCGGTGTTGACGATCATCTCGGTCGCGCCGGGCTTGACCGCGGCGAGCACCTTGCGGCCGCCGGCGACCACGATGTCGCCGCCGAGCACGAGATCGGCGCGTCCGGCAGCGACCCGGATCGCGTGAATGTCCTGCGGTTTGGCGCCAATACGGATGTGGCTGAACACCGCGCCGCCCTTCTGCGCCAGACCGGCCATGTCGAGCACGCCGATACCGCAGCCCTCGAGATG
>Ga0187784_10000937_pt1 | contig 22506 bp, 19 predicted proteins | sample 1015_SJ02_MP15_2_FD_132964 | JGI IMG/M metagenome (GOLD analysis project Ga0187784, IMG submission 132964) | Tropical peat soil microbial communities from peatlands in Department of Meta, Colombia - 1015_SJ02_MP15_20_MG | ecosystem: Environmental > Terrestrial > Soil > Wetlands > Peat | place... | reverse complement strand
TCACTGCGGGCGACCGATCAATCCCCGCGAACTCGGCTCTCCCCGGTGCGCGCTCTGCGGAACCCCTGCGGAATTCCACCCGACCGAACATTTCTACCTCGAGCTCGACCGCCTCCAGCCTCGTCTCGCAGAGTACATCGCCCGCCAGAAGGATTGGCGGAGCGGCACCTTGCGCGTGGCCGAGAACTTCCTCGCGGAAGGCCTCCACCCCACCCCGATCACCCGGGACCTCGAATGGGGAATCCCCATCCCCCTCGATGGATACGAGCACAAGCGGTTCTACGTCTGGTTCGACGCGTTGATCGGGTACCTCTCCGCGTCGAGAGAATGGGCGATCCGTGCCGGGCGCCCGGAGGCATGGCATCGGTTCTGGGACGAGCGTGAGCCGGTCCGAGCCTACTACTTCGTGGGCAAGGACAACAAGTTCCACCATACGATCGTCTGGCCGGGGGTCCTCCTCGGCGTCGGGGGGCTCCAGCTCCCGTACGATGTCCCGGCCAACGAATGGCTCCGCGTGAAAGGGGAGAAGGTCTCGAAGTCGAGGACAGGCGAGGAGGACGTCTTCATCCCGTCGCTCTTGCAGCACTATTCCCCGGACGTGATCCGATTTTACGCGGCGCTCCTCGCGCCGCAGAACCACGACACGGAGCTCGACTGGGACGAGTTCCACAAGGTCCGCGACGAGGTGCTCGCCAACCAGTACGGGAACCTGGTGCAGCGGACGCTCGTCCTGGTCCGCGAGAAGTGCTCGGGGAAGGTGCCGACGCCTCCGGAGAACTGGGACGCGGCCCGCTCGGGAGAGGTCGGGGACCGACTCCGGTCGGCCCACCTCCGCATCACCCAGGAGTACGAGCGGGTCCACCTCAAGGAGGCACTCGATGCGGCGCTCGAAGAGGTGCGAGAGGCGAACCGGCGATTCCACGACGCGCAGCCGTGGCGGGCGGATGAGCCGGAACGCTCGCGGATCCTGTACGAAACGGTGTGGCGTCTGAAGGCCATCGCCACATGGCTCGCTCCCGTCCTCCCGTTCTCGAGCGCGGAGGTGTTCCGCATGCTCGGATCGCCCGACCCGCCGGGTCCAGGGGACTGGGACCGGGGGCTTGAACCGCCGGCGTCGGGGCAACCGCTCGGAGAAATTCGGCCCCTCTTTCCCCGCTCGAGCAGCGGAACCGGGACTACCGGGTCCGGGCAGGCTCCTCTGGCCGAGACGGGAGCGCCGCCCCTCGCGGCCCGTGCCGGCCGTATCCAGAAGGTCACCGTGCACCCTTCGGCCGACAAGCTCTACATCCTCGAGGTGGACGTCGGCGAATCCGGCCCCCGAGTGGTCGTCGCTGGACTTCGCCCGTCCTACACGCCAGAACAGCTCGTCGGTCGCGGGGTGGTCCTGCTCGCGAACCTCGCGCCGAGGACGATCCGCCGAATGACTTCGCAAGGGATGATCCTCGCTGTGGAGATTCAAGATCGCGCCGTCCTCGTCGCTCCGCCCGAGGGCGTTTCCCCAGGGACCTTTCTCGAAGGACGCGGGCCCGCCGATCGTACGATCTCCTACGAAGAGTTCGCTGCCGTTCCTTTGGTCGTGGGTCGCATCATGGGACCCGCCCCCGGGGGTGGCCAGCTCGCGGACATCGGGGGTAGGACGGTCACGGTCCCGGGCAACTGGGAAGAAGGAACGCTCGGCGTCGCCCGTCTTCCAGAGATGGGCGCGTCCGCCGCGGAATGGCTCGCATTTGGACCGGGCTTGCCGGCGATCCCGACTGAGCCCGTCCCCACCGGAGCCAAAGTGCGATGACCGACGTTCTTCGAGTTGACCTCCACGTCCACTCCGCCCACTCACCGGACTCCCGGCTCACGCTGGACGAGATCGCCGCTCGATTGCCCTATGTGGGCCTCAAGGGCTTCGCAATCACCGACCACAACTCGGTGACCGCCCACCGAGAGCTTTCCGGGCTGCGCGATCGTTTTCCGGGACTTCTGGTGGTTCCCGGGGTCGAGGTCTCCACCCGAGAGGGCCATCTTCTGGTCTACGGGATTTCTGAGCTCCCTCCCGCTCGACGACCCATCGACGAGACTCTCGAGTGGGCCAAGTCCCACGGCGGAATCTCTGTCCTCGCCCATCCACTGCGCCTTGTTCACGGCGTCGGGCGAAGAATTGCGACGGCAGCGCCGGTCACGGCGCTCGAGACCGTCAACGGCCACACGTCCGCTGTCGGGAACGCCAAGGCCGAACTTACCGCGGCCCAGCGCCATGTCGGCACGACGGGAGGAAGCGACGTTCACGAGCTCTCGGACTTGGGGCGGGCCTACACGGAGTTCTCGCCCGACATCAGCTCGGTGGAAGGTCTCCTGGAAGCGATTCGGGGGGGCCACACCTCGGGCAAAGGTAGCTCTCTACGGTGGCGAGGCCGGTTGCGATGGAGCCTGCGAACGAGCGCGCTTCGGGTGGCCCGTGGATTGCGCCCGATCTAGATCCGGCTTCGCGACCCGAGCGCTTTAAGCGGGGCTCTCCTGCCCTCCGCCGCGCCGAGGTGGCAGAATGGTTAATGCGACGGACTGCAGATCCGTTTCCTGGGGGTTCGATTCCCTCCCTCGGCTCACGATTCGCGTCCGGACTGGCGTCAGGACCGGCCCAATCTCAGAGCCAGGCAGACTGTGACCGGAGAGCCCAAGGGACGATTGATTCCCCGACCGCGAAAAGGACGTCTTGCTTGTGAGTCACGGCGGAGAGCTCATCGGTTAGCGCCTTTGCTTCGCGTGCGATGACCTCTCTTTTGCCGACAACGACCCTCAGCAGGGTCGCCAGCCTGTCGTCGGTCGCGCCCTCCGGATCCGCGAGAACCTTCTTGCATTCTTCCGTATGCGACGCGAACTCTGTCGGACTCATGACTTCAGTCAAGGCGAGGAATACTGTTTGGACGGTAGTGTGAAGGTGCACCTGAGTGTTCAGTTCCCTCAGGGAATGAATGAGCTTAGAATCCAACAGTAGGAGCTGACCCGAGTTGACGATGCTCTCGTAGGTCGGCAGTTCGAGGTAAACCGTGCCGAAATCGAGCGCGACGAAACGATCGGAAGAGCTCTTCGGATGTGTCCTCACCTCCCTTGACACGTAGGCCATTTCGTCCTCCAGGGCCTCCATCAGCTCGACGCGTGTTGCTTCCTGCCTCTCAGCGTCGGTCCTTCTATGCTCCCTGAGCCCGAACAAGTAACCCAGCCAAGCCCCAATCAGGACGCCGACGAGGTCCGCTATGGCCTCAATCAAATAGTCGGTTAGCGCCACAAACCCACCACGACTCGAAAGTAGCTAATTGAGTTACCTGAGTGGCTGCTCACACGGGCTCGAGAAGAATCGAGGATCTGGCCGATCGAATCCGGCGAATTCTAAACCGTTCGGCAGAAAGCAAGGCTCGCGAAGGGAACCCGATTCGCCGAGGGATCACACAATCGGCTCTAGCGGTGGCTCGCGAGCCCCGTACCGACGTACCCCCAATCCTGCTACGAGGATCAGGAGCCCTGCGACGAGCACTGACAAGACGAGCCCCGAACCCAGTGGAGTCGGAAGATAGTCGGCCACGGGAAAGATCAATCCCCGTGTCATGAGTTCTAGGACGATGCCGGTCAGAGTGGTGACGGTTCCAATGATCGCTAGCGCCTTCCACGTCGTTCCTGGAACGGTTCCGAGGCTGTAGCGGTCGGCGCCGGCCACGATCTCGTCCTCCGCGACGCCGGTGTCAAACTCTTCTGAGAGCTGAGTATCCATCGAACGAGACCGGGAAGCCCGCCCGTTGAAATGAGAGTTTCGTCGCCGGTGGCCTTCGAAACCTGGTGTCGAACTGACCCCTCTCGAACCCTCCCGCCTCGACCTCAATCACCGGACGTGAAAAGATTCGAACCCGTGTGCCGCGGAATTGCCTCGAATTCACCACGCGCGATCAGGACCCGCGGGAACGCGGCTGTGACCCCTTAGCTCCGCTTCCCTCCCTCGGCGTTGGAAAGCGTGCCAACAACCGCCGAACCCCCAGGGCGTTCGCGGGCTGCGCGGTGCGCGAGGCCGACCTGCCGGGTCGCTTGGAGCGACCCAAACGGTTGCGATAGAGTCCTTATAGTGGGTCGCTGGTCGGAGAGGTTCGATGCCGCTCTACATGGATACGCACCGGAACATGAAGGGCGTGACGCCTGCCGCGGTCGCCGAGGCGCATGCAAAGGACGTCAAGGTCCAAGGAAGGCACGGGGTCGAGTATCTCCACTACTGGGTGGACGAGAAAAACGGGACGATACAATGCTTGGTTAATGCTCCCAGCGCCGAGGCCGCCGCTCGAGTTCACAAGGAAGCCCACGGCCTCCTCGCAGACGAGATTCACGAAGTCACACAGGGATAGTGTTGCTCCTGGCCCACTCCGCGACGCACGGCGCGGAATCGAACCCTGAGCTCTCTTCCCTCCCTCGGCTCTCGATTGTCGCGTGGGCCCTTGGTTCCGCCTTGAAGTCCGGGGCCTGGGTTCGCCGGAACGTGGATCTCCAATTCTCGCTCAACCGATGCCGAGACCCCGATCCGCCAGTAATCCCGGTCGGTCGGTTCGAGGCACACTTGGAGGGTGCGTCTCGCGTGTCGGGGTGATGGCAGCCCTCGTGTCGACCGCTGACTCTTCCGACTCACGATTTGTACAGGGATCGGCTCGAACGCAGGCTCCGAGACAGGGCGAGGGGGATCCGAGATCGAAGGGCCACACTTGTTTTCCAGAGCCTCTATATCGATCGGGTTGGGAGAGGCAGGGCTCCCCCCTAACCCACCCGTGATAGTACGGTTCGCGCCCGTAGGGTGATCATCTTGCTCGGTTGGCCCGGTTCCTCGAACGTGAGGGGGACGGGGCGTTTTTCCGGGTGCTGGGCGAACCAGCGAGCGGACTCGGAGTCGGGATCCGTCTGAGTCGCGTCGAGGTTCCACTTCCCGTCTTTCCGTTGCTTCGAGCGGAGCAGATCGAGCGCATAGCCGAGGCGTCGATCGTTCCCATAGCCGAGCGCGGTCAGGCAGTCGAGCCCGACAAGCAGATCGTAGTAGTAGTGCGTGGGCCAGTGAAAGCGGTACCACGGCTCGTACCGGTCGCCCTGCTGGTGGAGCTCTCGTTCGAGGTAGTACTCCGCGGTCCTCTCGACCACGGACCGCATCCCGCTTGACCACTTCTCACGCGGGTACACGGCGAATGCCCCCAGCCCCTCCCACGCGTCGAGCGTCCGGCTTGTCGCCGGGCCGTCGGAAGAGAATCGGCACGTCCAGCCGCCCTTCGGATGCGCAGTCTTGACCAGCCACTCCATCGTGTGGCGGACTCGAGCGTCGTCGCCGAACCCGAGCCGGATCAGCGCCCGGGCCATGTTGGCCGTGAAGCAATGGTGCCCCTTGCCCTTCCCGAGGCCTCCAACACCACCACCGACGAGAGGGGACTTCGCCATCCAGTACTCGCACGACGCCCGAACCTCGGGGATCTCGAGGGTCGCGCCGAGGTCTGCGAGGGCGAGCATGTTCCAGTGGGTCCCGAGGAATCGGGGCTCCATCCGGCCCCCGTCGCGGACCCACCATCCCGCCGGGTTCCTTCGGGAGAGGATCTCCCGGACCCATGGGTCGTGGGGGATCTCTGCCCGAGCAGCGCGGACCTCCGGGTCCGACTCTCGCCGTCCCATCACTTGGGTCAACGTGAGATAGCGAATGGACGGTTGACTCGGCTCGAGTAGCCACGTCAAGACCGGGTCGGACGGCACGATGCCCCGGATGGGCCAGTTCCTACTTAGTTCCGGCGAGCTGCGCCCCTGCGAGGGCATGAGCCGAGCGGGTCCGGTACCCGCGCTTCGGTCACGCCTACAAGGACGGCAGCGAGCCCTGAGCTCGAATCTCTTCCTCGGCGTGCACGCCCGAATTCCGGGTCCCGATCTTCCCCCTCTCCGAAGCGGTAGGCCGCTCGATTGTCGTTATCAAAACGCGCCGCTCACTCGGATATTCCCGAGCGTCGAGCGAAAGATCCGGCGCGGGCGGAAGGATCATATTCGGATCGACAAGCAGAGCTCGCCACGTTCGGGTTCAAGTCGAGGTTCGGCGAACCACGTGGAGTGCTCGGAATTTGAAACACGCACTCAACGGCCGGACCTGCCGGAGGAAACGATTCCGGTATTCGATGCGAGGTCCTCTTGGTCTAGACAAGGAGGACCGCTCCCACGGACCCTGTGGGCAGGTCGTAAAGTGGGTTCGGGAGAAGACGGCTCGAAGGACCGCCGGACCCACCGTGATCTCGCAAGATCTACAGTACCGGCGTCTCGCGCACCGGAATTCCCAGTCGCGTGAGCTTCGATTGGAACCTTGGATGGTCGCGGATCGAATCGAAGGCGAGCCACTGGTAGTCGGACCAGAGGCAGCGGTCCCCCAGCTCGAAATCGCGATCGAGGCACTCGAATGCCTTCTCGGTCTCCCCCAGGACCACATGGAGCCCCGCGAGGAGAGCGAGGTTGACGAATCGAGTCCGCGACGCTTCCCTCCACTCTTCGAGAAGCGTTCGGGCTTCCGAGGAATCGCCGAGGATCCCCCGCAGGACCGCACGGTTCCACCGGTCGTGGTTGTTCACGGGGCCCGAGGAGAGCTCGGCCTCCCGACGGGCCTCGTCCATTCGGCCGGCTCGGGCGAAGATCGATCCAAGTTCGATGTGGATTCCGGGGTTTCCGGGAGACCGGTCCCTCTCCTCCTCGGCCAAGGCGATGGCGGTTTCGAAGTCGCCGCAGGCGAAGTCCACTACGATCAGCCAGTCCCTCGGGAGCCACCAGAGCGGGTCGAGCTCGATCGTCGTGCGCAGTTCTTCGACAGCCTCGTCGAACCGCTGGACGACCCGTAGGAGCATCGCGTACCAGAAGTGCGCGTCCGCGTTGCTCGGATTGAGCGAGATGGCCCGCTGGAATTCGATCTCCGCGAGCTCCCAATTCTGATCCGACTGCAGCGCGAGGTTGCCGCACGCCGTGTGGGCGTCGGAGGAGTCCGGGTCGAGGTCGAGCGCCTTCTCGACCAGCGCCTTCGCCCGTGGGAACGTTTCTCGGGGGGCCAGCGTGTCACCGGCGAGGAGAATGAGCGTGTTCGCGAGGTAGGAGCACGCTAGCGAGAAGTTCGGGTCCCGCTGGATCGCCTCCTCGAAGAAGCGGACCGAGCGGACGTAGCCCTCCTCGGTGGATTGACGGAGCGCGTGGATCCCCCTCAAGTACGAATTGTAGGCCACCAGGTCGTCCGTCGGCCGTTTCCGGATCGATTCCCGCGCGGTGCCGAGGAGCTCCAGGCGGAGCGCGGCCGCGGTCTTCTCGGCGATCTCCGTCTGGACCGCAAAGACGTCGTCCAGTTCCCGATCATAGCTCTGGGCCCACACGTGTTCCTGGGAGTTCACTTCGATGAGCTGGAGAGTGATCCGGAGCCGATTCCCCGCCTTCCGCACGCTGCCCTCAAGCACCGAGCCGACATCGAGCTCGCCGCCGATTTGCGTCAGGGATTTCGTGGTGCCTTTGTACTGGTTCACCGAGGTGCGCGCGATCACTCGAAGCCCATGGATCTTGCAGAACGCGCTGATCAGCTCCTCGGTGAGCCCGTCCGCGAAGTACTCGTCCTTCGGGTCCGGACTGATGTTCGCAAGCGGAAGGACCGCGAGGCGCGCTGCAGTGACGGGCGAGGTCGAGGGTACCGGGGTCTCCCACGGCAGTGGAACTCGATAGATGTCCGTCGGGACACGGACGTTCTTGAGGGCCGTAGGTTCCAGTTTCTCGAAGCGGGCGGGCAGCTTGTTCCGGATCTGGTCGTAGACGGGACCCGAGATGCAGATCCCCCCGGGTCCCGCGAGCGGCTGAATCCGGGATGCGATGTTCACGGCGTCACCGAAGATGTCGCCGCCGAGCTCTTCGACATCTCCCAGGTGGATCCCAATCCGAAGCCGGATCGGCGAGCTCCCCGGACGCGAGTTCCGCTCCTCGAGGTGCTGATGGATATCGATCGCGCACTGCGCGGCGCGCAGGGCGCTCTCGAACTCGACCAGGAATCCGTCGCCGATCTCCTTGATCTCCCGGCCGTGGTGCGCGCTGAAGAGCGGGCGGACGATTTCTTCTTGTTCGTGAAGGAGCCTGAGCGCGGCGGCCTCGTCGTCTTGGGCCGCGGCGGTAAACCCGACCATGTCGGTGAACATTATCGCGGCAAGCCGGCGAGCCGGAGTCACGCAGCGTATATCGCATCTCTTAGATTAACTGAGCCCCGGCCCCCCTTCGCCGAAGCAACCGGCGAGCCACGGAGGCCAAATAGAGCCTTGAGCTACCAAGCGGCGTGACCGAGCTTCGGAAGGTGGAGCTCTCCGTCACGGGACTTCTGAACGGTCGGCTGTACGGCGCGCACGGGTCGCTCACGGTCGACAACGTGCAAGGAACGAAAACAGGCGATATCGTCTATGACCCTCGACCCGCCGGCTTGGCCGTCGGACCGGATTGTACGCTCTGCTCGACGGGCAAGTGCTTTCTCGGCGCTCGGCCGGTGAGTCGCGGTCGATTCTACGGACCGCTGGATCTGCTCGGGTCCGAGTTTGTCTCGATTCGCTCGACCCAGGTGGGCCGGCTGGGCAACGTGAGCATCAGCGAGAGAGCGGTGGTCGATTCGGGCGTGATCCGATCCGACCTCACGGCGATCGGAGAGTACCGGGTGCCCAACGTCGTCCGCGTCGGTCCGCTACGGGAAACGATCCACGTCTCGGGCCGGGAGAGCTTGAGCTCGGAGGGACGCTACTCACTCGTCACCAAATCCGGCCGAAGGATTCCCGTCCGGTACATCCATCTCTACCGGTCCCTGCGCCCGAGCCGGACCCTGTTCTCGCGTCTGCTTGGACACGCGTTCCTTCTACGTGCGGAGATCACTCCAAGCTGGCGCGGGAATACTGTCGCGTATCACAGTCGATCGACGATCGAGCCGATCTGACCGCCTTCCGCGGGCCTCTCACGCCTCCTCTGTCCGGGGTGATCCGCAGTCCGCCGAGCAGTGCGCCGTCTCGACCCTGGGGCGCGGCACCTCGGCACTCCTCGGTTCGAGGATCGCGCTCCAGTGACTCCTGGCGCATCCGCCCATTCGAGTCCGCGCGACCGAGTCGGCGGAATGATGGTCTCATTCAAGGAAGGAGGCCCCGTCGCTCCGTGCCCAGCTCCCCAACCATGCGCCGGGGTCAAGCTGGAATCGCGTCATGACGAATCCCGAGGAACGCTCAGCGATGTTCGAATCCGTCATCATGGGGTCGCGTCGAGATCCTGTGGCCGAGGACGAAAAAAGTCGCATTTCAGAACCGGCTGGCGCGGGTATCGCTCTGAGACGAGAGGGCACCAGATGAAGACGCTGGTCGAGGTTCTCACGTACTTCGGCGGTGCCGCACATCGATGGCACAGCGACTCGGGGAATGGGACCGAAGTCTCGGGTCGGGGTCGACCTCCCGCCCGCCCATCCGTCATGGCTCGACCAACGGGTAGAACCGACGGAGCTTTGTCTCCCTCACGCACCTGAGTCCCGTCCCATCCACGGATCGATGCGGGAAGCGAGGAAAGGCTTATCGTCGCGGTGTTGTGCTTCGGCATCGCCTCCCCACTTTTCCATGGTAAAGTCCGGCAAGCCTCGCGCCCGAGAATTCCAGTGGCCGGATCCGGCTCGCTTCGCCGAACCGATTCGAACCTTGAGCGGCCTCGAATTCATGCGCGCGTTTCTCTCGGGCAAGCTGCCACCGCCGCCGTTCATGGAACTTCTCGGCATTCGAATCGTGTCCGTGGAGGCCGGTTCTGTCGCATTCGAGTTCGAGCCGGCCGAGTTCATGTACAGTCCCTTGGGGAACGTCCACGGTGGAATTGTCACCGTTCTGCTCGACACCGCGATGGGCTGTTCCTTCCACACGACGTTGCCGGCCGGGGTGGGCTACACGACCCTCGAGCTGAAGGTCAACTTCCTCCGCCCCGTTACGTCAAGCTCGGGGACGCTGAGGGCCGAAGGCCACGTGGTTCATTCCGGATCCCGGGTCGCCACTACCGAGGCTCGTCTATTCGATCGCGAGAAGAAACTGTATTCCCATGCGACCTCGACCCTCCTCATTCTGCGTCCCGATCCGGGGTGAGATTGCCCTGGAAGGGGGGAGTCGTGAGGACTGGACCAGTGACTGAGTGGAGGCGCGCCGCGACCCGAAGGTGAACGGTTCGACCCGATGTCCCCCGGTTCGATCTTGGGAGCGCAGGATCCATCGATGATCCACCGCTCCGTTCGCTCGGTTGGGGAAGCGATTCCGTGAAGCTCGAGGGCCTGCCACTCACCCTCGCGACCTTTGCGGCCTCGACTCGGACGAACTCGCAGTTTCGCAAGTTCGACCTCGCGGTTCTGGACAGGATCCACCTACCCCCGGGGCTCACCGGGCTTCTGGACGAGCCGCCGCTGTCCCGAGTGACCTTCGTCGAGGATGACAACCGGGGTGCCGTCTCACCCGAGCCGATCGCGACCCTCGACGGGCTAGGGTTCCACGTTTCGATCAAAGGCGTGGGTTCGACCACCGATCCCTATTCCTCCCGTCCCCTCAACGTTCCAACGGCCTCGCTGTTGACGGACGATCCCGGAGTACGGGAACGGCTCGCCCATCCGGCGATGGCCCGTCCCGCCGGCGAGCCCGACCGCGTGATCACGGGGGAACGCTGGCTGCGCGGGTCCCCGTACGGCGGTCAGGGACTCGAGCACGCGGAGATCGCGTTGCGCGTCTCCGAACGAGCCGATCTCACCTCCCTCCGTGGATTCCTGATCGCTCCGGTGGTGAAGATCGCCTTCTTCCCGCCACAGCTTGAGGAACGTCTCCGGACCCTTCACTGGTACCGCCGATTCGAGGGACCGATCGTCCAGGAGATTCGCCTGGTCCCGTCGAACGTCCGCATCTACTTCCACGCCAAGAACACGATCGGAAGCGATCCGCGACACGTCTTCGAACTGTTCGGCATCCGATCGAGCGCCGAGGCTCTCCAGTTCGAGACGCAGTTCGTTCGTTCAGCGATCGCACTGCTCACCCTTTACGCACGGACGTTGCAGTACGACCCGGTCCGGCAGCGCTACTCCGGACTCGACTTCCACGATGTGTGGCTCGATAAGGATGCGGTTCTCGCACCGAACGGATCGGTGTATTTCGTCGACCTCGAGGGGATCGAGGAGGAGACCACGGACCCCGAGCGGCTGCGGGAGAAGCTGGAAGACCAAGTCTTTCGGTCCCTCTACGAATTCCTCTTCGCGTACGAGCAGCTCGAACAGGAGCGCGTCCGCCGATTCGGGGCCGGGCGTCCCCGGAAGGCCCAATTCGTCGAACTCCTGACCGAGGCCCTTGCGGGAGACCCGTTCGTTCGGGCCCGAGAGTCCGGTCGCGGCGTCGGGATAGAGATCCGCAACGCGCTCGGCGACGAGGGCCTTTATACGACGTTCCCTCTGGTCGACCGGTAGCGTGACGAGCTGCACTCAGGTTGCCACATTCCTTCAGCAGGCGAGCGCCCGAAGCGTTCAGGAACGGCTGCTACCCGCTGACCTCGACGGCCTCCAGCAGCTCGGGCTGATCGCGATCCTTCCGTCCCCCGAATTCCTCCAACTCCAACAGGAGGTCGCGCAGCTCCAGCAGAGCCAAGCCGCCCTCGCTCAGGGGACCGCGGAGCGTGCTGCCGAGGCTGCACGGATGATCGACGACACCCGCACGACCCACTCAATCCTCTTCCACATGGAAGGGGTCGACCGCGAGCACGCGACGCTGGAACGCCTCGATCAGGAGCAGGAGGCGTTGAAGGCGATGGATGCCGACCTCGCAAAGCGTCAACAGGATTTCGCCCAGTTGCTCGTGAAGAAGTCTCTCCTCGACATGGCGACGCCGTACGACTCTGAGTACATCGCCATCACGACGAATGGCCGAATCGCGCTCCGTGACCTGAACGTCGCTCTTTACCGGGTCGGCGACGCGGAGTTCTCGGTCTACTGGAACCAAGCGAAATCCATCGACCAGAGTCTGGGCGCGATCGCGAATGGTGCGGCCGTCGTCCACGTTCCGCTTTCCCAGTCGCTTTCCGGAGTCGATCCCTCCTATCTGTGGGCCGTCTCGATCGGGATGGTGAAGGAACCCGGCGACCCCCAGCAGCGCGTCCAAGCTTTCCTCGACGCGTACCAGGGCGTTACCTCGCTCTCCCCCAACGTCGAGAATCGACTCATGTCCGCCGAGATCCTCTCCGTGCTTTCCGCCCCAGTGAATGCCTCGCTCGAGGCGTTGCCCCCGCTCATTCAAGGAGCGAAGGGCTTCGGGGTTCCGGACGAAGCCGCCCTGGGCGTCGCATCGATCCTTCTCCTCGGGCGGCGGGCCGACGGAACGTATGCGAGCGAGCCACTGCGCCAGTTCCTCACCCGGACCCTCTCGTACGAGTCAGCGGCCCTTCTCGCGGTGGTCAACCGGCCGGTGGACGAGCTCTCCTCGAGATTCAACGCGATTCGGTCCCTCTATCAGTCCTGGGGATACTCCACGTCGGAGGACACCGAGCTCTCCTCCGCCTACCTCGCTGCCTCCGAGGTTCCCCTGGAGAGCGTCAGCACCAAGGTCGCGATCCTGGCTCGGGGGATGGCGGGGTATCTCCAGTACCCTCTCGTTGCCTCCGCCATCCTCGCATCGATACCGGTTCTCGAGGCGAACGAGACGCTGAATCTCCTCGAGAAGGCCTACGAAATCCTCGGCCAGCGCACGGGGCCCATGTCCCAGGCCGAGCTCATCTGCCTTGCGGTGCGGATGATCCACGGCGTGAACGTCAAGAGCGTCGACGAGATCGACCCGACCCAGGCGAAACCTCCCCCGGTTCCGGACTTTTCCTACGGCAGCCGACCCCCGATCTTCTGGGCGGGAGTGTACGTGACCCACGGCGCGTACTACTCCACGTTCAGTGGCATCGGAGGGGTCCACCCCGGCCATGTCCACGCCTGGGGTGGAGGAGGGTTTGGAGGGTTCGGGGGATGACCCGGCGAGCGGAGATCGCCGTCGCCGCCCTCCTAGTGCTCGTCGTAGTGTTCCTGCCCGGCGGGGTCCGGGCGGCCGCGAGCTCCCACTACGTCCCGATCGCGGGGGACCGGTTCGCCTACCACGAGACGATCACGATCACGAATGGGGTGGGAAACTACTCCGGCTATACCGAGAATGGCAACTACACGGGCTCGATCGCCGTGACCGGCGTCCTCCCCAACTACACGGAGTCCGCCGATTACCTCAGCGCGGGCACGTGGAGCAACAGCGCGGGTCAGAGCGAGGTATGGTCGGAAAGTGGATCGTTCACCTTCTCGGCCGCGACGTTCCTCTATGTGCAAGGGACCGACAATCAGACCGGGTACGTCCACCCGTACGTCTGGTTCTACATGAACAACTCGCTCTCGAACGGATCGACCTTCGAGCTCCTGAACACCCCGATGACCGTCGTATCGACCGACGTCCCGTTCCCGGTCCCATTCCTTCGCACCGGCTACGCAGCGACGATCTTCGCGGAAGGCAATGGGACCTACGAGCGCGACGACAGTTACGGACTGTTCGACGCGTCGTACCAGTGGAAGACGTACTTCGATCCCGGAACCGGGTACATTCTCGGCTACGTCTACACCGAGAAGGACTCCAACGGGGCCGGGGACGGGTTCACCTACACCGATTCGCTCGCCGACAGGGCCGTGACATTCGAACTGACCTCCGCGACTCCGCCGGCCTCCTCGGTCTCTTCGACGTCCCCCGGTGGAATTTCACTCCTCCTCGTGGCGATCATCGTGGTCGTGATCGCGATCGTGGTCGTCCTCGTGCTGGTGGCCGCTTGGAGCCGTCGCCGGTCCCGGGCCCGCCTGCCCCGGCACCCGTCTTCGGCGATACCGGGGACGCTGCCCAGCTACGCACCCCCACCCCCGGTCAACCTCATCCCGCGGGACCAGCCGCCGGTTCAGCAAGTGGTGATCCGGGAAACGGTCAAAGTGCCATGCCGGTACTGCGGTACGTTGATCGATTCCACCGCGACGAACTGTCCGAATTGCGGTGCGCCCCGGACGTGAGGCGGCCGCCTACCGGGGTTGGTTCGGCCGATACTGATACATCCGGCCGACGACCGCCATTCCCGCCTTCGAGGCCGCGAGGTGAGAGGCGGTGTTCCCGTCATAGATCTCGGAGACCACGAACCGTCCGCCGGTGCGGGCGAGCCACATCATGCGGCTCAGGAGGAGGTCGGTCCCGATGCCGAGCCCACGGTATCGAGGGTGCACCAGGAACGAATGACCGCGCGCATAGGGGCCCACCCGAGTGAGGCCGCTCATGCCCACGACCCGGTGATCGATCTCGCAGAGGAACACCGTCTCCTCCGGGCGGGGCAGCGTATCGAACCAGGAGTCCTCGCCGGGGCCGGAGACTTCGCGCACCAGGGTCCGGAGCGCGGGAAGGTCCTCGAGTTGGGCGATTCGAACGACATTGCGAATCGTCCCCGCGCCCGGCCAGTCCCGGAGGTCCGCTGCCAGGACGTCGATCGGTGTACCGCCGGGGAGCCACGATCGTTCGCTGTACGCACCGTGCGGACCCATTTGCGAGAGGAAGTGTTCCGCGATCGGCCGTGTCCGGGTGAAGAAGGACCCGACGCTCTCGACCGATCCCTGGAGTTGAATTCCCCGGACCTCGCCGTTTATCTCTGCGTACACGACCCGTCCATGCGTTCGGAGCGCCTCTTTCATGAAGAGGGGGAGGAACGGTCCGAACCACTCGGAAATCTCCGGGAGCCGGAGTCGATCCACCTCGACCGCAGACCCCACCGATCCGTACAAGACCTCCTCAGAGAGTGCGGGGATTTCCTGCGGGGCCGGTACACGATACTCCAGCCGGCGGGCGGCCCCTTCCGCGTCGGCGGTCGTATCGAGTGGAAATGCCGGGCGGGGGTCGAAAGGAGAATCGGGAGTCGGGAACCGCCCGGGATCGGCCGGCCCTAGGCCCTCCCACCGGTCCTCTAGGATCCCGACGACGAGGTGGCGGGCCAGGCCCGCCGCCCTCATGACACCGAATCCGTTGAATCCCGTGGCGACGAACAGTCCGGATGTCCCCGGCACACGGCCGACGAGCGGGTAGCGATCGGGCGAGGCCACGCACACCCCGGCCCAACCCATCTCGACCTGGACCGACTCGAACTCGGGAAAGCCGGCCCGAACACACTCGGACATCCGCTCGAGGAATGCGGAGTCCGCAGCTCGATCGGCGCGGTCGGGACCGGTTTCGATCCTTTCCGTTCCGTCCCCGGCCACCAACCGTCCCTGGTCCGTGGGAGCCACGTAGTGGTTCTGGTCGATGTCGTGAAGGGTGGGAAACTCCCGCGCGAGGGGTCGGGGTCGAAGTCGGCAGGCCTGGGTCCGGAACGGGGCCAACGGGAGGGGGTGGCCCAGTCCTTCGAGGAGACGCTTCGTCCAGGCCCCGGTGGCGAGCGCAAGGGAACGGGTCTCGACCACTCGGTCGGCCAGCTCCACCCGCCATCGGCCTTCCGAGGAGTCGATCCGAGGCGGGATGGGGGTCTGCACGAAATCTCCCCCCGATCCACGGGCCAGGCGGAGGTAGGCCGAGGCCAACTCGGGCGCCGAAACGGTCGCGTCCCCTGGCGTGTACAGACCGGCCCTCGCCCCCTCGGGGACCCCCCCAGGAAGGAGCTCCCCCAACCGATCGGGACCGACCCCTTCACTCTCGATCCCATGGTGTCCGAGGACCTGGGAGATGAGCTCGAACCATCGAACGCCCTCTTCGCAGGCAGTGACCCGGACCCCCCCGTTCGTTCGGAATCCTCCGAGGCCCAACATTTCCGAGAGCGTTCGGTACTCTGCGTAGGTCTCCTGGACGATGGCGAGGTCCCAGGCGTCCCACCCCGGATAGCTGAGGATACCGGCGCTCGCCGATGTGGCACCGTCTCTGGGTCCCGAGGGCGCGAGATCGATCGTGACGACCGGACCGCAGCGGCACCGGGCGAGATGGTAGGAGATCGCGGAGCCCACGATCCCCCCGCCGAGTACCACAACGTCTGCTCGCTCGGTCATCCGGCTCACTCCCGGGCTTGAGAGGACCTTGCCGGAGATCCGTCCGATTTCGACGGGCTCGGATTGCGTGACCTCGAGGCCGGGAGGGTCGTACTTCGCGGGATCGGGGAGGACGGTCTCCCGTTCGAGACCAGGGCCAACCTGCGAACGATCATCTGGAACCTTGGGGACACGGAGCTCCAGCACCGGGGAGAGATGAACGTGTTCTTCTGACCGGTGGACTTCGACACCCGTGCAGGACGGGTTCAGCCCCCGCCTCGAGAACGTACCGGCCGGGAAGGTCGCGGATCCCCCGATGTCCGACCGGACTAGACTCCCTCGGAGATGGGCTCCACGTCCCCCGACGATTTTGCCGGCAGCGGGCGGACCCAGACGCGAGCAACCCACACGCCGAGGCGCACGGCGACGTAGATGCAGAACGCGATCGTCACGATGAAGAAGCTCGCCGGGAAGGCGCTCACCGGGTACGGCCAGTACGACGAAGCGAACCAGGCAAGGGTCAGCCCGAGCCACGTCGAGGCCACGGCGAGAAGGACCGAAGCCGTCACGGCATAGATCGGTCGCTGGGTCAGACGGACGGCGGTCGCCGCGGGGGTCACCATCAGCGCGAAGATCAGCAGCACTCCGACCACGGTCACGGAGAACGAGATTGCGACCGCCACGAGAAGCATGAAGATCAGCCCGAGTGCCATCATCGGAAGACCCTTCGCCTCGGCGACGTCCGGGTCGAGCGAGGAGAACAATAGGGGCCGGTAGACGAGCGCCATGACCACCACCACGCCGACGCTCACCTCGAGCATGAGGAGGACCTCGGCGGTGCTGATCCCCAGGATCTCGCCGAAGAGGATCGTGTACGCCTCGCTGGCGTACCCCTTGTAGAGGCTCAGGAAGACGAGCCCGAGGGCCAGCATGAACGCGAGGATCGTCCCGATCTCCACGTCCCGGGTCGTGGCCCGCTTACCGGCCAGCGCCATGCCGACGCCCCCCGAGGAAGTGGCGATCAGCAACCCGTAGAGCGGATTCACGCCGAACAGGACTGCGCCCGCAGCACCGGAGAACCCTCCGTGGCCAAGGGCGTGGGTCGCGAACGCGGAGCGGCGAAGCACCACGAGGTACCCTACGATCCCGGCCATGACCGACGCGATCCCCCCCGCTTCGAAGGCGTTCCGGATGAACGCCCACTGCCACATCGCGCGCAGGTCCGTGACGATGTTCCAGCTGAAGCTCATGCGACCGCCTTCTCGTGCGGGTTCTCCCCCCCGACGATGACGATGTTGCCTCGGGAGTCGCGGAGGACCTCGACCGGCACTCCGTAAAGCTCCGAGAGCGACGAGGACGTGAGGACCGCGTCCGGCGACCCGGAAGCGACACGCCCATTCGCGATGTAGATGACCTTGTCGAGGCACTCGATGAGGGGGTTGATGTCGTGGGCGACCAGGAGGGTCGTCACTCCGCGGGAGCGGACGAGCCCATGGACGACCTCGACGAGCTCCCGCGTCCGACGGAGGTCCAGGTTGGAGAGAGGTTCGTCCAGGAGGAGCATGTCGGGCCTTCCCACGAGGGCCTCGGCGAGGAAGATCCGCTGGAGCTCGCCGCCGGACATCTGCCCGAGCGACACGTGCCCGAGCTCGGTCGCGCCCACCGCCTCAAGCGCCTCGCGAGTGGCGTCCCGATGCGCGCGGCCCGAGGAGACCGGCCCCCACTTCGTCCCGTCGATCCCAAGGCGGACCAACGCCTGGGCGGCGACGAACGTGTCGTTGTCGATCGAGTGTCGCTGCGGCACGTAACCGATCCGGTCGTTCCCGCGCCTCGGCGTCGCGCCGAAGACGGTCAGCGAGCCGGCCACCGGGCGCTGCAGCCCCAGGAGCAGTCGGAACAGGGTCGTCTTTCCCGCCCCGTTGGGGCCGATCAACGCGACGAACTCTCCGCGCCGGACATCGAACGTCGCGTCGTGCCAAACGGATTGCTTTCCGTACGCCACCTCGACGCGCGAGGCCCGGATGGCGAACTCTGGGTCGCCCAAATCCAGGTTACCTTTCTGCACGGGATCTGACCGTCCGCTATTCCCCGAGCACGGTCGCGTTCAGCGCGTTCGCGAGGTAGTCGTACTCGCCTCCCATCCAATTTTGGAACGAGACATCCGGGGGTTGGATCGTCTCGGTGACGCCGATCACCGTCACATTATGCTGCGCCGCGATCGACTTCATGTTCGAGGTGATCGGGCTCACGGTCTGCTCGTTGTAGACGAGGATCCCCACCTTCCCGCTCTCGAGCTGGCACTGGAACGTGACGATGTTCTGCGTCGTCGGGTCGTTCCCCTCGGCGATCGCCTCCATGAAGGTGGGCGGAGACGCGAGGTCGAGGTTCGTGTAGTTCGCCAGATAGACGAAGATGCTCTCGGTCGACGCGACCACCGTGCCGGACCGGTCGTTCCGGATCCAGTTGGCCTGGGCGTAAAGACGGTCAAGCGAGGCGTTGAGCGCCGCGTAGTTCGCCTGGAAGTAGCTCGTCGAGGATGGCTGGATCGAGACCAGATCCATGTACATCGCCGCCACAGTCCGGATGACGTAGTAGGGGTTGTACCACTGGTGGGGATTGCCGGTGACAATCCCCCCATTCACGTTGACCCCGTTCAGGTCCCCAACGTTCAGGACGATCTGGTTCGAGCTGTCGGCTGCGGCGATGAGCTGGGGGGCCCAGTCGTCGTACCCGACCCCATTGACGATCACGAACTGCGCGGAAGAGATCTCCTCGGCATCCGTCGTGTTCGCCTCGTACTCGTGGGGATCCGTGTTGGGGTCGTCCACGATGCTGATCACCGACGTGCGGTTACCTCCCAGCTGGGAGACTAGGCTCCCCCAGAAATTCTCGCCGGCAACAACCTGGATCAAGCTCCCGGGAGCCACATGGGCGCTACCGGTGCTCCCGGGCGATAGGCCCGACGGGGCGCTCGTGACATTGGGATCGAACCCGGGCGTGATCTCCGGGAGGGGCGAGGTCAGCGATGGCGCGGGGACGGTCGTTCCGGCGCAGGGGTTCGAGGGGGATGCCGAGGTCAGCACCTCGTACGTTCCCGCGCTGGCGACAGCGACCACCGCGACCACGGTGATGGCGATCTTCGTCCACTTCTGCAATCCTCGTTCCCTCCGTCAGGTTTCGTCCAGGGCGCGTCCCACGTCCTCGAACCGGCCCTCCGGTGCGTAGTGCGTCCACTGCAGATCGGTTCGCCCAGGGATCCTCGACAGCGCTCTCCACGATCTCATCCGTAGATTCCTTCGTTTGCGGTCCGCCTAGTTTCCCTTGGACGGCGGTGAAGAGCGGCAAGGGGCGATCGGTGCCCCATGAGGGCACGAGCTTGGATGCTGCTGGGCTCGGCAGACCTCCTCGACCGTCCGATGCGAAATGGCGAGATCGATTTCCTTCGCCGCCGCGCAACTTTCGTCAGGAGGAAGGCCGAGACTCCCGAATAGGGTCTCGGCAACGCGGTGGTGGCGCTGGTACTCACTGAGGGTCTGGTGGCCCTTGAAGGTAAGGCGGCTCTTGCCGCGGTATCGCGCAACCAGGCCGAGCTCCTCGAGAGGGGTCACGTGGCCAAGTGCGGAAGGGGGGGAGAGCCTGAGCTTCGAGGCGATCTCTTTGAGGGAGACCCCCCGATCCGGGGTCTCGCGAACTCGGATGACCTGTAGGGTCTCGAGCTGGCGTCGGGTGAGTTTCTGGAGCGTCTCCACGGAGGACAGAGGCCATCTGACGAATATAAACCATACCCTAATTATTAGGGATACCCAAGTTGGTGCTGAGAAATCGACCCCGGTCGACCTTGGGAGGGCCCACGCCTGTTGGCCCACTCTGGGAGACCCGGTCCGTGCGGTCGAGGGAAGGTACGGGCCGCCTTGAACCCGCGCGAGGACGACGGGTCACATCGCCCGAGAGGCGCGCGGCGTTCGGGGAATGGCCCCGGACTTCACCACGAGAACCGAGCAACGAGCATGGTGCAGGATCCCGTCGGAGACGCTTCCCAGGAAGAACCGTCCCGCATCCGAGAGTCCGCGGGAGCCGGCGACGATGAGGTCCGGCGGATGCTTCTCGGAGTACTCGAGGATGCGATCGACGGGATCCCCCTCGAGGAGCACGGTCTCGACGTTCGAGACCCCCTTCTCCGAAACCCTCGTCTTCGCATCGGCCAGCATCCGGCGAGCTCCCTCGATCGTTTCGACGACCGATGCGCCCGGAGGCATCTCGATCCCGTACGCCGCGGCCATGACCGGGATGACACACGCGAGAGTCAGTTTCGCATTGTTGCGGGCGGCGACCTCCGTCGCCTGGTCAAGGGCTGCCATGGACGATTGGGTACCGTCGTACGCGACCAGGATCGATGCGAACGCCACGAGGGATGTGCAATAGTTCCCGGTTGATAGGCGTTGGGGCCCGGCGCGGGGTTTCGATGCTCCGAGCGGCCCCAAGGGGGATATGGGGCCCGCTCTCTCCCTCCGCGGATGAAGGCGCTCGTGCTCATCGGCGGGTTCGGGACCCGACTCCGCCCCCTCACCTACACCGTCCCGAAACAGCTGATCCCGATCGCGGGGAAGTCGATGTTGTACCACGTCCTCGACCTTCTCCCACCGGACGTCGAGGAGGTCGTCCTCGCCACGGGGTACAAGTCCGACCAGATCGATGCGTATGTCCGAGCACATCCCGCACGATGGCCGATCCGCAACGTGCCGGAGACCGAGCCGCTCCTGACCGGAGGCGGGATGAGGAACGCGAGCGCCGGAATGTCGGATCCGTTCTACCTTCTGAACTCGGACGTGATCGCTAAGGCCGATCTTCCGGCGATCGCGGCGCTCCACCACCGGCGAGGCGGTCTCGGGGTCATGACCCTGGCAGAAGTGGAGGACACTCGTCCGTACGGGGTCGCCGCGCTCGGACCGGAGGATCGCATCATCCGTTTCGTCGAGAAGCCGGCTCCCGAAGATGCCCCATCGCGCTGGATCAACGCCGGCCTCGCCGTGTGGCGTCGGGACGTCCTCGACCGAATCCCGCCCGGAAAGCCCGTGAGCTTCGAACAGGAGATTCTGCCCGGCCTCTTGGGGGACGGAGTCTACGGGTTCCGGCTCACCGATTACTGGGACGATGCCGGCACACCCGATCGGCTCCTTCGATCGCAGCGGCTCCTCTTCGATGACGGCCGAGCGACTCGCAGCGGTCTTCCGCCCGGTGCCTTGGGCCGGGGCCCCATCGCGGTCGCCGAAGGGGTCCGGGCCCGGAGCGCGTCTTTCGGACCGTACGTGACGCTCGCTGTGGGCGTCTCGGTCGGCTCCGGCGCGCACATCGAGAACTCCATCGTGATGGATGGTGCCGTGGTCGAGGACGGCGCCTTCGTGGCCGGGTGTATCCTGGGCCCGAGGGTTCGGGTCGGCGCGGGCCATCGGATTTCCGGTCAAGTCGTCGGAGAGGCTGGAGAGGTCTGACCCCTTACACCGAGGGGCCCGTCACGACGACCTTCACGGATTCGTCCGGCCGACCGGCCAGTCGAAACGCCTCGGCGATCTGATCGAGGGGGATCCGGTGGGAGACGAGGTCGGACAGGGCGAGGGAACCGGAGGCGACCCGGCGGTGCACCTCGGCGATTTCGGGCTCGGTGGTGGCGTACGTCGGCACGATCCGGATCCCACGGAGATAGAGGGTCTGAAGGTCCGCGTCCAGCCGGCTTCCGGCCTCGGGCAGGCCGAAGAGGTTCACCGTGCCGCCCCTTCGGACCAACTCCGTCGCCGATCGAACGACCGCCGGCTGGCCCGTCGCGACGACCGCGAGATCGACTCCACGCCCAGATGTCGCACGATCCACCGCCCGGCGCACGGCCTCGGTCTCCCGTGGATCGAGGGCGACGTCGATCCCACCGCGCTCGGCCGCTTCCCGTCGACGAGGGGAAACCTCCGTCCCACCGACCCACGCGGCGCCCAGCGACCGCACAAGTCGAGCATAGAGCAGGCCGACCGGACCCAATCCGAGGACGAAGACGGTCGCACGGTCGGCCAGCCCCACTCGATGGATCGCAGTCAGGGCGCAACCCGCCGGCTCGAGAAGTGCGCCGGCGTCCCAGTCGACGTTGGGGGCGAGGGGAAGGACGGCATGCCGATCCACGTTCTCCTTCGGGACCCGGAACGTCTCGGCAAACCCGCCCGGATCGAGGTTGGTCTTCGAATAATTGCGGCAGAACGTGAGGTCCCCCCGCGCGCACACTTCGCATGCGTAGCACGGAACGTGATGATGAACGAAGACACGGTCCCCGACCGTGAGCCCGTCCACACCCGTCCCGACGGAGGCGATCCGTCCCACCGGTTCGTGGCCGAGGATGCCCGCGGTCCGGTAGTTCCCGCGGGCCTTTTCGAGATCGGTGCCGCAGACGCCGC
>Ga0187784_10000936_pt1 | contig 22526 bp, 23 predicted proteins | sample 1015_SJ02_MP15_2_FD_132964 | JGI IMG/M metagenome (GOLD analysis project Ga0187784, IMG submission 132964) | Tropical peat soil microbial communities from peatlands in Department of Meta, Colombia - 1015_SJ02_MP15_20_MG | ecosystem: Environmental > Terrestrial > Soil > Wetlands > Peat | place... | reverse complement strand
TCTGACCAAAACCTTTTTGCTTTGAACTTCTCCCTTCATAGTTGTTAGCCTCCTTTCTATGGTTTTCTACTGGAGACAGTATAAAAGGGGCTAACAATCTATCATAGTATCTACAAGTCCTCACTATAAGATGGCACCAAGAATCAAGGATTACTCATGCAAAGATGCTTAAACAAGGCAGGATCATTTGATATCCTGCTGTCGTGTCTCAATACCATATGGGTAACGTAAATCTATTCGCCATTCACCTTCCTCTAATCTCATGTCAAAGATTTGTGTACGAAAATCGGTTTTGAAAAATGGTCCCCTAAAACCCAGGGTTGCCTTTACATAAACATGGGTTGGAGATATTATTTCGACCTCGACGATGTCTCGGACAGTTTCCCAAGACAGAGCCAATGGACAATGTCTGTGTTCTGATATAAACATATCTTTAGATATTCGCTCTTGAGATGCTGCGGTTCCATATTCATAGATTTCATCGAATCTGTCCCTTTTGCAAAGGAATATTATTTGCTCAAAAGTATCAATAGCCCCTGATTCTATTCGTCTTTTTTCTGCGGGAGTTAATTCTCCAGAAAAAACTACTTGCTCGCAAACGAAAAGAACAAATATTAAAGAAAAAACTCCTTGAATCAGAATTTCTCCCGCTTTCATATCGAAGCCAATTAACAAATATTTAATAAGAGAATCAAACATTCTTCCCAATAATGGGGAGGCTCCTGTTCTATTATCTTGGACGAGGTGTTTCTAATATTATTCATTACCACTTGAAAGGTTGTATGGAAGGGGGATTTTAAGAAAACTCGATTACAGGAAGGAAGAGTTAGAAAAAGGGATTGTTTCTTCGACCTCTAAAGTTTCACTCTAAGGTACCACTGAAAGGCAACGAACATTGATAAAAATGTGCAGATTTCGTTACTTCTTTTCCGATGCCAGCTACAGAATGATGGAGAGAAAATAATACGTTTGCATTAAAGCCTATTTACAGGGGCCGATGCGTTTGCCCTTCATAGTGCTCTTCATCGTCATGGTTTTTTCATTGGTCTTCACCGTTGTTTCGGTAACGCCTTCCATGGTGGTCCCTGCATAGGTGACCTTGCCCTTGCTCGTGCTCATTCCCTCCCTGCAGACCACTGTCCAGGTGACGGTGTTGCCCTGGGTCTTCATGTCCGTGACCGTACATCCTGACTGAGCGGTTTGAGGTACAGCTTTTTCCTTGGTTAAACAGGTAGTGTTGGTGAAGGATTTCGAGGGCATGCCAGGCATATCGACCGTGCTTGTAATCTCCCAGAGACCATCCTCCATGTTTGGTGCTGCAAAGGAAATCCCTGTAAAAAAGACGGACACTACTGCAACGATGATCCAGATGCTTCTCTTCATAGTGCACTCCTTTTGATAAGAACTGGCTTTTAGGATGAATTAACAATATAAAAGAAGGAAGTTCTATGTCAAGAATAAAAATCCCTCCGATGATTACCAATTGAAACCAAACATGGATCGCCGAAATGTCCACTCGTGGATTTCAGGAAGTACTTCTCAGTTTTGTTAAGGTATAAAGAACCAAATACTGGCGTTCGCTGTACCCTATGAAACCATAACGTAAAAGTCAACGGCAAAATGCGTACAACTATGGATTCACCAGAGTCCAAAGAAAAGGCTTGACAAATGCATATATAGGTGTATAAGGGTATACATCTTTGAAGAGGAGGGGAAGGGATGATAACCAAGATAAGAACCAACATTTTTCTAACCAGGGTTCAACAAAAGAAGCTCAGGGGGTTATCGAGGAAAACTGGGGCTCCGGTCGCTGTACATGTGAGAAGGGCCATTGATGAGTATTTTGGGAGGTTTGAGAAGAAGGAGAAGGCTACATAGCGTATTTCTCGGTGACAGAGTTTTTGGAAATGCTGATGGTGGCGAGTCTTGAAATCGGAGAGATGGTATAGCAGGCTAAAATAGAGGGTGAGGTTGAATGAAACTATTTTCACTTAAACTGGGAGTTGCCCTTGTTATCGGAATGGTTGTGTTTGGCTGTGCGGGAATGCGGGAGGCGCGTTGGAAATCTTTCATCTCAACTGATCTGTATGAAGGTTTCTATTATGTGAGCCGGTCACACCTTCTGTATAAAAGCAACGTGCCGCAGGTTTCGGTAAAATTAGAATATACGAAGAAAGGTATCGCTGAGTATGTAAAGGAGTTTGGGAAGGATTATGAGAATTTGAGTTATTCATTGCAGTTATGGGAAGTAGATTGTCGAGGCAAAACGCAGCGTATTTCGTCCAGCAGTCAATATTCCATAACGGGAAATATTATAAACACTAAACCGGCTAAAGGACGCCTGTCAGAATCTCTTGGCAAGAATCTATCCGAAGCAGTATGTGATTAGAGGAGAGAAGAGGTGAAACCGAGCAGGTAAAGGCCAAAGAAAAAGGAGGTAAGTTGAATGAAATCGTTATGGGTTAAGTTGTTATGCATCGGGCTTATTTTCTGTTTCAACGTGGAGGTGTGGGGAGCGGACTGGAAGCTGTTTGCGGAAACCAATTCGTATGAATGCTTCTACGATGCGGAGGATGCGGCTCCCTCACCAAATGACATTGTCGATGTTTGGACGAAATTAGAATATACAAAGGAAGGGATAAGCGGGATTGTAAAGAAGTTTGGGGAGCATTATGCAGATTTGTGTTATTCATTGGAATTATGGGAGATCAATTGCGGAGAAAAAAAGGAGCGTATTTTGTCGATTACCGAATATTCCGCTGAAGGGAAGATCTTATATGCTAGTTCAGCTGAAGGCCGGCCGACCTGGAAAATTATTCCCCGACAATCTGTTGATGAGAGCCTATACAAAGCGGTATGCAAATAGGAGGGGAACTTCTTTCCCCGGGCAGCGTAAGATTATTAAGCATCGATGTCCCGGGGAGTAGTATCAAGAGGGCCTCTGAAGCACGGAGCTATAATCGTTCTGGCACCTTTCCTCTAAGACTTTTCCTTTCTAACGATAGGGTTACAAATTGCCAAGACTGACCAGGACATCAGCAACCTGCCGAGAGGCAACGGGAGCCCTCATGACTCACGTTTCGGCCAAGCGCTTTGAGGAGAGCATGAAGGAAAAGGGTTATACGAAGAGAACGACTTCAAGGTTTAAGCAGGAGGTGGCAAAATAAAATACTACCTCACCGTCCTGGGCCTTCCTTCTTCCTTGAGAGCCATGAGAGGAAATGGCATGAAAAAGAAACCTACCCAAAAAGTAAACCAGCTCCAGAAATGAAATCTTATCAGAAACAAATTTTCAAATATATCCCATCTTCCAATGAATCATTACCATGAATCAACTACTTGCACTTGAAAAGTTAAAGAATGATCGAAGCAAAAGTTAAGACTTTCCTTGAAGTATGGGAGAATGGGAAAATGGGAGAGTTGTCCAAAAGGATCTCAAGGGCTGAGGATATAAATTATCAAAATAGGGTCTGAGACCTTATTCGCTCTCTGAAAACCGGATATTGATTTTCCTTTTTGAAGGCTTGCCCCTACAAGTCATCGCTCAACGATAACGTCTTGGGCTGGGGATTACGGGTTGAAATCACGTATCCCAGGTGAATATATGAAAATCAGATCGTGGCTTTCTTGAAGTATCGGAAACAGATGATAGATAGCAGCAATCGAAACTCCTTCGATATAGTAATTCGCAGTCTATAGATTTCTCCTCTTTCCTTCCGGTTATCCCTTTCACTCGCTATGTGGATTGTCAATCCCTGATAAAAAGATTCTCTTTCTTTTTTAGTGACAACGAAAAACTTAAATACAGGGAGGAGCACAATCTGAAAGAAATGAAATTTAAGTCCCTTCCCAGCAAATTGTTCCTGCGCTGAGAAGATGACTTGGAAGGTCTTTTTGGATGATTGTTCTGGCATACTTAGCACAACCGATCAATCTATTGAGATCAATACCTGTTTCGATTCCCATTTCCTCTAACATGTTCACCAGATCCTCTGTTGCAACATTCCCAGAAGCCCCTGGGGCAGAAGGGCATCCACCCAAACCTCCGATGGAGCCATCAAAAATCACAACTCCCTCTTGGAGGGCTGACAAAATATTTGCCAAGGCAGCGCCGCGAGTATCATGAATATGAAGAGCAAGGTTAGTCTTTTCATCCAATCGCCGAAGAATTCTGCTCACCATTCGACTCACCTCAACGGGATTAGCCATTCCAGTTGTATCCCCTAATGCAATTTCATGAACGCCTAAACTCCTATATTCATCTACAATGGACTCTACCTTTTCAGAACTTATTCTCCCCTCATAAGGACACCCGAAAGCCGTCACGACGTATCCTCTCATCCGGATTCCGTGAGTGAGTGCCTTTTCGGCAATACTTCGAAATCCTTTAAGTGAGTCGCTGATGGACATTTTTACATTCTTTTGATTGTGGGTCTCCGAGGCAGAAACAAAGAGGGCAATCTCTTCAACTCCAGCAGCTAAAGCTCTTTCTAAACCCTTCTCGTTCGGAACAAGAGTAGAGTAAATAATACCGGCTTTCCGTTCAATTCTTTTTACTATCTCTTCCGAATCCTGAAGCTGAGGGATCGCTTTGGGATGAACAAACGAAGTGATTTCAATTCTGCCCAGTCCGGTCTGGGAAAGACAGTTAATCAACTCAATCTTTTGCTCCGTTGGGACAAAATTAGCCTCGTTTTGAAGTCCATCACGAGGGCCCACCTCGACGATCGTCACTGAATTAGGAAGATTCATAGATTCTATCCTTTATCATATAAGGTCTACAGGGCCAAAACGATGCCGGGAATTCGACAGGCATATAAACTATTTACCTTCACATTCCCAAAAACGCCTTCTTCATATATTCATTCTTCAGCAATTCTTTCCCTTCTCCTTGCAGAACAACGGCCCCGTTTTCCAGCACGTAACTCCGATGGGAGATAGATAAAGAACGCTGGACGTTTTGCTCCACCAGGAAAATGGTCGTTCCCTGGCGGTTGACTTGCTGAATCACCTGAAAAATCTCATTGACCACGATGGGAGCCAGTCCCAGCGAGAATTCATCCAGGATGAGGAGTTTTGGCCGGGACATCAACCCCCGGGCAATGGCGAGCATTTGCTGCTCACCACCGCTCAGTGTTCCCCCAAACTGCTCCCTCCGCTCCCGGAGAATGGGAAAAAGCTGAAAAACCCACTGTAGCGTTTCCTCCCGCCTCTTGCGGGCTTCGGGAATATGCGAACCGATGTGCAGGTTTTCGAGGACTGACATGCGAGGGAAGATTCTCCGCCCCTCCGGAACCTGGGAAAGGCCCATCGCCACGATGCGATGCGGGGGGAGCCTGTGGGTCTTACTTCCGTCAAAAGTAATAGAGCCAGACGCGGGTTGGAGCAACCCCGAGATAGTCCTCAGCGTGGTCGTCTTGCCAGCACCATTTCCTCCCACCAGACTAACGATTTCTCCGGAGGAGACCGAAAGCGAAACTTCTCTCAGGGCCCGGACATCCCCATAGAAAACGTTTATTCGATCAACTTGCAACAAGGAGAAACTCCTCTCCGAGATAGGATTCGATTACCCGTTTGTCCTTGGAAACCTGAGCCGGTGGGGCGTCAGCTATCTTCTCCCCGTGATGGAGAACACAGACCCGGTCGGCCAGACTCATGATGGCATGCATGACGTGTTCAACGACGATTAACGTCATTCCCTCGCCGCGAATTCTTCTGAGCAACTCCACGATCTCTTTGATCTCCGTGGGGTTCAATCCGGCCATGACCTCATCCAAGAGCAACAGCTTAGGCTGAGTCGCCAACGCCTTACCCAGTTCCAGTCTCTTTTTATCTTCAAGGGTCAAATCGGAGACTCCGTAACTTTTCTTTCCGCCCAGACCCACGCGGTCAAGAACCTCCTCAGAGAACATTCGGACCTGATGCCGGCCACCCGCTGCCTTTTCCTTACCGTAGAATGCTCCCACCATCACGTTTTCTAGAGCGGTCAGTCGGTTGAATTGCTTGGTGATCTGGAAGGTCCGGCCGATGCCCTTGTGGCATATCTGGTAGGGCTTGAGACCACTGATTTCTTCCCCCTTGAAGCGAATTGAGCCTCGGGTCAGGGGATAGAGGCCAGTGACTACGTTAAAGAACGTAGTCTTCCCTGAGCCATTGGGACCGATGAGGCCGACGATTTCCCCAGGAGAGACCTGGAGATCGATGTCCCGAAGGGCAGCCAGACCGCCGAAAAATTTCGTTACGCCCTGCACTTCCAAGAGGTTCATTTTCGCTTTAACCACTTCCCTGCCAATCCGACTAAACCTCGGGGTAAATAGAAAATAACCATGACCAGAATGATTCCATAGACAATCAGGTATCCTGTTTTGATTGTAATCCTCAGATATTCCCCTAATAGGGTAAGGATAAAAGCTCCCACGACGGGCCCGGCGACGGTGTAAAGACCCCCCATCAGGGGCATGATCTGAGATTCCACGGAGATGTGAACATTAAAGACCGAATGTGGATCAATGAAGGCGATATAATGTGCATAGAAGCTACCCACGACGCCAACGAAGAAAGCGCTGATCGTGAAAGCCATGACCTTGTATTTTGTGGGATTGATGCCCATCATATTGGCAGCCTCCTGGTCGTCATGGATGGCCGTGAAGGCATAGTAGAGCTTCGAGCGCTTCAGAAGATAGGCCATGAGCACGCACAAAAAGGCAATCCCGAAGATTAGGTAGTAGGCCTTGACCCGGGCCGCCTCCCCGCCCCCAAAAAGAGGCAGAACGCCCACTCCCTCCGCGCCTTCCGTTAGTCCCGGAACGTTGATGACCTGAATCTTCATGGCCTCAGCGAAGGAAACAGTTGCAATGGCAAGGGCCCAGGGGGCCATCCGCAAGCAAATGATCCCGAGAATTACGGCGCTCACTGAGGCAAAGATTCCTCCCATAAGCATGTCGAAATACGGAGTAAGGCCCCAGGCCTTGAAGATTAAGGCGCCGGTGTAGGCTCCAATGCCGAAAAAAGCGGCGTGCCCTAGGGAAATCTGATGCGTCCAGACCAGAATGTTCCAGCTCGTTGCAATGACCACGTAGATCATCACAAGGATCATCAAATGCAGCGAATACTGGCCAAGTAAAGCAGGTAAGAAGGCCAGCAAGACCAGGAAAGCAACGAGCCCAAAAATTTTGCCGTAAGGTTTATTCAACATAGATAAGTCCCTTTGGCCGAATGACTAGGATGAGAATCATCACAACAAAAGAGACCCCCTCCGCCCATCCAGACCCATTGGGAACGTAATTGGTGACTATCGATTCTGTTAACCCGAGGATTAGGCTGCCGAGCACTGCTCCGCCGATCGATCCGAACCCCCCGAGGACAACAATGGCAAAGGCCTTCAGGACAAATATCATGCCCACCAGAGGAAAAACGTACATGATCATGCTGGTGACGACGCCCGCCGCTCCTCCCATCGCTGAGCCCACACCGAAGGCCACCATGTTCACCCGATTGACGTCTATGCCCATGAGCATGGCTGCTTCTCTGTCCTGAGTAACTGCCCGCACCGATTTTCCCCACTCTGTCCTCTTCAGAACCACGGTAAGGAGGATGGTCAAGAAGATCGCAATGACTAAGCCTAAAAAACGAGTCAGCCCAACGCTCAGCGGGCCAAACTTAAGAGAGATTGCCGAATACCGGGTGGTCATCGAAATGTAATTGCCGCTCCATAGGATCAAGGCCAAGTTCTGAATGATCAACACAAGGCCAAAGGTTAGCAGAATCTGGTTTAGATGGGGCGTATCGAGCACCGGGTTGATAAAAAAATGCTGGATCGCCACCCCCAAAACGAATAGGGCGAAGATGGCCAAAGGCAGAGAGATGAAAGGGTCAATACCGAGAAGAGTAAAGAGAAAATAGGTGAGATAGGACCCCAACATCAGGGTCTCTCCGTGGACGAAATTAATGACCCGCATGACCCCGAAGATAAGGGTAAGCCCAACTGCAATGAGAGCATAGAGGCCACCCGTCAGAATTCCGTTCACAATGACCTGGCTGAGAATCGCAAGATCCATACACTCAGCTCCGGCGTCTTTAGATTCTTAGGTGTTTAAGTCTCAAAGTTCTTTTCTGACATTTGAGATTGGATGTGGTTCTATTCCCAGACTCAATTGAACACGAACCTTAGCATTGTTTCTTTAGTTTTTAGCGCTTGTCCCAGGGTGGCAGCGGATACCAGAGCTTTCCTCCTGCAGCTTCTTTAGGCCAGAGGGCCACCTTCTCTCCCTTCTGCCATTGGAAAACAATCATGTCGTGAAAGCTCTGATGGATAGCCCCAAACTGATTCTGAAAAAACTTCAGACGGCCCATGGGAGTCATGGTGTCCATGGCTTCCAAGGCAGCGATGAGCTTGTCCTTCTCCGCGGTACCTGCCTTGTTTATCCCGTTGACGAGTGTGACCAAACCCACATAGGAGATGAGCGACCAATAGTTGGGCTCTTTATGATACAGCTTCTTGTACTCAGCAACCCAATCCGCAGTCTTTGGGTAAAATTGCGGGTACTGGGGAGATGCTGGGTACTTCGTGGATGGAATCCAGGCCTCAATCCCGCAGACGTATTCTGCATCTTTCTTCATCGAATCGGCATATTCCGGGAAGCCCACGCCGACGGTGTCTAAGAGCATTTTTGGATTGAACCCAAGTTCTTTGGCTTGTTTAGTGATGAGGATAGAATCGCCGGCATAACCGATCCAGTAGAAGACATCTGGCTTGGCACCCTTGACCTTGGTCAACAAAGGGGAATAATCCAAAGACCCAGCTTTGAATGGTTCGAATACGACAAGTTCAAAACCCAATTCCGTGAGATACCCTTTTGCCACTTTGGAATGGTCTACGCCCATGGAGGTATCCTCATATGTGAGGGCGATGCGTTTGGGCTGGGGTTGGATCGTCTTTAAAAAATCAGCAATGTTTCTCTGAAAATCCGGGGAGCGGGGGTGAAGCATAAAGTACCAGCGTTCCTTCCCATACATTTGGTCGATCTTGGTGGCACTGCCGCCCTCCCAGACAACCACGGGTTCGTATTTTTTCATGGCCGCCAGCATCGCCAGGGTTTCCGTACTGAAGTAGCCACCAGTGAGACCAACGACCTTATCGCGAGTGATCAGTTTCTCAGCGGCCGAGACTATCACCGTGGGGTCTCCCTTGCTGTCCTCGATAATCAACTCCACTCTCTTCCCGAGGGCACCGCCACTAGCGTTGATCTTTGTAATGGCCATGTCGATTCCGCGCTTCTGTTCCTCTCCGAGAACCGCCCCCGCCCCGGTTAAAGGGAGAAGAACACCAATCTTCACAGTCTCTGCAGCTTGAGCAAAGATGCCCGAAAAGTTGAAGACAAAGATGAATGTGGTTAGAATTATCAAGAATCTAAGCATATCGCGCCTCCTTTCCTAGTTTCTGCAGTATTTCTTTTGCAATCCGTATAACATCTGCTGGGGTTTCGGCTACAGGTACCCGCGCTTCCTTAAAACTCGCCAGTTTACTCTTTATTGTTCCGCGACTTCCCTCGATGAGGGCGCCCGCATGTCCAACCCGCTTTCCTTCGGGCGCTGTCCTACCGACAAGATAGACAAAAACCGGTTTGGTGATTTTTCTGTCTCTAATCATCTCTGCCGCTTCTTCCTCTCTCGTGCCACCAATTTCTCCAATCAGTAAGACTGCTTTCGTCTCAGAATCCTTTTCAAAAAATTCCAAGATCTTCGGGAAAGGCGTACCGACAATCGGGTCTCCTCCAACTCCTATGCACGTGGTTTGGCCGATGCCATTGAGAGTGAGCCTCGAAACAATCTCATAGGTCAATGTCCCACTTCGAGAGGCAACGCCGATGGGACCAGGAATAAAATATTGTGAGGGGACAAATCCCAACTTCGTCTGCTCTGAGGGTGAGATCAATCCGGGTGTGTTAGGGCCGATGACAAGAGCCCCCTTTTTATCTGCCTCTTCGAGAACTTCCAAATTGTCGTGCAGTGGAACATGCTCCGCCACCATGATGATGATGTTGATCCCTGCATTCAAAGCCTCTAAAGCCGCCGCTTTGGTTCCTTTTGGAGGAACAAACAGGATCGTCGTATTAAGGTCAGCGTGCTTTTCCGCCGCTTGGGCCACAGAATCATAGACGGGTATGCCGTGAACTTCTCCTCCGCCTCCACCAGGTTTTGTTCCGGCTATAATTTTTGTCCCGTAATCCAACATATTCTTTGTGTGGAGGCGGGCTGCCGCGCCGGTAATCCCTTGTACTAAAACGCATGCTGATCTCTTCGCAATAATACTCATGTGGTCCCCTTTGCTATCTGGATAACCTTCTCTACCGAATCTTCTAATGAACGAATCGTCTCCAAATTGATCTCCTTAAGAATACTCTTCCCCTCATCTTCTTTGTACCCGATCATCCGGACGACTAATGGCATCCTCAATGGGTGTTCCTGCAGATATCTCTTTATCCCCATCGCCAAATCATCGCAGCGGTTCAGGCCGGCAAAGATGTTCACCAACAAGACTCTTAGTTTGGGATTCCCGGCAAAGAGAGAAAACGCGTTGTAGATTCCTTCCGCGTTCATTTGGGCGGTATCCAAGAAGTTAGCAGGCCGGCCTCCACGCATTTTTATCAAATCTAAGATGGCCATCGTGATGCCTGCCCCGCTCGAAAGGATGCCGATCTCTCCTTCCGGATCCATCTCTATGTACTTCCATTTCTTCTCCTTGAGAGACTGCTCGAATTCAAATTCTTCCCGACTTATTCCTCTCGCCCTGACCAGATCAGGATGTCTAAATAACGAATCATCGTCTACGTTTAGAAAAGCATCTAATGCGACTGCTTTCCCAGGCTTCGTAAGCGCCAGAGGATTGATCTCAGTCATCTCTGCATCGTATTTTTGAAAGATTTGACAGAGCGTTCTTGCGACCTCCTTCACCAACATCCGCTCGGTTGGCTGAAAGATGGACACCAGCTTCTCCAGCTCCTGGTCGGTCATTCCTTCTGATATTGAAAAAGCAATTTTCTTCACCTTTGCAGCTTTTTTCTGTGCCACTTCCTCAATCTCCATCCCTCCCAATGGGCTCGCGATCGCCACGGGCTTTAATGAACTGTAATCAATGGTCGCCCCGAGATAAAATTCCTTAGCGGTCTCGATCTTTTCTTCAACCAGAAGAGTGGATACCCTTTCGTCATTTACCATCATTCCCAATACGGATTGAGATTGACGGAAAGCCTCTTCTGAATTGGATGCAAATCGGATCATCCCGGCTTTTCCTCTTCTTTTCGTTAGCACTTGAGGCTTAATCACTACTTGTCCCTCAATTTGGGAGGCAAAACGGCTGGCCTCTTCTGCTGACTCAACGACTTGTCCTTTGGGAGTGAAAAGTCCATATTTTTGAAATATTTCTTTAACCTCATACTCATAGAGTCTCATCGGTCATCTCCATTTATTCCTTCACGCTCGAACCCATCTATCATTTCCTTTGGCCTCTTTCTTCTAATCTTTCAACGATGAAGAACATATCACCGCCAAAGCCTTTGCAGGTTTCTTCCCGATCCCCACACCTCGATGGGGAATGCTGGAATCGAAATAAAGGGAATCCCCTTCCTTCAATAAATACTCTTTGTCTCCATACAAGAACTTAATCTTTCCTTCTAAAACATAAAAAAGCTCTTCCCCTTCGTGATCGAACCTGCCAAGTTTCTTAGATTGGAATATATGGGTAACGACGAAAGGTTCCATCTTCTTACGTCTTTTCGTGGGGGCAATAGATTCATATCGATACCCAAAGATGTTTCCGTCGCGAACCACCGCCTTTCCTTCCCCTTTCCTGACGAGGATGGCCTGATCCTCCGGCTTCTTCTGTTCGAAAAAGGCAGGGATATCCACATCCAAGGCTTGAGCGATCTTGCTAAGAGTAGCGATCGGAGGAGATTTCTTTCCTGACTCGACCATTGAGAGATAACTTTTCGTGAAACCCGTGAGCTTAGCTACTTTCTCAAGGGTGAGATAATTTTGAAGGCGTATTTGGTGAATCTTTCTCCCAATATTAAGTTCGTCCATATAAAGTGAACTAAGTTAACCATAGGTTAACATAATTGTCAAGGCCCATGCTATCAAGTTTGCGGGCGATAAATTTCTGGATCTCGAGTTCTTCTCCGGTGGCACTGGGAATGGCGATTAAGTTCCTCAAAAAAATCGGTGAGGTAACCTTGTCTCCTGTCTATCCATTCAAGAACCTTTTGCTCTGTCTCTGTCTTCACCTCGGCCTCCTTCACTGATGAAGCCCTTTTTGAACCTTATGGTTCAAACGCCTTGCATGAAAGTTAATTGGATTTCATATACTCATAGAACACAAAATTAGCCAGGGCAGCAAGATATTCGAGTAGACGGACAGTTTGTTTTCCGGATTTATCTGCCATTCAGGTTTCCTTGATTAATAGTTTGAAAGAGGATTGAGATTTATAGGAGGTATGTATAGGTTTTAGGAAAAAATGTCAATTGCTTCTTTCTCAGTAAGTAACACATGCGATAGGGTTGAAAAGCTCCCCGCCCGCGGTGACCAGATAGCTTGCCAATACAGTTCCTTGAAAAGAATAAGGGGATGTTTCTATTCGATTTTCAAATCGTATGTTTTTGGATTTCAAAAAATGCCACAAATACAGCAGAAATCCACACCTTCGGCCCCTCTTTTCATTAAGTCCGGGCTTGACACAAGCTCTATTTTCCGTATATTTGACTCAAGGCATTTAAGATTCTATAACAAGCCACTGGAAGCAAATATTTATGGAGGAGAAAAAAATGCGGTCGGAATCGGATCAAAACCACCATGAAAAAGAGCCAGACCAGAAGAGGGACAACATAGATCATCCGTCGAATAAGATGTCAGGCGCGAGGTTCATCGCCGAGACCTTCAAAGGTTACGGCGTGACGCATGTCTTCTTTGTTGAGGCCATCCTGAGGGGGGCTCTTGTTGAAATGGAGAACCTCGGGATCCGGCGTATTTTGACCCACTCGGAAAAGGCAGCGGCTTATATGGCGGATGGTTATGCGCGGGTGAGTCATAGGCCCGGGATATGCATGGCCCAATCCGTAGGCGCAGCCAATCTGGCATCCGGACTTCAAGACCCTTACCTCGGTCGTTCACCTGTTGTTGCCATCACCGGAAGAAAAGATCCTATCTCTCGCTACCGAAACGCCTATCAAGAAATCTTGCATCAGCCTATGTTTGACCAAGTTACCAAATACAATGTTTATGTGGACGCAGCAGAACAACTCCCCTTTTTGCTGCGCCAGGCCTTTCGCGAAGCGACCTCGGGGGCCCCGGGGCCGGTCCATCTGGATGTCCTGGGGCATGTAGGGAAAACTACGGATAAGTTCGAAATAGACTCGGAAGTCATCATTGAAGAACCGTATACCCATTATCCGGCCTACAGACCGGAGCCTGAATCCGAGCTTCTCCAAAAGGTCGTTCGCGTCCTCGAGGAGGCACAACGACCTGTGATTGTCTCGGGGGGTGGGGCGGCCGCTTCTTCTGCCGGTCCTGATATTGTAAGGTTTGCCGAAGCCTTATCCATACCCGTTGCGACTTCACTCAACGGGAAGGGGACGATTCAGGACGATCACCCCCTGAGCGTAGGGGTGGTCGGTTCTTATTCCAGATGGTCTGCCAACAAGGTCGTTTCTGAGGCCGATATGGTCTTCTTCATCGGTACGAATACAGGCGATATGGTCACCAACAATTGGACCCTGCCAAAGAAAGGTATAATCATTATCCAGGTAGACATCAATCCATCCGAGCTCGGGAGAAATTATCCCATTCGGATAGGGTTGATGGGAGATGCCAAGGTAACGGTTCGAAAGCTCGTGGAATTTCTCGATACAAAGTATAAAAAAAGCGAGTGGGCCAGATACGCACAGGAGATCGTTAAGAAATGGCGGGAGAACATGGAACCCTTCCAGAATTCGGATGCAGCGCCCATCCGTCCGGAAAGGTTGTGCAAGGAAATCACGGAGGTTCTTCCTCCGAGTGCAATCTTGGTTGCAGATACAGGTTATTCGAGCATCTGGACATGTTCTCTCGTCGATCTTACTCGCCCGGGTCAAACCTACATCCGGGCGGCCGGGACCCTGGGCTGGGCCTTCCCAGCTTCTCTAGGAGCAAAATGTGCGGCACCGGAGCGGCCCGTCTTCTGTTTCACCGGTGACGGAGGATTTTGGTACCACCTGAGCGAGCTGGAAACGGCGCTCAGGTACGGGATAAAGACAATCACGGTTGTGAATAATAACTACTGTTTGAGCCAATGCTCCGTGGGTGTGAGTAAGGCCTATGGAGATCGGCCCGGAAACAGAGGAGACCTTTTCAGATTCCGGGGGGCCAATTTTGCCAAGGTGGCTCAGGAATTAGGATGCCTTGGAATCCGGGTAGAAAATCCAGAGGAGATTGCTCCAGCCTTGCAAACGGCTCTCAAGGCTAATCTCCCGGTGGTCCTCGATGTCGTAACCGATGAGAACTGTAAGCCAGGATGGGAACCAGCCTATTAGAAATTTAGAATCCCAAAGTCATTTATGGGGAAGGAGAGGCTATGAAGACGAAAGGGCTCCTAATCGGCGGGGTACCGGTTCTTTGTGTCGGAATTTTGTTTACTTTTTTCTCTTTTGGATCGGCAGGGTCCGCCGAGCCGATTGTCCTGGGAGCGGCCGTATCATTGACCGGAAACCTGGCTCGAAGCGGGCTCGACCAGAAGTTGGGATATGAACTCTGGAAAGACAGCGTGAATGCCAAAGGGGGAATACTGGGTCGCAGGGTCGATCTGAAGATCTACGATGACCGCAGTGAACCCATGACCGGGGCCAAACTCTATGAAAAATTGATTACAAGCGATAAAGTCGACCTCCTGGTTGGGCCTTACGGGAGTGGCGTAACCGCAGCCGTGAGCACCGCCGTAGAAAAACATAAGATGGTAATGATTGCCCCTGGCGCCTCCTCGAAGGAGATCTGGGAGCGGGGATATAAATATGTATTTCAGATGATCACCCCTGCCCGATACCAACTCAGTTCATCGGTTGAAATCGCCAAGGCCAACGGATACAAAACTTTCGTGGTCATCAATGCAGACTCTGCGTTTCCCCGGGACCTGGCCAAAGGAGGATTGGAAGACATTAAGAATTGGGGCCTCAAACTTCTTCTTCATGAAGAGTATCCTGAAAAGGCAAATGATCTCTCTTCGCTCGTACTCAAAATCAAGGCGGCAGCGCCGGATGTCCTCATTGCCGGTTCCTATCTTCCGGATAGCGTGCTCCTGATTCGCCAGGCCAAGGCAGCTGATTTGGTTCCTAAGATGATCCAGTTCGGCCCGGTCGGACCTTCGATTCCTGACTTTGTCAAATCCCTGGGAGATCTTTCGAATCATCTGTTAGGCGTTTCACAGTGGGAGCCTTCGGTCAAATACCCCGGGTCTCCTGAGATGGTCGCCGCCTTTAAGAAGAAATTTCGCAACGAGAGTGCGGACTACAGCATGGCCGCTGCTTATTCCTCATGTGAGGTGATGAGGATGGCCGTGGAAAAAGTAGGAGGTTTGGACCAGGAAAAACTTCGCCAGACCATTCTGTCGATGGATGTCATGACGCCTTTCGGCCGATTCAAGGTCGGGCCGGCAGGGGATCAGGTCGGTCACCTGACGGTCCTGGTCCAGGTTTTAAACGGAGAGCGGGTCGTAGTCTGGCCTGCTGAAGCAGCTGTCCAGAAGATCGTTTTGCCCTTTCCAGGATGGAAATGAATCCTTTTTTCCTGATCTTTCAGGTCCTGATTAACGGTCTGCTGCTGGCAGGAGTTTACGGGGTCGCCGCAATAGGCCTCAATTTGATCTTTGGCGTTCTCCGGGTAGCGAATATCGCTCACGGGGATTTTATGATGCTTGGGGCCTTTATCGTCTATTCCTTCTCAACCATTGGCATTCATCCCCTAATTGGTATCCCGATCGTTGCAGGGGTCCTGTTCGTCCTAGGGATCATTACCGAACGATTCCTTGTTGAGAAGGTTGTCTCCCAGCCCATGGCCTACTCTCTTTTGTTGCTCTACGCCGTCTCCATTCTGTTGCGGAATGCAGGGTTAAATATCTGGACATCCAACTACTGCTCTCTCGATGTGATTCCGGGGTCTCTTCATATTGGGCCGCTTACCGTTTCAGAGATTCGCCTTGTCATTTTTATGATCGCCCTTGGCCTGACCCTCGTTTTTACCTTTATCCTAAATAGAACGACCGTAGGAAAGACTATCCGGGCATCCATCCAGCACCCGGACCTGGCGGGCGCCTGCGGCATCGACGTTCGTAAAATAAGGGCGCTGACCTTTGGAGTGGGAAGCCTATTGGCGGGAATCACAGGAACATTCTTCATCATGCTCTTCTCAGTCAATCCTGAGATGGGTGACATGATGATTTTAAAACTCTTTGCCATCGTGATTGTGGGTGGATTGGGCAATTACCTCGGAACCTTCGCGGGGGCTCTGGTCATTGCCATGGCAGAGACGTTGACAGGGTTCTATGCGACCACCCAGGTTTCGGATGTGGCGGTCTTCTCCATCTTTCTTCTATCGCTTATTTTACGCCCCCAGGGACTCCTCGGGGGAAGGAAAACCAGATGAAGGTCCGGTTGAGTTTGCTCCAGCAGTTCGGATTATTTTTAATCGTTTTAATCCTCGTGGCCCTGTTGCCGGCGATTGCAAGCACCTATCTCATCACTTTTGTCCTCACTTTATTTATGTATATCGCATTGGCCTATAGCTGGAATTTCATTTCGGGCTATACCGGTTATATTTCGTTTGGCCAGATCGCTCTCTTCGGTATCGGAAGTTATAGCTGCGCCATCCTCATCCTCAAATGGCACATCCATTGGCTTCTGGCCGCAGCAATGGGCTCGATCATTGCGGGCGCCTTTGCCATCCCCCTCGGGTTAATCATGCTAAGACTCAAAGGTCCCTACTTCGCCGTTGGCATGATGGGCCTTTTCCAGTTCTTAGCTGCTGTGGCAGCCACCTGGAAGTCCATGACCAAAGGGGCTACAGGCATCTATCTGCCACCCGTTTCAGCGGTTGCCTATATCTATTTCGCCTTTTTCGGGCTCGCGCTGGCCCTCTTCCTGGCTACCTGGACATTGGAGCGTTCCGTGTTCGGCCTGCGGCTTAGAACCGTAAAAGAGGATGAAGAGGGAGCGGAATCCTTGGGAATCAACACCACCTTTTACAAGGTTTTTGCCTTTGTGGTCAGTGCGATGGGCTGCGGTTTTGCGGGAGGCATTCAGGTCTTTTATGTGAGTTATGTGGATCCGGTCACCGCGTTTCCGGCGGTCTTAAATATCATGATGATCATCATGTGCCTCTTAGGAGGCATGGGAACCTGTTGGGGACCCGTGATGGGCGCCGTCCTACTGGGTCAGGTTTCGGAGTTTCTCTGGGCGCACTTCCCCTATGTTTATCTCATTCTCTATGGCTGCCTCCTGGCCTTTATCATCATGTTTATGCCTTCCGGGATCATGGGGTATTTTCATAAACGGAAAATTCTCAGAGGAGGGATCCATACCGTTCTTCCTAATTTAGGAAGTATCAAATGAACGAGACGATACTGTCGACGCACCACTTGACCAAAAGGTTTGGCGGGCTGTTAGCCGTTAACCGGTGTTCTTTTGACGTGAGACGGAAAAGCATTACCGGACTGATTGGACCTAACGGGGCCGGCAAGACGACGATGTTTAACCTGATCTGTGGAAACTTAAAGCCTACTACAGGAGAAATCTTCTTTCAGGAAAAAAAGATAACCGGACATTCTCCCCATCGCCTTGCCCGATTGGGTGTCGGAAGGACGTTCCAGCTCTCAAGGGTATTTAAGGGGATGACGGTCTGGGAAAACCTTTTTTTAGTCCCTCCCCCGGCAGATAGCCTTAATACTTCTGTGAATAAGGCGAAAGATCTTTTGCATGCCGTCGGCCTAGATCAGCTCCTCAATGCCTATGCGGGTACCCTTTCTTATGGGCAGCAAAAACTTCTTGAATTTGCCCGGGCCTTTATGATGGATCCAAAATTGGTCTTGCTGGATGAGATCTTTGCAGGACTGAATCCCGAGGAAACGGAAAGGCAGATCAGAACCATCTGTTCTTTCCGAGATCAAACCCAGACAACCTTTGTGGTGATCGATCATGCGGTCGGTGTGGTGCTAAGGCTGTGCGAGTGGATTGTGGTCATGAATCAGGGAGAAATTATTGCCCAGGGGTCCTCTCGCGAGATCGAAAACAATGAAAAGGTGATCGAAGCCTATTTTGGCAGTTCTTCCCTGGAGTCTCTGATGGAGGAAGAGGGATGAATCGCCATCTCTTAGAGGTTGAAAATCTCGATGTCTCCTATGGGATGGTCCCGGTCCTTCGGGGAGTGATGGTGAAAGCCAGGCTCTTCGGGATTACGGCTATCGTGGGTCCAAATGGCGCGGGGAAAACGACTCTCCTCAGAGGAATCATGGGGTATGTCCGGCCTATTGCAGGTGTGGTTAAATTTGAAGGAGGAACGATTTTAGGCACTCCAACGCATCTGATCGTCGAAGAAGGGATGGGCTATGTTCCTCAGGGCCAGGGAGTTTTTCCGGACATGACCACCCAAGAAAATCTCGAGATCGGTGCTTATGCCTTGAGAAAAAATCCCGTGAAAATTCGTGAGTTGATGGACAAGGCGTATCATATTTTTCCGAAGCTCAAAGAAAGACACTGGCAAAAGGCGGGAACCCTGAGTGGCGGGGAAAGGCAGATGCTTGCCATCGGGAGGGCTCTCATGGGAGCGCCTAAGCTGATTCTTCTCGACGAGCCGTCCCTCGGTTTAGCACCAATTGTGCTTCAATCGGTTTATCGAACCATAAAAGAAATGAAAAAACACGGGGTATCGATCCTTCTGGTCGAGCAAAATGCCGTCGCGGCCCTGAGTGTAGCGGATGACGTCTATATCCTGGACCTTGGACAGATTCGAGCCGAAGGCTCGAAACAAGAGATCCTGGCTCAACCAGATCTTAAAAAGCGGTATCTCGGGCTGAGTTGATCTGCCAGTTGCGCAAAATATCTATTCATTGGTTTGAGGATCTTACTGATCTTCAACGAACAACCAGCTCCCTCTCATGGGGATAGAGTTTTTCACACCCATCCTTTTTGACCAATAATGTATATTCCGTCTGGAATCCCCCCAGACCCAGTTCCCCATAAGGAATCTCGATGCTGATTACCATGCCTTCCTCAACAGGAACGTCATACGTTCCGGGTAGAAAGGGACTGGTCGCCTTTATCGGTTTCGTGAAGATTGGATAATCTCTTGCCTCGATGCCTATCCCGTGGCCGCAGAACCGGGCAATCTTTGAATAGTCTTTAAGCCCCGCCTTTTCTACTGCAAGGATCACTCCTTCAAATAGCTTCGAAGGAATCGCACCGGGCCGAAGGAGCTCCATCGCTCTCTCCATTCCCGCCGAAACGCCCCGGTAACAGGCCTTTTGCCTCGCGTTGGGAGTTTCTAAGACAGCGCATCCCCCTGCGTCGGTATGATATTTGTTATAGATACTTCCCCCGTCATAACGAAACATGTCCCCTTTCTTCAGCCGATACTTTGAGGGCGGGAAAAAGTGTCCGTTGGCCATGATGTTCATCGAGGATTGAGTCCCGGCGGCCGTATTCCAAAACTCGAAAACCGCTCCTGCCCTGGCGGTCATTTCGAGGAAGTGTTGTGCAAGCTCCTCTTCCGATACCCCTTCGGCAAGACGATCGAGAACCGATTGGGTTGCCTGCTCGTTCAGAAGGCCCCCTTTCTTAAGCCGTTCTATTTCCTCGGGAGTCTTGACCATACGAATCACCCTGAATAATTCGAAGGCATCGATCATTTTGGCATGAGGCAGACCGCTCACGATCTGCTCTCGTGTCAAGGGATAGAGATTTTTTTCATCCAGCCCGATTCTTCCTCTGTCTAATCCTTTTTTCTTCAGGGCCTTGACGATCGCCTCACCGGCAGTTGGAGCGTATCGTTCCTGGTCGTCTAAAATCTGTTTATATCTCTTTTCCCCTTCGCTCAGCGTCCCTTCCGGGTACACGGAATAAAAGCGATTACCGAAAGTATAAACCTCCCGGACCCAGGTGGGATACCGCGCGGCCCAGGCAATATCCACCCGAGTAATAATGAGGCAAGGTTCAATATCCAGTCTTCGTGGAAACAGGGCATAGCTCTCAACGTTTAGAAAACGGTACATGTAAGGAAGATGGCTCTGAAAATCGGAGAGGTAGCTCACATTCTCCGGATGCGATGCAATGATGACATCCAGATCAAACTCCTCCATTTTCTGCAAAATTCGCTGTTTATTCGCCAGCATCAGAACCTCCTTGCTCAATGGGAAAAACCTTCGCGATGACTCCACAGGGGAAAATTATAAGCGTCATGGATGCGCCTGTCAATCGTCATTCCCCATTCAATATGTGTTAGCAACATAATTATGTCCCCGTTAACTGTGATAAGTTAAAATGTCCCCAAGGAATACGAGAAGATACTCAACGGACAACGCAGTTAGATTGGGATGAAGCAAGAACAGTTTTCTGAGCACGGTGGGCTGACACGTATATCTTTTAGCACAACCAATAAACCGTTGACTTCATAAAAAAACAAATCAGGTGGCGATTAAGAAATTTAGGCTCTGAAGTGTGGATTTCTTGCCAAGATGTTGCCCATAAAGATGGCTTCTATATGAAAAACAAATCAAAATCCCGGATTCGTTCCGTTTGTTACGGCTTGAAATGAGCCTTATTCCCTGAAAGCTACTATTCGCATGATGACTTATGGACCTCCCCCTCAATGGAGTGAAAATGCTTAACGATGGATGGCCTCAGCCTGAGACGGCATCCCGCTAAATACCACATAAGGAAATCCCACCATGCAAGCTTGAGACATTGTCTTATTTCTTTTTAAGCAACATTGTTCCTCCTTTTCCTGAAAAAGAAAAACTTCCCCACAACCAAATTTTACCGTCATCCTTATAAAGGGAAAGTTCCGCTTTAATAGCAGACTCTGTGATCAATAGATTCCCCTTATCAGTTATCGTACCCTCTTTGAAATCAATAATGTTCGTCGTGTCAAAATTACCTGGCATTCTGGCCTCATGAAATATCAACTTGCCTTGTACTGGATAGCTGTCATTAGAGATCTCCAAATCCGTAATCAAGGTCAAACTCGGATCCGGGCTTCTACTCCCTGTCCATTTCCCTTTGAGCTGTGCAAGATTGCCTTCTGAGATCGCTATTTTCTGCATCGTGGCACAGCTCACGAATACCATAGAAGCAAGAACTATGATAATACACCCTAAAAAAATCATGTTTTTCATATCATCCGCTTCCTTTCTTGGAGTTAAGATTTTTTCAAATTTTAGCCCCTTTTTTTGTTTAGAAAGGTGGTAAAAACCCACTTTTGGACGAATTGAAAATATAAAAAAAGGAAGTTGTGTGTCAAGAAAAAAAACAGATTATTACGAATTCGAAATCAGGCGTACTTTGCCAAACCAGGGACTCCTTAGAAGAGGAAGGAAGAGGTAAGAAGGGGTCATCGCTTCCACCTACGAATCCGCAATAGAATGTTGACCTGAGAGTTGATGATTCTAAAGGAAATAAACAAAAAAAGCAGAGCCGAATTGACCCTGCCTCTAATATCTAACAACTATATATATGGATTTATTTTCTAAATACTATTGAAAACCACATCTTCCTCAAAAATATGACCAGTAATATTATCTATTTTTACGTGTTTGAAAAAAATATTCTCATCATTTGCGCTATCACCTAAAAGCATTCTCCCCCACTTTATAACCGATTCCTTTGTTATTCTCTTTGGGTCCTTTCTTCTCTCTGGTAAGATACCAATTAAATTATATCCTCTAATTTCGTCATATAAGTATAATTCGTAAGCCAGCATATTCTCTTTATAAGCATCTTGTGTGCCAAATAATGGTTTTGTGTAAATTATTGAATATTCGAATCCTTTCACAATCTCATACAATTCTCTGAAGCCGAACGCGTACAAAACTGTAAGGTCTGCCCACAATTTTCGCATATTCATGGCTTCCCCAATAGACTCTATTAATAAAAGAAACATATTTAGAACTGTAAACTTTGATGGTAATTTTCTTATTATTTGCACTGCACCCCACCGACTGGACAGATGTGTTAGAGTAACAGACAGGATCCCCGACCCCGGGAAGGGGTAGAAAGGGTCTTGTCATGAGAAAGCAGATGTCCTTCAGTCCCGAATTCAAACGCCAAGTTATTGAAGAACTCCTCAGCGGAGTCAGCACCCCGGCTCAGATATGCAGGCGCCACGAGATCTCCTCCGGTCTTCTCTACTACTGGAAGAAACAGTATGGCCAAGGTGGCCTAGCTGGTAATGGCAAACGCGAAGCTGCCCTGGAGGAACGGATTCGCCAGCTAGAGCAGATGCTAGGCAAGGCCTGCCT
>Ga0187784_10000935_pt1 | contig 22534 bp, 18 predicted proteins | sample 1015_SJ02_MP15_2_FD_132964 | JGI IMG/M metagenome (GOLD analysis project Ga0187784, IMG submission 132964) | Tropical peat soil microbial communities from peatlands in Department of Meta, Colombia - 1015_SJ02_MP15_20_MG | ecosystem: Environmental > Terrestrial > Soil > Wetlands > Peat | place... | reverse complement strand
CGACCGCCGCCGCGCGTGGTCTTGTCCGCGCGTGGTCGAACTGTTACATCGGCATTCGCGCGCCGTCGCGGCGCGCTCACCCCCCACATGCGGTCGTGGCGGAATTGGTAGACGCACTAGCTTGAGGTGCTAGCGGGGCGACCCGTGGAGGTTCGAGTCCTCTCGACCGCACCAGCTTTCTGAACTCTATATGTCGCGCGAGTCGGGGTCAGCCCTGAAAAATTCACCTTCATAGCCAGCGTAGCCTCAGCCTTTGCAAGCAGTTGCTGGTCGTTGGTCAGCCGTTATCCGCCATGGATCAGGCTCGTGACGATGCCGACGAGGGCGCCGACCAGTAGCGCCCCGCAGATCGCCCCTTGAATGGCAAAACCCGGACCGCGCTTATCGGCGGCCTGGGTATAGGTGACCGCGTAGAGGACGCGGCCAGCAATCCAGATCAGACCAAGGATTGCCGCCCAAATGTCGCTGACGTAATAGACGAACAGCCACAGACGCTAGCGTCCCATGTCCGAATCCGGCGATAGTCGACATGGCAGCGGACATGCCAAATATGACGCACCTGACCCGAAGCGGACATCAGCCACTTAAAAAACGCAACTTCGATGTCAGGCGACTTTCATCAGAGTATCGGCGAGCCATTCTGGCTCATCGAGCATCACGATGTGGTAGGCGTTCGTTTCGAAAGTGGTCCACGATGGGTCAGCCTTGCACTCCGCCAATGCCTTGTCGAAAGCGGGATTGGGGTATTTGGTGGCACGGATGTAAGTCTTTTTCGCTACCTTCTCGCGCGCTCCAGAAAGCGTGATCGCCTGCGCGTACGTTCCTACCGGCTGTGGCGTCAGCTTCGAGTCGACATAGTCCCGGTCCTTCTCATTGACGAAGATAGGAGGCAGCTTTGGCGGTGGGACAGGAAAGCCCGCCTCGCCCTTTTCCATCGAATTCACGAACGCCTTGCGGAAGCCGTCATTAGTGAAGTCAATCGGCTTCTGACCGTTTTCCGGTTTGAAGGCATCGAGCCACACGATCGAAGAGACACGATCGCCGATCTGCTCAAGAGCGCCTGAGCCCACCCAGCCTCCATAAGAATGTACCACCAGGCAAATGTCGTTGAGATCCTCCCATTTGATGACGTTGACGATGTCGGTGATATGCGTGTCGAGATTTATGTTCTTGTTCAACAGGTGCGAACGCTCGCCGAGCCCGGTCAGGGTCGGTGAAAATACCTTTTGACCTTTCTTTTCCAGAACGTCCGATACCCGTCGCCAACCCCAGCCACCGCCTAAAGCGCCGTGGACCAACACGAATGTCTTTTGCGCGGTTTGGGCACCAGCCGCGCCACGCATGTCGGTGGAGGCGGCTATTGCCGCGAGTCCAACACCGCCAATCATGCCGCGCCGAGTGACTTTTGCTTCAGTCACGAAGCGTTCTCCACGAGTACACGGGGCACGCCCTTGGCGACGACAGTTCGCGGCAGGACGCCCATCGTATGCATTGCCGTTTCGGAAGCTACATCATGGGTCGTCTACCAGCAAGAGACCGCTGTGACCAGGGTGCGATGTCGGCTCCTGGCAGATAGTGTTGCAAAAGTCCCTAAAATCTGGACGGTGATTTTCTCGGCTGAAACCTACACATGCGAAAGTCGCTGCTAAAAGCGACTCGGGGCCGATTACCGAGGTCACTGATGAGTTAAGCGCGAGATCATATAGCCCCCCACATCCTTACACCAAAAACGCGCCTACGGCCCAGAAATTTTCTGATCAACGATGCAAATGGACTTTTGCAACAGTATCGGCACAACTCGGACCTGCCGCAATGTCTGCGGTTCAGTCGCTATCGGGTGGAAAGCAGACCTGCAAACGCGGGCGCGACGGTAAGCGGGGTGATGTGCGGATGAGCATGTCCTATAACTACAGAAACGACTACAGAACGCTGGCTGTTGTCAGAAAAATATTCAATAGAATCAAACAGTTAGGAAGGCGAGGGGCGTTTCCTCTCGACCGCACCATGTCTGTTATTGGGGGTTACTCGGAAGTGAGTGCCTTACATGAGTGCTTCGCAGTTTGACCCGAAGCGGAAGTTCTCGGCGTACGGTCAGAGGCACCGAGTTTTTGCAAACCTGAAATCTTTCCTCAGCTCACGACACGTTGGATCAAATAGGCCCCAAGGTCCCGACCAGGTTCGTCGGCAAAAGTGGTGTTTGCCAATGCGACACGCTCCATCCGATCCAGTCTGAATGCTCGGAAGTCCTTGCGATCAGGACACCAGGCGATGAGCAGCCATCCGTTTGAAAAGACCGTGAGCGCCAGGGGTCGAACGCAGCGCTGAGTAAGTGTCTGCTGGGCATCGCAATACGCGAAGGTGACCATCGTTCGCGCCCGCAGCGCCGCCCGCAGCAAGGCAGCAAAAACAGGCGCCCGGTGTTCCGAGGGTTGCCATGCGCGAAGCCGCCTTTTAGACGGCGGCGGTGTCGGCTGCTCAGCCCACGCCGCATCGACCTTTGCGCGCGCCTCCCGCGCTGCTGTGGCGAGGTCCGGGTCGCCAACACGTTCTACGTATGCGAGACCGAGTGCCAGCGCCTCAAGCTGGTCGTGGTTAAAGACTAGCGGCGGAAGCGTGATCTCGCCTCGCAGCATGTACCCAACGCCGGGTTCCCCCTCGATCGGGAGCCCATGGGCCTGCAGCGCAGCAATATCGCGGTAGATTGTCCGTACCGAGGTTTCCATCGCCTCAGCGAGGTCGTCGGCGCGTGTGAGCGGTTTGGCCTTCAATCGGGCTACAAGGTCGAGTAGTCGGTCGGCGCGGCGCATGCAATGTCTCCTGACATGACGCTGGCAGGAGGGCTCGTGTATGACAAGTCCGGGAGGCCAGATGATCCCAACCGCTCTCGACACCCTTCCCGCACCGCCTTGCTCAAAGATGCTCGGCTGGACCCCTCTCGACGCGCGTCCGGAAGAAGGCTGGATTCGCATTGGTTTCGATGGCAAGCCGGACTTCTGTAATCCAGCCGGGTTCATTCAGGGAGGCATCCTAACCGCCATGCTTGATGACACGATGGGGCCGGCGGTCTTTGTGAAGACCGAGGGACGGCTCTATACGGCGACGATCAGCATGAACATTAGCTTTCTCGCCCCCGCCAAGATTGGACCGATATTCGGTGAAGCGACCGTCGTACTGCTCGGAAAGACGATCGCCTTCACGGAAGGCAAACTTATGAATGAAGAGGGACGTCTTCTCGCGACCGCCACAGCGAATGCGCGGTTAGTAGAAACCGGAAGAGCGCTGGGTTAAGCGGCGCTGCTCCCAACTTCGATGCGCGGAGGTCGGTTCCTGGCACAACTCGGACCTGCCAGAATGTCTGCGGTTCAGTCGCTATCGGGTGGAAAGCAGACCTGCCAATGCGGGCGCGATGGTTGGCGGGGCGATGTGCGGATGTCGCGCAACTACAGAAATGACTACAGAACGCTAGCCGTGGCCAGAAAAATATTCAATAGAAGTGAACTGTTAGTGCGGGGACAACGCAGACGGCGATGGCTAACATTTGTCAACCCTCGGCGACCTGGAACGGGGGATATGATGTTTTGGTTTGCTGGGACTCCTTTTATTCATCGTTTATGTTCGCATTTGCGTAGTCCGGTACGCGTCGGCAATCACCCTTCAACGCAGTGACAAGGTCAACTCGCCGTCGGAAGTAGGCGGGGTTCGATTCCGTTTTCTCGATGATCGGCGGCGGCAGTGCGGCGTCAGGGCCTAGCCGGACTTGACGGTGCAGTCGATTCCTCATTGATCAACTGACGGCCAAGCGCGAAGTTGGCCGGTCGCTCTCGAACAAACCGCTCTTCGTTGCTGCGGGATCAGCGTGCGTGCGGTGAACCGGACATGGCAGATCATCAAAAAACCGCCAATCGGCAGGCCCTCGAGCGGATCGCCGCCGCGGCGCCATTCCTGATCGGCATCGAGCACGCTGGTAGCGTGATCGCCGGTCTTTCGACCAGGGATTTTCTGCATGCGGGTCCGCCGCTCGCGAGCTGGCACGAGGCCTGTGGCGCCTTGCGCGGCGCGGTGGTCGGGACACTGCTGCGCACCGGGGCCGCGCGCGATGCTGCGGCGGTGGAAGGGATGGCGATGGCAGGCGAAGTCCGCCTCGTTGCCGCGCACGATCGACTCGCAGTCGGCACTTACGGCGGCGTCATCGTGCGCAACACGCCGGTCCTTGTGGTCGAGAACCGCACCACCGGCACCCGCGCCTACGCGGCCTTGAACGAGGGACGTGGCAAGGCGCTGCGCTACGGCTCTTATGACGCCGAGACGCTGGCGCGCCTCGACTGGCTGGAAGGCGAGTTCACAATGATTCTCGATGCTGCCGTGCGGCGCGCGGGCGGCATCGATCTGTTCGCCATCCTCGAGCAGGCGCTGCACATGGGCGACGACGGGCACAGCCGCCAGAAGGCGGCGTCGGCGCTGTTCGCTAACGTCGTGGCGCCCTATATCGCGGAGGCCGGGTGGCCAGCGCAAAGTGCCGCACGCGCCCTGCGCTTTATGGCGCACAACGAGATCTTCTTTCTGCCGCTCAGCATGGCTGCGGCCAAGAGCGCGATGGTGGCGGCCGAAGGAATTCCGGGTGCCGCGATCGTCACCGCCATTGCCTTCAACGGGGCTACCGCAGGCATCCGCGTTGCCGGACTAGGCGGCCGCTGGTGCACCGCGCCGCTGCCAATCGCACGGGGACAATATTTCACCGGCTACCAGGCAGAGGACGCCGGGCCGGTCATCGGCGATAGCGAGATCGCCGAGACGATGGGGCTCGGCGCGTTCGCGATGGCGGGCGCGCCGGCGCTAGCGCGCTATGTCGGCGGCAGCGTCGAGGAAGCCACGCGGCTCACCGAGGAGATGTATTGCATCACCGTCGCCGAACATCCTCGCTTTAAGATTCCGGCCCTCGACTATCGCGGCACGCCGTTCGGCATCGATGTGCGCCGCGTTGCGGAGAGCGGCGTGACGCCGGTCTTCAACACCGGCATAGCTCATCGCACGCCCGGCGTCGGTCAGATCGGGGCCGGTTTCGGCCGGGTACCGCTGGCCTGCTTCACGTCGGCGCGCGCAGCGCTCGACGCAATCATCAGCAAAGGAGAACACGATGCGTGACTTCGTCGGATATGGTCGCAATCCGCCCGATCCGCGATGGCCCGGAGCGGCACGCGTCGCGCTCAATGTCAATCTGAACTACGAGGCCGGCGGCGAGATGAGCTTGGCCGAGGGCGATGCCGGCTCGGAAGGGATGCTTAACGACATCGGCTTTCCGTCTTATCGCGGCATGCGCAGCCCGCTTTCCGAGTCAGCCTTCGAATATGGAAGTCGGGTCGGCGTTTGGCGCGTGCTCGACGTCCTCAAGCGGTTCGATGTGCGCGCGAGCATCCTGGGCGTGGTTCGCGCCCTCGAGCGCAATCCGGAAGCCGTCCACGCTTTCATCGCCGATGGCCACGAGATCGTCAGCCATGGCTGGCGGTGGATCGACTATCACCATGTGGATGAGGCCATCGAGCGCGACCATATCCGCCGCGCGATAGATGCGGTCGCCGCGATCGGCGGCGAGGCGTCCATCGGCTGGATGACCGGCAGGCCGGGTCCGAATACGCGCCGCCTGCTCGCCGAGACCGGCCGCGTGCTCTACGATCGCGACTATCTGGGCGACGAATTGCCGTTCTGGCACGATGTCTCCGGCCGGCAGCATCTGGTCATTCCGTATTCCTACGAAACCAATGACAACCGCTTCAACGAGAACCACGGCTTCAGCACCGCAGCAGACTTTGCCCAATATATGATCGACTGTTTCGACGTGCTCTACGAGGAGGGCGCGAATAGCCCGCGCCTGATGAGTATCGGTCTCCACGACCGGCTGATCGGTCGGCCCGGGCGCATTCTCGGCTTGGTCCGCTTTCTCGATCACGTCCGCCAGCACGACCGGGTCTGGATTTGCACCGGGCGGCGGATTGCCGAGCACTGGCGGGCGACACACCACCCACCTGGTGGCTCTTCGGATAAATCCAGTTCATGATGTGCGATCACATATGTTGCAACAAACGTGCTCGCTATGGGCAAGCCTTTGATTGAGCGAGCTATTAGGATAAAGTTCTTGGCCTCCAGGGCATTTCCCGCGCGCCGGTTCCCGGCCCTGCAGGTGGCTTGAAGCATGACCGTAGCGGCGAAACGGCGAAAGCATTCAACGAAGTCGGTCAGGCGCGACCTTGCGGCCCTCAAGCAGGCCGCGATGCGCCAGCACGCCGCGGTCGCCGAACTCGAACTGCCGCAGGAGAAGATTTCGCCGCGAATCGGATTTCAACTGCGGCGCGCGCGGCGCATCCGGCGGCTGCGGCTCAAGGACGTGGCCGATAAGGCCGGGTTGTCTCAGAGCCTGATCTCGAAGATCGAGAATAACAAAACGAGCCCGTCAATCTCGACTTTGCACCGCATTGCCAAGGCGCTCGGCACGAGCGTTTCGGCGCTGTTTGCGGCCGACGAATCGCTCGATCAAGTGACGCAGCGCCCGCAGGAGCGCCTCATTGCCGGCCGGGTGCAATCGATGGTCGAGTGGGACGGAATAGAGGCCGAGATCATTGTGCCCTACGTCCGCGGCCGCCTGCTGGAGGGCTTCATCTTCGTCATGGAGCCCGGAGGCCACAGCGGCGGGACCTTGTGCCATGACGGCGAGGAGTGTGGCTATGTCCTCGAGGGTCGCCTCGAGCTGGTGGTCGATGATGAGACTTACGTCCTCAATCCCGGAGATTCGTTCTTTTTCAATTCCGACCGGCCGCATTCCTATCGCAATCCGGGAGCGGGCATTACCCGGGTGATCTGGATCAACACGCCGCCGACTTATTGATGGCTGCGGCCAGAGCCATCGCGAGCCGGGCGCGTTCAAGCGTTTGACTTGAATTCAAGCGCTTGCCAAAGTGGCCCAAAAGGTTCCAGTGACCACAAGGCGTGCACCTAGTGTGGCGGTTCAGAAATCCGCATCATTCTTTCGGCGGGCTCGTCATGCGGACTTCTGAACCAAAGCCACACTGGATCAATACGTTGCTAGTGTCCTTCGATTCCGAAGTTCGCAAACGAGGCTGCCGCACAATGATGCGAACTTCGGAATCGGGACACTAGTTCGGGAGGCGAAAAAACACGACATGGCAGGAGCAGCGCAGCAGATCCCATCGGGCGCCGTGAACGGCAACCTAGCGCTCCGCGAGGAGGCCAAGCACTACGTGCCCGGCGGCGTCCACACTTCGATTCGCATGATCGAGCCGCCGCTGTGCGTGCACCGCGCCAAGGGCGCGTATCTCTGGGACGAAGACGGCAAGCGCTATATCGATTACCACGCCGCCTTCGCGCCGATCATTCTCGGCCATTGCTATCCGCAAGTCGTCGAGCGCGTCGCGGAAACGATCCGCGAGGCTGATCTCTACGGCGCGAGCACCACCTATCTCGAATTGGCTTTGTCCAAGAAGATCGTGCACCATATCCCATCGGTCGAGAAAGTGCTGATCTGCTGCACCGGCTCGGAGGCGACCTTCCATGCCATCCGGGTCTCGCGCGCGGCGACCGGGCGGCGCAAGATCGTCAAGTTCCAAGGCTGCTACCATGGCTGGCACGACTACGTTCTGCGCAACGTCATTAGCGAGCCGCAGCTCAACAACGCTTGGGATCCTGGCTCCGCCGGCATGTTGCGCGAGGCGGTGGAAAACACGCTTGTGTGTCGCTTCAACAGCCTCGATGAGGTGGAGCAGGCGTTTGCCCGCAATAGCGGGGAGATCGCCGCGATCATCCTCGAACCTATTCCGCACAACATCGGCTGCATCCTGCCAAAGCAGGAATTCCTCGAAGGTCTGCGGCGGATCTGCGATCGCGAGGGAGCGCTGCTGATTTTCGACGAGGTGATCACCGGCTTTCGCCACCACATTGGCGGCTATCAGTCGATCGCGGGCGTGACCCCCGACATCACCACCTTGGGAAAGGCGATCGCGAACGGCTTTCCGATCGCGGCCGTTGGCGGCAAGGCCCGTTATATGGACCACTTCAACACACGCACCGGAGGCGATGTCTTCTTCTCCGGCACCTTCAACGGGCACGCCAGCTGCGTTGCGGCCGCCCTCGCCACCGTGGCCGTGCTCGAGACCGGCGACGTGCATCGGCACATCTACCGCCTCGGCGACAAGATGCGCGAGGGTCTCGCCGAGATCGTCAAGCGCCGCGGCTATCCGTGCACGGTCGCCGGCTTCGGTTCGGTCTATACGCTCTACTTTATGCCGGAATGCAGCATCGTCAGCTACGACGATCTCTTACGCAACGACAAGGCGCTCTACGTCCATTACCGCCAGGAGCTGATGCAGCGCGGCGTGTTCGAGATTCCGATGAACCTAAAGCGCAACCATCTGAGCTACAGCCATACCGACGAGGACGTGGAATTGTCCCTGGCGGCTGCCGAGGAGGCGCTCAAAGCCACCTTCGACGCTCGCGCGGGCCGCCAGATCTGACGCCTTCGGTCTTGGACTGTCGCCAAACCAAGAACCTTTCTCATGCTCAAGGACGGCAAAGCCTATGTAGAGGGCCTGCGCGACGGACGCGTCGTCTATGTCGGCGGCGAGCGCGTCGACGATGTCACCACCCATCCCGGTTTTCGCAATGCAGCACGTTCCTATGCGCGCATCTATGACATGCGCTTCGACGAGCGGCTGCGCGATATCCTCACCTACCAGGAGGGTGGGGAACGCTACGCCAGCTATTTCCTCAAACCTCGCACGCGCGAGGATCTGCTGCATCGTACGCGCGCCTGTCAGGCGATCGCCGATCTCACCTACGGCATGATGGGGCGTTCGCCGGATTTTGTCGGCGGCTACATCACCGGCGCCGCCATTCAGCCCGAGGTGTTCGACAGCGCAAAACACAAGTTCGCCGCGCACGTCGAGAAATTCTACGATTATTGCCGCACCAACGATGTCTTCCTTTCCCACGCCGTGGCGCCGCCGCAAGGCACGCGCGACAAGAAGTTTTATCAGCGCGAGGCGGCGCGCGTGCCGAGTCTGTCGGTGGTCGCCGAAGACGACCGTGGCGTGACCATCAGCGGCATGAAGATGCTGGCGACCAGCGCCGCATTCAGCGACGAGATCTGGATCGGCAACATCCTGCCGCTAGCCGAGGGCCACGAGACCGAATCCGTGACCTGCGTGGTGCCGCCCAATGCGCCGGGTTTGAGCCTTTGGTCGCGCAAGCCGTACGAGCGCTACGCGGTGAGCGAGTTCGACAACTATCTTTCCTATCATTTCGACGAGAGCGACTGCGTCGTCGTCTGCGAGGATGTGAAAGTGCCGTGGGAGCGGGTGTTCACGTACAACGACATCGAGTTGTCGCGGCAGATCTATTTCCGTACGCCCGCCCACACCCTCTCGAACCATCAGGCGGCGGTGCGCTACGCGGCCAAGATGAAACTCCTGCTCGGTTTGGCGCGCCGCATCACCCAGTCGATGGGAATCGACCGGGTGCCGGCCGTCATCGACGACCTCGGTCATCTGGCCGCGCTCTACGGTATGATTCAGGGCATGATTTACGGCCAGATTCAGGATTGCGAGGACCTCGGCAATGGCTTCGTGAACTACAATCGCCACTACATGTATGCCGCCATCTATTTCGCCACGCAGAACTACGATCAGATTTGCGCCAAGGTGCGCGAGCTGTCGGGCGGCAGCGTCCTGCAGATGCCGGCCGACGTATCGGTGCTCGGTAACCCGAAGACGCGTGCGCTGTTCGAAGAGCTTTGGCAGACTCCGACGCAAGCTGCAGTCGAGAAGTTCAAACTCTTCAAGCTGGCCTGGGATCTTTTGGGCAGCGATTTCGGCGGCCGCCATCTGCAGTACGAGCGCTTTTACATGGGCCCGGCTTTCGTCGTGCGCTCGCACAACAGCCGCGAATGCGATTGGGGAGAGATCGACGGGTACGTCGATGCGCTGCTGGCAAGCTACGGACCCGGCCCAATACTCAATCCTGGCATGGCCGTCGAGGCGGCGGCTTCGGGCGGGCAGCGGGCCGAAACGCACGAATAAGCGGCGGCAGATGCCCGCTAAATGAGCAGACCCCGAAAGTCCGTGTGTCAAAAAGCCGTTGACCTCGGTCAAGTAATTGAACGATAGTTAAATGAGTTGACCAACGGCCAGGTTGCCGCAGCGAGCGGCCGCCAGATCGTGCAATCCCTCAACACTGACGCGGCAACGGACAGGGGCTCGCACAATGCCCGGACCATTCAAGGAAATCGTCGATCTCGGTCACGAATACTTCAACGGCATGCAGAACCTGGGAGGCAGCATGGTTGCCTTCTGGCCGCTCGAGACCTTCGAACACTTCCGCACCATCACTCAAGGCAAGTTGGCGATGGAAGGGCGCATGATTTTGATGCCGGAACATTGCGGCACTCATCTCGATGTGCCGCGGCATTTCGTCGAGCATGGCACACCGGTGGAGCAAATCCCGCTCGAGCAACTCATTCTGCCGGGCCATCTGCTCGATCTGTCGCACAAGAAGAACGGCGAGGCGATCAGCATCAAGGACTTCGAGGAAGCCGAGCAGAAATCGGGCGAGAAAATAGGTCCCGGTAAGGCGACCGTCTGCTGGACGGGCGTGGACACGGGCTGGGGCAAGCCGGGCTTTACGAAGAATCGACCGTTCGTGCCGACCGAGACGGCCCGTTGGCTGGTCGACCGCAAGATCAGCCTGTTCTGCACCGATCTCATCGGCATGGACGATCCCGACGAGTGGTGGTGGCCGACGCATGTGATCTGGCTCGAGGCCGGTATCTGCATGGTCCAGCAGCTCTGCAACCTGGATAAGCTCGTGGGCAAGAAATTCATTTTTGTCTGCCTACCACTGAAGATGCGCGACGGCACCGCCTCGCCCGTGCGGCCCTGCGCGCTGGTGCTGTAGGCGGCGCTGGTTCGCGCCGGGGTAGGAGGGATTTGCCCGCTTGCGGGAACTGAAGACGCTTCGTCATGGGAGGCGGTCGCGATGTTCCAAGTCATCCAGCCCAAAACGGTGCACGACACCGTGCAATATTCCTACTCCCATGCCGTGCGCATGGGCGACCTGATCTTTGTCTCCGGTCAGGTGGGTCGGGACGAGAAAGGGGATCTCGTCGGACCCGGCGACGTGCGCGCGCAGACCGAGCAGGCGTTCAAGAATATCAAGCTCATTCTGGAGGCGGCGGGCTCGGGCATGCACAAGGTCGGCAAGGTCACCGTGCTCATCACCAAGCTCGAATATCGGCCGATCGTTCAGGAAATCCGTGCTCGCGTGTTCAAGGAAGCCGGGCATCTGCCGGCGAGTACGCTTGCTGTCGTCGACAGTCTGGCGCTGCCGGAATGGCTCGTGGAAATCGAGGCAATCGCCGTCGCCTAGCGACCACAGCGGAGGGAAGTGTTCTGCTTGTCCGGTCACGCTGCGCGCAACACCCGCTCGAATTTGGTCATATGCCGAGGATCCGCAGCAGGCGTCTGCAACAGTGCTTGGACGGAGGACTGCGCGGATTGCCGGGTCGTGCCGCCGCTGCCTCTCGCCTTGGTGTGGCACATCGCTTGCTAATGGCTCGTAAAACCCTACCGCCAATGGGTGCGGCGACCAGCCGGGTGCGCAATCGATGCGAAAGTCGAATGGCCAGTGAAGAGCGCGTTTTGCCGGTCCGTTTACTCGGTGCCGGCAGATGGAAACGTGGAATCCTCCGGCCCGCTTCGGAACAGTGGCGCTGAAATGGAATACTTGCCCTTCCCAGGGCGTCGTTGGCTCAAGACAATCGTTGGTTAAGGACAAGCATCAGCAATGGAGGACTTCGCGATGATGCATCTCAATCGACTAGCGGCTGTGGCACTCGCGCTCGGCCTTGCTGCCGGAATCACCGGCGGCCAGACGGAGACAGCCAGCGCGCAAGGCGCTAAATGCGAGCCCGACCAAATCGCCACCAAGTACCCAAGCCTTGCCGGCAAGACGATCAAGGTGGGGACAGACGCCGAAAGCCCACCCTACAGCTTTCGCGATCCGAAGGACTTCAACCACGTGATCGGCATCGATGTCGATATGGCACGAGCCGCGTTCAAGTGCATCGGTGGCAAAATGGAGCTGTCGCTCGGTGCGTGGTCCGGCATCTTGCCCTCGGTAATTGCCGGGCAGAACGACCTGATGTGGGACGATCTTTATTACACCGCCAAGCGTGCGGAGCAGGTCGATTACGTCGCCTACATGGTGGCTGGCACCGGCGGCCTCGTCCGCAAGGGAAATCCGAAGAACATCCACGCCCTGGCCGACCTTTGCGGCCTCACCGGCACCGCCGGCCTCGGCACGGTGGAAGAGGCAGCGCTGCGCGACCAGAGCAAGAAGTGCGTCGAGGCGGGCAAGAAGGAGATCAACATCCTCACCTATCCCGACATCTCCTCGGGCGTGCGCCTCGTACAGAACGATCGCGCCGACGTGATGGTGACCGATCTCGCGCTGGTCGATCAACTCGCCAGTGATAATCCGACGCTCTATGAGCGTGGCATCAAGATCCTCAGTGACTTCAAGATCGGCGTCGCAGTGAAGAAAGGCAACAAGGACCTTTTGACGGCCATCTACGACACGTTGACTCTGATGCACGCCAACGGAGAAGAGAAGCAGATCTTCGAAGCCTATAAGGTCGATCCCGGGCTGATCGTGACGCCCGTGATCCTTACCAAATAGCCGGCCTGAGCGCGCAGGTGTATCGCGCCCCTGCGTCACGTGGGACCGCAATGGCGTCTTTTCTCAAGCGCTACGGCTGGGTATGCGTGGTGGTACTGGTGATTGCCGCCGTCGCTACCTGGTTCATCCTGTCGGAAAATCAAAGCGGCGGCGAAGGGGCGCCCGGCAACACGCTGAGCAACCTCGCCTCCGGTCCGGCCGCGGCCCAGGAGCAGATGAGCTGGCCGCGCGAGGTATTGTCCTACGTGACGCTTCCCTTTCTCCTCGAAGGTGCGTTCGTCGCGGTAAAGATTTCGGTGCTGGCGATGCTTGGCGGGCTCATTATGGGGCTTGGCCTCGCCTTGCTGCGGCTCTCACGCTTCTCGGTGGTGCGCGCGCTGGCCTGGACTTACATCTGGCTGGTGCGCGGCACGCCACAGCTCCTGCAACTGGTCTTTCTCTATGACGCGCTGCCGGCAATCGGCATCAAGCTCGATATTTTCACGACCGCCGTGCTTGGATTCGCGCTCAACGAGGCCGCGTTTAGCGCCGAGATCATCCGCGGCGGTATCCTTTCGGTCAACCGCAATCAAAGCATCGCCGCCGCTGCCTTCGGCATGGGGCCTATTCTGACGATGCGCCGAATCATTCTGCCGCAAGCCATGCGTGCCATACTGCCGGCGATCGCCAACGATACCGTGAGCATGATCAAGTTGACCTCGATCGCATCGGTGATCTTCGTCAACGAGCTCACCTTCCGCAGTCAGCAGATCGTCGGCCAGAATTTCAAGTTCTTCACCGTGTTCGCGGCGGCCGGCATTATTTACCTGGTGATGACGAGCGCCATCTCGCTGGCGCAGGCGGGGCTCGAGCGCTATTTCAACCTCGAGATCGAGCGTCGCCCGGCAGGGGAGACGGCGCTTGGGCGTCTCTTTGGCTTCCGGCCGCAGACGATCGCCGCTGCCGAGACGACTGCCCCGCCGCCGCGTCCGGGAGCGCCGCCACGCGAAGCGCACTCGATCTGGGTCGAGGCGCTGACTTCGGGCTCTCATTGGCGCTCGGAGAGCGAGGGCTCGGCCTTCGTCATCTGCACCGACGTGTGGAAATCCTACGGCAACCGGCAAGTGCTGCGGGGCATCGACCTCACCGTCAACCGCGGCGAGGTCGTCACGATCATGGGGCCGAGCGGCTCCGGCAAGAGCACCTTCCTGCGTCTCATCAATCATCTGGAGCAGATGGAGCGAGGCGAGATCAAGGTCGACGGCAAGTATATCGGCTACCAGAAGATCGGCGACATGCTCAGGCCGACGCGGCATCTCGCGACCGCCCGGGCGGAGGCTCGCATCGGTATGGTGTTCCAGCACTTCAACCTGTTCGACCATTTGACCGCCCTCGAAAACGTTATGGAGGCGCCGATCCGCGTCTATCGCGAGAAGCGCGAGGAGGCCGAGAAACTCGCGATGGAATTGCTGGCCGGGGTGGGCCTCGCGCATCACGCTCACCACCTGCCGCACCGGCTATCCGGCGGGCAACAGCAGCGGGTCGCCATCGCGCGCGCCCTCGCGATATCGCCGCGGCTGATGCTGTTCGACGAACCGACTTCGGCACTCGACCCGGAGCTCGTCATGGAAGTGCTCGCTGTCATTCGCCGGCTAGCGGAAGCCGGCATGACAATGATCGTCGTCACCCACGAGGTGCGCTTCGCGCGCGAAGTCGCCGACCGCGTGATCTTCATGGACGACGGGCGGATCGTCGAACAGGGCACGCCGGCGCAGGTGCTGCTGAACCCGACACAGGACCGCACGCAGCGCTTCCTCAGACTAGTCGAGCACGATACTGAGAGCGTCTGACCGGTCGCTGAGCAAAGCTCCGTTTTTCTTCAGAGGATCTGATGCGGGTATCTGTCGATGTCGGCGGGACGTTCACCGATCTGGTGACCGAGGATTCGATCGGCCGGTATCGTCTGTTCAAGACGCCGACGACCCCGCAAGACCCGGTGATCGGGGTGCTCGACGTATTGCGGGAGGCGGCGGCGGCGAGCGGAACGTCGCTTGAGGAGTTCCTGTCGGGCGTCGCGATGCTGATCCATGCGACGACACGGGCCACCAACGCCGTCATAACCGGGGATATTGCGAAGACCGCGTTCCTGACGAGTGAGGGTCATCCCGACGTCCTGCTCTTCCGTGAAGGCGGGCGAACCGAGCCGTTCGACAACAGCATTCCCTATCCCGATCCCTATGTGCCCCGCCGCCTGACCTTCGAGGTGCCAGAGCGGATCGATGCCGCCGGTCGGATCGTGAAGCCGCTCGACGAGCCCGCGGTGCTCGCTATCATCGAGCGTCTCGCCGCGGAACGGGTCGAAGCGGTCGCCGTCTGCCTGTTGTGGTCGATGATCGAACCGCGGCACGAGGCGCGCATCGGCGAATTGCTGGAGTCGCATCTGGACGACGTGCCCTATACGTTGTCGCACAAGCTCAACCCGTCGATCCGCGAGTATCGCCGCGCCTCTTCGACCTGCATCGACGCCTCGCTGAAGCCGCTGATGAGCGTATATCTGCGCAGCCTCGCTAGCCGCCTCGGCGAGACCGGCTTCCGCGGCCGATTGCTTGCCGTCAGCTCCCTCGGCAGCGTCGTCGATGCCGAATACATGGCCGGGGCGCCCATTCATTCCATCAAATCCGGTCCTTCGATTGCGCCGATCGCCGGCCGCCGTTACGCGCGGGAGATCGCGCAGACTGACACGGCGATCATCGCCGATACCGGCGGCACCAGCTATGACGTAACGCTCGTGCATCGCGGGGACATTCCGTTCACCCGCGAGACATGGCTGGGCAGGCCCTACCGGGGGCATATGACCGGGTTCGCCTCGGTCGATGTGAAGAGCATCGGCGCCGGCGCCGGCAGCATCGCCTGGGTGGACGAAGGCGGAATGCTGCACGTCGGGCCGCAGAGCGCCGGGTCGCTCCCGGGACCCGCCTGCTACGGGAAGGGCGGAACCCGACCGACCGTCACCGACGCGGCGCTCGTCCTCGGCTATATCGACCCGAACTTCTTCCTCGGCGGCGCGGTCGCGCTCGATGTCGCCGCCTCACGGCGCTCGATCGAGGCCGATGTCGGCGCACCGCTCGGCCTCTCGATCCTGGCGGCGGCCGAGGCGATCCTCGAACTTGCGACCGAAATGATGGTTCACGCCATCGAGGAGATCACGATCGACCAGGGCATCGATCCGAAGACCGCGATACTCATCGGTGGCGGCGGCGCGGCCGGGCTCAACGCGGTGCGGATCGCTCGGCGATTGAAATGCCCGCAGGTGGTCATCCCGGCGGTCGGCGCCACCCTCAGCGCCGCTAGTTCGCTGATGTCGGATCTCAGCACCGAATTCACGGCGACGTGCTTCACGACGAGCGGCGACTTCGATTTCGCGAGGGTGAACCGGACGCTTGCGGATCTCGAACGGCAATGCCGCAAATTCATCAACGACGCGGGGGCGGGCTCGCTCGACCACGCCATCGATTTCTTCGCTGAAGCGCGCTATCCGCACCAGATCTGGGAAGTGGAAGTGCCGGTGGATTGCAGCCGCTTTGCCTCGGTCGCGGATGTCGAGCGGCTCGTCGAGGGGCTGCATCGGGCGCACGAGCAGCGCTTCTCGTTCCGCGATCCCGCTTCCGACATCGAGATCGTCACCTGGCGCGCCCGCGCGACCTGCCGTCTGCCGCAGGCGAAGAGGATCGTTGTCGTCGGGACGGCCGCGGACAGCTTCGAGAGGCGGCGTCGGGCCGCGGTCTTCCCCGGAATGGGGAAAATCGAGACGCCGGTTTACCATTTGGGCGCGATACCGGCGCGGGCGTCGGTACCGGGACCGGCGATCATCGAATCCAGCTTCACGACGGTCGTCATCGATCCCCGCGCCATCGCGGAACGAACGGCGGACGGCAGCCTCGTGATCGGAATGCCCGGCACGGAAGCGCAGTAAGGGAAGGGTCGAAGGGGTCGATGAATACTGACCGGAAATTCGACGGCGTCCGCCTCGCGGTGCTTAACAAGCGCTTCGAGAGCGTCGTGCGCAAGATGGCAAATACGCTGTTGCGCACCGGGCGTTCAGGCGTGCTCAATACCGCCCGCGATTTCTCCTGCTGTATCGTCACGGCACAGAACGAGCTGCTGACAGCGGCCGAATGCTACCCGATCCATGTGTTGCGCGGCCCCGACATGATGGCGGAGGCGATGCAGGATTTTCATCCGGTATTACGCAAGGGCGACGCGTTCCTCCACAACTCGCCCTACCACGGCAACAGCCACGCCGCCGACCACACGATGCTCGTTCCGGTTTTCGACGGCGAAGGCCGGCACCATTTCACGGTGTTGGTGAAGGCCCACCAGGCCGATTGCGGCAACTCTTTGCCAACGACCTATATGGGCGCCGCGCGCGACGTCTACGAAGAGGGCGCGCTGATCTTTCCGGCGGTCAAGGTGCAGTCGGATTATCGCGACATCGACGACATCATCCGCATGTGCGAGATGCGCATTCGCGTGCCGCAGCAATGGCGCGGCGACTATCTCGCGATGCTCGGTGCCGCCCGCATCGGTGAGCAGGAAATTGAGCGGCTCGGGCGTGAGATCGGCTGGGACGAATTGGAGCAGCACACGCGGGATTGGTTCGACTACAGCGAAGGACGCATGATCGCCGCGATCCGCAGGCTGAAAAAGGGCCGCGCCAGCGCCCGGGCGACCCACGATCCGGTTCCCGGCACCCCGCCTGAAGGGATCGCGATCCAGGCGACTGTTACGATCGACCCCGAAACGGCGATCGTCGAAGTGGATCTGCGCGACAATCCCGACAATTACCCGTGCGGGCTCAACCTGTCGGAAGCCTGCGCCCGTTCGGCCGCTATAGTCGGTGTCTTCAATTGCGTCGGGGACGTCGTGCCGCCGAACGGCGGCAGCTATCGCTGCGTCCGGGTGCATTTGCGGGAGGGCTGCGTCGTCGGTATCCCGCGGCATCCGGTCAGCTGCTCGGTCGCGACGACGAACCTCGGCGACCGGGTCACCTGTGCCGTTCAGCGCGCCTTCGCCGAGATCGATGAGCGGATCGGCATGGGAGACGGCGGCGCGGCGATCCCGCCGGCGGCAGGGGTCGTCTCGGGGCTCGATCCGCGGGCCGGCGGTGCGCCTTTCTGCAACGAGCTGATCCTCGGGGGCGGCGGCGGCCCCGGCACGCCCTGCTGCGACGGCTGGCTCACGATGCTGACGATGGGGAACGCCGGGATGCCGTTCATCGACAGCGTCGAGGTTGACGAGATTCATCATCCGCTGCTGATCTCCGAGCGCCGAATTCTTCTCGATACGGAGGGCGCTGGCAGGTTCCGCGGCGCTCCGGGATCGAGGATCGCGTTCGGTCCGATCGACTGCGAGATGACGGTCGAATATGTCAGCGACGGCACGATAAACCCGGCAAAGGGCGCGCGCGGCGGACACAACGGCAACCCGGCGCGGCAATACAAGCTCCGCGCGACCGGTGAAGAAGAACCCTTAGGGGTGGTCGGCCACGTCTCCCTGAAACCGGGCGAATGGATCGTGTCGCTGACGGCCGGCGGCGGCGGCTTCGGCTCGCCGCTGGAGCGCGACCCGAAACACGTGCGCAAGGACGTTATCGAGGGCTGGATCAGCGAGCGCCGCGCCGCCGAAATCTACGGGGTCGTATTGGACGAGCAGCGGCGCGTGCGACGCGAGGAAACCGCGACGCGCCGCAAGGAACTGCTCCGCAAAGCCGCTGCGCCCGAGGGCTGAGCGCCTTTTAACCTTGCGGACCGCGTGATAGGTCCGCGCCGCCGCGGTATCGGGTAATGTACGAAAAGATCATGATCAAAACAGGACTACAGCATCTCGACAGCATCCGCGACAATCGCATGATCTTTCTCAATGGAGAGGTCGTCGGCGATGTCACTTCGCACCCTGCTTTCCGCAATGCTGCCGCCACCGTCGGGCGTCTTTACGATTTCCAGGCAGAAGCGGAAAACATCGACCTGATGACTTTCCCGGTCCCGGGGAAGAACATCCGCGTCAATCGCGCCTGGCAGTTGCCGCGCAGCTATGAGGAACTGGTCGAGCGGCGAAAGGCTCTAACTGCATGGTCGCAATTGCATTGCGGCTTCATGGGCCGCTCCCCCGACCATGTCGCCTCCTGCGTCGCCGCCATGGCGATGGGACGCGACCTCTTCGAGCAGTACGGAAAGGGGCGCGGGAAGGCGCTCTGGGACTATTACGAATTCGCGCGCGACAACGACCTCTATCTCGCCTATGTCATCATCGACCCGCAGGCTGACCGCTCGAAGGCGACGGGCGAGCAGCAAGACGAATATCTGACGGCGGCGATCTGCGACGAGGACAATGCGGGTATTACCGTCAAGGGCGCGAAGATGCTCGGCACCTCGGCCGTCTTCGCCAACGAAGTGCTGGTCGCGTCGTTGCGTCCGATGCGCGAGGGCGATGCGAGATACGCCTTCACTGCAGCCGTGCCGATCGGCGCCAAGGGGCTGAAGCTACTGTCACGCAAATCCTATGAGGGCGCCGCTGAATCGCGGTTCGACTACCCGCTGTCGACGATGTTCGACGAGAACGATGCGATCGTCTATTTCGACGAAGTGAAGATCCCGTGGGAGCGCGTGTTCGTGCACCGCAACCCGGCGATGTCTCATGCCCAGTTCCACACGACGCCGGCCCATTCCTACCAGAATTATCAGGCGCAGATCCGGTTGGCGGTCAAATTGCGCTACCTCGCCGGGCTGGCGCACCGCATCTGCGAGACGATCGGCACGATCGATTTCCCGCAAGTGCGCGAGATTCTCGGGATAATTGCGGCCAAGGTCGGAATGATCGAGGCGGGCGTGCATGCGATGGAGGTGAAAGGAATCTATTACGGTCCCTATTTCGTTCCGGATCGCGCATTGTTGTATGCGGCGGGCGCGCTCGCCCAGCAATACTATCCGGAAATCGTCAGCGCAGTGCGCGAACTGGCCGGTGGCGGCGTCATCATGCTGCCGTCCTCGGTGCGCGATTTCGCCAACCCGGAAATCGCTGCGCTAATCGGCAAAACGCAGCTGTCGGCGAACACCGACGCGCCGGGGCGGGTCAAGCTGTTCAAGCTCGCGTGGGACAGCGTCGGCTCGGAATTCGCCTCGCGCCATGCCCAGTACGAGATGTTCTACAGCGGCGCCCGGCACTTTACGGTCGGCAATGCGTTCAAGACCTTCAATTGGAAAGAAGCGACCGACCTTGTCGACCGCGTAACCTCGCAATACGAGCTGACGAGCGGCGGGCGGCAGGATTTATGAGCATCCCGATCCGTAGCCTCGATCCGGCACCGCTGACGGTCGGTGAGACCACCGTCGCACCCGGCTCCCGGGCGCGGACGCAAATCGATCTCCTCGAGCTGGCGGACGGCACCAAGGTGCGGCTTTCGGTCGCCGCGATCAACGGCACGCGGCCCGGTCCGCGCCTCTACCTCGGCGCCGCCATTCACGGCGACGAGGTGAACGGCGTCGCGATCCTGGCGGAGGCGCTCGCCGATATCGATCCGGCGAGGCTCCGCGGTAGCATTCTCTCCGTCCCGGTGCAGCACCCGCTCGCCTTCCATGCCGACCACCGGATTCCGCTGTCGCAATTCATAAAGTCGCCGCTCGACCAGTCACCGATCGATGCCTGGACGTGCTTTCCGGGGAACCCGGCAGGCAATCTAGCCGAAACGGTGGCCGCGACGCTCTTCGGCCTCATCCACCAATGTTCCTGCGGGATCGACATCCATACGCCGACGCGGGGCGGGCGCTATGTGCCGATCGCTATCCTGCCGAGCATGGCGCTCGGCGCCGGCGCCGAAGCCGCGGCCTGGCTCGCGGAGCAGTTCGCGACCGGCTACGTCATGAAGACCAATACCGGCATGTATGTCGGCAACGGCATCCTCTGCGTCGAGGCGACGAAGGCCGGCGTCCCCGCCTTCACCTGCGAAGTCGGCGAAGGCGGGCGGCTCGAACGGCCGATAATCGACGAGGGCGTGCGCTGCGTCCGTAACGCGCTCGTCGGTCTCGGCATGATCGAGGGCGAACGCTGGCTGCCGGCGGTCAATCACGTGATGCGGGAGTTTCTCGGCATTCGGGCGCGGCGCGGCGGCCTCCTGCATACGGTGGCCGAACTCGGCACGGAGGTCGAGCCAGGCCAGGTGCTGGCGCGCATCGTAGACATCTTCGGAGACACGGTCGAAATGGTAACGGCGCCGGCGCCCGGCATCTTCGTGCGCGCGACGACGCTGCCGACGGTCTCGACCGGCGAGCGCGCCGCGACACTTGGTCTCCTTTAGCCGTGGGCGTCGATCCGGCCGAGCGCGCGCGTTTCGAAGCTGAACTGCGGGAAGGCCTCGACCATGTGGTTGCGCTGTGCGCCGAACTGGTCCCGGTTCCGAGCGAGAACCCGCCGGGCGACACTGGCGCTCTCTTCGGCCTGATCGAGAAGAAGCTGGCGCAACGCCAAGAGATCGCGCTGCGTCGCGCCGTCGCAAAGGCGCCGGCGGTCAACCTGATCGCAAGCTGACCGGCGTCCGCCCGCGCCGCCGACTCGTGTTGAACGGCCATCTCGACAGCTTCCCGGCCGGCGACCGCACAGCTTGGAGCCTCGACCCCTTCGGCGGCATCGTCCGCAACGGCCGCCTTTACGGGCGCGGCGCCGCCGACATGAAGGCGGGGCTTGCCGCCGGCATCGCGACGTCGCTGCTGCTCGCGCGCTACCGAGATCTGTTAGCCGGCGAACTCGTGCTTGTCCTCGTGGCGGACGAAGAGACGGGCGGTCGCTTCGGCACGCAGTACCTGCTCGCGAACGACCCCGACGCCATCGGTGACGCGATGATCAACGGCGACGCGGGATCGCCCGAGGTTTTGCGCTTCGGCGAGAAGGGGCAGTTGCGGATCGCTGTGACGGCAACCGGCAGGAGTTCGCACGGAGCGCACACCCATCTCGGCGACAACGCGATCGAGAGGCTGCTCGCCGCGCTCGATCGGCTCTTCGTGCTCTGCTTGAACTTCGGCTTTTTCTCGAAGCCGAGCGCATCGCTGCCGTCGGCAGGGTCCCGATTCGCAATAAGACGGCCGGGCTCCTCGCCCGACCGTCGCAACGATTGCGCAGCCGCTATCGTCAGGCGGCGGCCTTTGCCCCGTCCTTGACCAGGTCGAAGCGGTCGGCGTTCATCACCTTGGCCCAGGCCGCCACGAAGTCCTTGACGAACTTCGCCTTCGAATCCGCGCATGCGTAGACTTCGGCCAGCGCCCGCAGCTGCGAGTGCGAACCGAAGATCAGATCGACGCGCGTGCCGGTCCATTTCAGTTCCTTGGTCTTGCGGTCGCGGCCCTCATAGAGGTCTTCGCCCGCCGGCTGCCACTCGGTCCTCATATCGAGCAGGTTGACGAAGAAGTCGTTCGTCAGCGTCTCCGGCGTCTTGGTGAAAACGCCGTGCTTGGACCCGCCGGCATTGGCGCCGAGCACCCGCAGGCCGCCGATCAGAACCGTCAGCTCGGGCCCGGTCAGCGTCAGCAATTGCGCCTTGTCGACCAACGCCTCTTCGGGCGACATGAGGTGCTGGCTGCGGTAGTAGTTGCGGACACCGTCGGCGAGCGGCTCGAGCGGCGCGAAGGAGTGGACGTCGGTCTGCTCCTGCGACGCGTCGGTGCGGCCCGGCGTGAAGGGAACCTTCACGTCCTGCCCGGCGTCTTTCGCGGCCTTCTCGACCGCCGCCGAGCCGCCGAGAACGATGAGATCCGCGAGCGAGACCCTCTTT
>Ga0187784_10000934_pt1 | contig 22538 bp, 22 predicted proteins | sample 1015_SJ02_MP15_2_FD_132964 | JGI IMG/M metagenome (GOLD analysis project Ga0187784, IMG submission 132964) | Tropical peat soil microbial communities from peatlands in Department of Meta, Colombia - 1015_SJ02_MP15_20_MG | ecosystem: Environmental > Terrestrial > Soil > Wetlands > Peat | place... | reverse complement strand
TGGATGCAGCATCTTTGAACTCGTTCCAAGTCGAAGTTGTACGGATCCATAAAATGCATGGAGGAGAGTAAGATCGATTTTGCCTGCAATTCGCCGAGGGCTACATATGTCCCTTTCGTCAAAACAGGCCAAAAATAATTCATCATGAGGCTGAACTTTACGTGGCGCATTGCACCGAACAAACGGAGTTTGGCTCTTGTCACATGGCCTTTTGATGCCTCTTCGTAGACTTTTTCCATGGTTTCTCTGAACTTGTCTACGTTCCCGTAGCGGGTTATGGGAATAATTTCTCCATTTTCAACGAAGAGGTACGTGGCCATGCCGCAATGAGGATGCGTCGTAAATTCAACGTATCGCTTGTTCTTGAGTGCGCCAATCGCTTGGGAGACTGGAACGACCGTAGGCACGGGGTAGAAATCTGAAACCCTCACTTTTCCTTCAGTCTGTTCCTCGCAGAGTCTCATGAAATCAGGAATTGTTATTCGCATTTTTTCCCTCTCTTCTTCTGGGATGCGTCCGCAGATAGAAACCGGCTGAACGTTCACGCATCTCACCACGTCAAAGTTTTTAACTGCAAAGCGAATGATGTCGCCAATCTGATGATCGTTCACTCCTTTAATGAGCGTTACGACTAAGACTAGGCTGTCGAGTCCGGCTTGTCGGCAATTTTCAACGGCCCGCATTTTCACGTCGAGCAGGTCTTTTCCACGAGTAAACTTATAGACATCTGAGGTTAGGCCGTCAAACTGCAAGTAGATCGTGCTCGCGCCGGCGTCAAGAAGGCTCTTGCAATAGTCCACGCTTTGTGAGAGCACGATTCCGTTCGTATTGACTTCCACGTGGCGAAAACCCAGGTCCTTCGCTGTGCGTATGAGTTCGGGCAGGTCTTTTCTAATAGTCGGTTCTCCGCCGCTGAATTGCAGTGCCGTAGCTGGGACCGGATCATTTTGCCTCAAGTTTTTCATCATCTTTCTTATTTGCTCTTTCGAAGGTTCATAGACAATGCCGCTTGCAGCTGCGTTGGCAAAGCACACGGGGCAACGAAGATTGCAAAGATTCGTCACATCTATTATCGCTAATGCAGTGTGACTTTTATGCGTCGGGCAGATGCCACAGTCGTTGGGGCAGCCTCTCTCTGTCTTAGTGCGTGGGTTGTTCAGGCCAGTGCCGTCTTTTCTGTATTTCTCCGCTCTTTGATACTGTTCGTAATCGCTCCAGTACAGCTCAGTGTACTCGCCATGCTCTTGGCAGGTTTTGTTTATGTACACCTTGCCGTCCTTTTCGAATATTGTTGCATCCAAGACTTGGTAACATTCTGGGCAGATTGACTGCGTTTGCTTTATTTTCTGCATTTTTTACCACTGTGAGTTGTAAGTTTATATTCTATACTGCCCACTTTTTATATATAATAAGGTTTCCAAACTTTCCAGAAGGTGAGTCGTGTGGTTGCCAGTGATACCGTGCGTCGTGTGCTACGCGAATTGGGGCTGACGGAATACGAGACCGAAACTTACATCGCTCTTCTGACAAGTGGGGTTCTGACAGCGAGCGAAGTGAGTGAACAATCAAATGTGCCTTACTCCAAGATCTACGAAACCCTGAACGCCCTTGAGCGAAAGGGCTGGATAGAGGCCGAACACAGTCGCCCGAGCAAGTATTTCCCCAAGTCACCTGCAGAAGCGCTTTCAATGACCAAGTTGCAGTTCGAAGAGAAACTCCTGGGATGGGAAAAAACTGTTGCTGCAGAATTGCAACCGATATTTGAGCAGCGCGAAATTCGTGAGAAACCTGATATCTGGATTCTTCGTGGGCAACTGAGCGTTCTAGCGAAATTGCAAGAAATGGTGGACGATGCAAAAAGTGAAGTGATGATCGCAGCACCAACCTTTGCAAGGCCTTTTGCGGGTTCTTTTGCAAATTTTCTGGAAGGACTGTATGAAAGAAATGTCCGAGTTTCATTCATGGTTGTTGGTACCGCAGAGGATTGGAATATCGAAGGCTTGACCCCGCGCGTGCAGGTGAGGGAAAGGGATAATATGTTCGGCGGTGGAGTTATCTGCGACAGCAAGGAAGCTCTGCTCATGCTTGGAGAAGATAAGCCGACTCTAGTTATTTGGAGCAACCATGTCGGCTTGGTTAAGTTTGCCCGAGACTACTTCCAGTACTTGTGGGATTCGTCAGAAACTGGTTGAAGCCCGCCTAATATTGAGGTACATTTCAGGATTCTCAATATTCCGAATAGCGTTGGAATTTCTTCTCTTATTTCGATTCCTACTCTGTGAAGTTGCGCTCTTGGGTCGGATCTTGCGAATTCGCTGTAGTATTTTATTTCATAAAGCCCTGTAATGTGGTATGTTAAGAATCGCAGAATTCTGTTCTGCGGTAACGGAGCATAGTCAACGATGATAATGATGCCATGCGGCTTGGTTGTTCTTGCTGTTTCTCTTAGCACTTTTTCTCTGATGATAAAGGGCATATCATGTAAGGTGAGGGAGATGCAGGAGATGTCGAACAGGTTTTCTTTAAGTGGCATGTTTGCCGCGTCAGCAAGGACAAAACTCGTCTTTTCGTATTTGTTGTTCTTTCTTACTATTCTTAACATGTCTTTTGACAGGTCAATCCCTGTAGCGTCAACGCCTTTTCTAGCGAAAGCAAAAACTAGTTCTCCAGTCCCAGTAGCAACGTCCAATATTCTTGATCCAGATCTTGGGTTGGTTGTTGTAACAACTTTGTTCCTTGCAGGTTTGGCTAAAAAATCCGCGATGGCATAGACCTTGGCCAACGCGCTTGCGAACTTGGTTATGTATTCGTAGTATTCTTTGTCCATTGTCTCGGCAAGCATATTAATGATTGCAAGACAAAAGCATATTCATAGGAGTTTGGATGGCTAAGATTTTGCGTGTTGCGTCTTTGATAAGTGGCGGCAAGGATTCTGCGCTGGCGCTTTACCGAGGGATGAGGCAGGGTTATGAAATTGAGTACTTGGTCGCGATGGTTCCAGAAAAAGAAGACAGTTGGATGTTTCATTATCCCAACATTCATTTAGTCGATTTATTCGCCGAGGCCGCAAATATTCGGCTGTGTAAAGGCAAAACAAAAGGGATTAAAGAGGCCGAACTCGAAGACTTGAAGCTTCTGCTTAAGAAACTCGATGTGAAAGGCATAATTTCTGGCGCCGTTTCCTCAGAATATCAGAAGACTCGAATAGAGCGAATCTGTCATGATTTACACTTGACTTCCATAACTCCGCTTTGGCACGAAGATCCGCTAAAGTTGCTACGAGAACTCGTTGATTTGAACTTCGAAACAATCATTGTAGGCGTTTACGCTTATGGCTTCACTCGTGAATGGTTGGGGAGAACTATTGACGCGGAAACAATTGATGAGCTTGTTCACCTAAATCGCGAATATCAAATCTCGATGGTTGGAGAAGGGGGAGAATATGAAACTCTGGTTCTTGATGCGCCTTTTTTTGAGAAGAAGATCAAGTTGTTAGAAGTGGAAAAGACTTGGGAGGGGCAAAGTGGTTATCTATCTGTGAAAGATGCAACAGTCTTGGACAAGGGATCGCCTGGATAATTCCAGAATGAAAAAGATTTATTAACGGTTGGGCTGCTCCTAGTGGCATTTGCGGGCGGATATTGATAATCCGCAGGGATGTAACCAGAAACTGGTTGAACCGCAAACTAAGAATGGACAGCGATTTGAACATGTACAAGTACGTTGCAGACGCTTGGAAAAAACCCGACGCCTCATTCGTAAGAGAGCTCATGAGACAAAGAGTAATCAAGTGGCGGCGAGAACCGACAATAGTTAGAGTTGAAAAGCCCACGCGCGTGGACCGAGCACGAAAGCTCGGATACAAGGCAAAGCAAGGCTTTGTCATTGCTAGGGCACGTGTTCGCCGAGGCGGCCTTAGAAAACTCAGACCTAGGGCTGGAAGACGCCCCAAACGAATGGGTGTAAAGAAGTTCAAGCCGGCTAAAAGCTTGCAACTTATTGCAGAAGAGAGAGCAGCGCGAAAGTTTCCAAACTTGGAAGTATTAAATTCTTACTGGGTCTGGCAAGATGGCATGCATAAGTGGTACGAGGTAATCATGGTTGACCCAGCTCATCCAGTGATCAAAGCGGATAAGGACATCAGTTGGATTGGCGGCAAACCAAACACACGCAGGGTGTTCAGAGGCCTAACTAGCGCTGGCAAGAAAATGCGTGGGCTACGCCACAAGGGACGAGGAGCAGAGAAATTCCGGCCAAGTCGTAAAGCTGTTTGGCGAAAGAAAGAACGCAATAGGCAATGATTCTAACGAAACAAAGTGTTCTTGGAAGGCATTGCCATCGTTCCTAATGAAATCCTTAAAGGTCCTCAACACGAATACTTCTGAGAAGACTAGGTGAAATAATCATGGAAATCCCAGCAGTAGTGTTTAAGAAGGATGGAAAACCGAAGGAAGGAAGAGGCTTTAGCAAAGAAGAACTGCGCAAGGCGGCTTTAGATTTCAAAAAGGCTTTAAAGCTTGGCATTGCAGTTGACTCCAAAAGAAGGACTCTTCACGAAGAGAATGTTAAAGCTTTGAAGGAGTACGTAGGAAGCCTGAAAAAAGCCGAGACGCGCAAAAAACGAGAAGCTTAGCTCTCGTAGCGTTGGCTGTGTGGAGGGTTTTGGCGCCCAGTACCATTGCTTATATCGACGTTCGCGTCTTTAGCCACGCAACCGAAAACGAGAAAAAAGTAATGGAAGCAGTCAGAAAAATCCTTCCACCCAACCACTCGGAAGAGGTAGAATTTGAGAAACACGCTCTTCATGGACATCACGGAAACCCCATCACTTTCTTCCAAACAAGGATAAAAGACAAAGAAGTCCTAGCAGCAATCATAGAAAATCTTTCTTCCCATCTTGGCACTATGGACAAAGAGGAGTTGCGTTCACGAATTGCCGAGTTCACTGAGAAAGGAAGTCTATACTTACGCTTGGACAAACAAGCGGCTCTCCGGGGCGAATTTAAACTGGAACAAGTCGACCCGATACGAATACATGTTCGCTTCAAAAAAATGGACTTGGCAAGTATCTGCAAAGAACTCGGGATAATTACATGAAGAAGTTTTACGACCTGCATTTGTCAGTGCCACTGGACAATTCCGATTTAACTGAAAAAATGATCAGAAAAGCAAAAACGCTTGGGTACGCGGGCTTGGGGGTCTCGTTTTCACCTTCCGTTCTTGGCGAAACCCTCTCTAGACTTCGACAGCTCTGCAAGTATGTTGACATAGACCTCGTAACAAGAGTCGACCTTGAACCTAACAGCTCAAAAGAACTGCTCTTACAGCTACGTCGATGTCGACGAAGGTTTGAATTGATCTCGATTGCCTGTTGGCACAAACCTGTGGCTAGGCAAGCGGCCAAGGACAGACGTGTAGACCTAATTTATTTTTCTTCCCTGGATTTTAGGAGGCGTTTTTTCGATTCCGCCGAAGCAGAACTATCAGCAAATGCCCTAGCAGCACTTGAAATTGACATGTCCCCGTTGCTCTTGACCACGAGTTACGAGAGGATTCGTTTGCTATCCTACCTTAGACGAGAAGTAGCACTCGCAAAGAAGTTTTCAATACCAGTTATCCTATCCAGCGGCGTCTCCAGCGAGTTCTTCATGCGCGGACCTCGAGATCTTGCGGCTCTGGCCTATCTTTTTGATGTGCCATCGGACGTTGCCTTTAAGTATCTTTCAGAGAACCCACTAAAGATCGTCACTAGAAACAGAACAAAGCTAAGCTCCACTTACATCGCGCCGGGTTTGCGCGTCATACGGACGGGTGAAAATTGCGTGGAATGAACAGAAGGCGCTATTTAGCGTTAAAGATCGAGCCCACTCAAGAGGTTAACGAGAGCGATCTTGAGAATGCATTTTTGGGCTCAGTTTCCAGGCTTTTTGGGGAGTATGGCGTCAGCAAAGCAGGTCTTGTTTTGCTAAGCCATGACCCAGTCAAAAATTGTGCCGTGTTGAGGTGTACAAGCGCTTCGCTTGACATGGTTAAGGCTTCTTTAGCGTCGATCACAAACGTGGGCTCGAAACCGGCTGCAGTTCATATCCTGGGCGTTTCTGGAACGCTGAAGTCACTACGAGGAAAATTTCTTTATCATTAAATCTTGTCAAGAACGAGTAGCTTGGCTCTTAATCACGTATTCATAATTCTTAATTTATCCCGACATCATACAATTCCAAAAGGCGAGGACGAAACATGGTCAACACGCGAGATGCTCAAAACATAACGAAGGATTATGTGAGAAAGAGAAGAAATGTGGAGAAAATAGACATCGTCTCGGCTGAACAGAAAGAGGAAGTATGGGTAATCAAAGGGACATGCCCAATAGACGTGTGCGGTCACCCATGGATGGAAAAATTCGAGATAGTGATAGACGCCAAGGGCAAAATCAGAGACTCGGACTTCAAACTGATGTAATTAGATAGGCATCGAATGCTAGAACCTTCGTGAGATTTTTTGAGCAGCTTATTCCATCACCGCAAATGGTTCATCGAAGATTCTTTGCTTTCTCGTAGGCAGAATTGACAGCTTCGCTGGTTACGACGCCTATTACTTTCGTTGGCGCCTCTCTATCGACTATTGGGATGAGGTCAATCTTCTCCTTGGCCATTATTTTGTACACTTCGAGGATCGACTCGTCTGGGAATGCGGAGATTTGTTTTTTTGGCAATTGTTCTACTTTAAAGGTATTTCTTTCCTGTGTTTTGATCTTCTTTATGTCGTTCCACCTTACAATGCCTTGAAGTTCGCCGTTTTTCTCCACAAGAGCGTCGTGGTATCTCGCTTTGAACAAAATCTCCACAGTTTCAGCAACTGTAGTGTCAGGGGTGACGGCAGCCGTTTCAGGGTTCATGACATCTTTGACTCGTACTCTTGCCATCGTCGTTGACAGTATCGTCTGCTCTGCCTCTTCGGTTGCGCCGATGTAGATAAAAACGCCTACGATAATTAGCCACAAGTTATAGAAAATACCAACGCCAACCATGATTATGCCGAACAATCTTCCAATGAATGCCGCGTATTTCGTGGCATCGGAAAACTTCATTCGTTCGGCGAGCAAGGCTCTAAAAACTCTGCCGCCATCCATGGGAAATGCTGGAATCAGGTTGAACGCGCCCAGAAGGATATTGAGCACAGCAAGGTCGAGCGTTAGACTTCCGGTCGAGAATATCGTGATCGACAATTGTTTTGTTGAAATGAGTGGAGTAACTAGACTAACAGGAAGGAGGACTACGCCGATCACAAAGCTGGTCAATGGTCCGGCGATAGCCATTCGCCATTCGATGCGTGGGTTCTCAGGGATTTCTTCAATTTCCGAAACTCCCCCGATTGGATACAGGACAATTTTGCGCACTTTTATTTGGTAATGTCTTGCAACCACCGAGTGCGCCAGTTCATGGAAAACAACGAAGATGAAGAGGAACAGAATAAGGACAAAAAAATAGAGCTGCGGATACGTGAGTGCAAACACTGCAATCATGAGTAAGATGAAAGTTATGTGAAGCTCGATGGGGATGCCCCATACTGAGCCTATTTTGAATGAATATCTCATAAAGGCTAGTGGAAAAATGCTCTTCTTAGAGCTTTCGCTATATCATTCTTTGGCTGATTTTTGAGTATAACGCATTGAGAAATTGTCGTTACTTTATTACAAGAACTGAACGATTCGAGTACTGGACGACATGATCGCTAACGCTGCCGAGCATGAACATTTCTGTCGTGCTATGGCCTCTCGCTCCTATGACGATGAGATCGTAGTCGCCTTTATCCGCTGTATTCAGGATTGTCTTAGCCGGATCGCCCGATACCATCCTCTGATCTACTTCTACTCCTTCAATTTCTGGTGCTGAGCCTGCGAGAACACGTTTTCCGATTTCCTTGCTCACTTCGGGTCTTAATCTAAAAATACTAGTTTCCTGAACATGAAGTAGAGTCATCGGAACTTTTATTCTGCTGGCTAATTGGGTGGCGTATTCTACAGCGCGCTGCGAATGCACGGAACCGTTCACTGCAACTAGAATCTTTGATATCTGCGTTTCTCCTCGAGTGATTAAAACAGGAATCTCGGCTCGATGAGCAACTTTCTTCGCCACGCTTCCCAGGTGTGGCTTCTTTTCCTTTTCTCCACTAGCACCCATAATTATCGCGTCATAACTTCCCTCCTTTGCCACTTTTAATATCGAGTTAGCTGGGTCAGCGTCCATGACAAGGTTCTTAACTGCAGTGATGCCTTCTCCCTTAATAGCGCGAAGGGCGTCGTCCAGAATGTCCTCTCCTTCCTCGCGGTAAAGGTCAGTGAGTTCACTGGCGGCTTTATCAAGGTAAGACGTGTCAGGAGCTTCCTCAGCATGCGGACGTGGTGGCATGATTCCTCCTCCAATAATTCCGACAGGAGGGTGTTGATGTCTTTCTGTCGGGCTAGAGAGTTTGCGTGCTCCAGGTTCCATGAGTTCGTGAGAAACCACGTAGGTGACGGTCACGTTCGAGTTGAACCTCCTCGCGACCAGCACAGTAAGATCTCTCGCGGCGATCGACGGAGCGGATCCATCCATTGGAATTAAGATTTTCTTGAAAACCTGAACGCTTTCCAAGTAGTTTCCACCTATTTTTACGTAGTGATGTAGTTAGGTTTTATTTAATCTTTTCAGGAAAACCAGCATTCGCTTTCCGTAGAACTTGAGAGCAGCTAAACCATCGTCCTTGTCCGTTTTACGCAAAAACTACGAATCAAGTCAGTTGAGCGTACAGTCTGCTGCATGTCTGGAAAGACGAGAAAATTTAAAATACGCCGTCGTTGAACACAATCTCTAAATCGAGCTCATAGGAGGATCTTGCTTTAAGAATCGGTTTTTTTGTTTGGGAATACCCGCCGAGGCTTGTTGGCGGGCTAGGGACCTATGCCGAGTACATAACGCAGGAATTCGTAAAATTGGGTCACGAAATCACAGTCTTTACGCTCAATAACGGAGACCTTGCAACTAGAGAGGTTTTCAACGGAGTCGAGGTTCAGCGACCCATAATTGCTGATGCCAGCAACGTTTTTCCAGTGTTTGTCACGGAGGATCTTCAAAAATGGGGTACAAACATCCGTTTTTTCAACGATATTTTCATGTACAATGTCCTTAGCGCGAGCAAGTTCATAAACCAGCTAGTGAAAAAGGACGGCGAAAGTTTCGATGTTGTGTGTGTGCATGATTGGCTAAGTAGTATAGCTGGAATAATGGTTAAGAACGAAACGAAGATTCCCTTGGTTTTCCATGTGCACAGTACAGAATGGGGCAGAAGCGCAGGAAGTGGCTCTGAGGTGGTTTCGCACTTTGAGTCGATGACTGCGCAACTTGCAGATCGTGTAATCACTGTGAGCTACGCGATGCGCGACGATCTCGTTCAACACGGTTGGCCTGAATCGAAAGCAAGTGTCGTCTGGAACGGTGTTGATGCGGATCGCTATGACCCTGACAAGTGCAGTTCGCAGGAAGTTCAAGAAATTAGAGATAAGTATGGCATTAAGAAAGATGAGAAAATGGTGCTTTTTCTTGGGCGTCTCACTTGGGTGAAGGCTGTCCGAAACTTGATCCAAGCTATGCCGTTAATTCTTAAGGAAAATCCGAAAACAAAGCTAGTAATCCTAGGCAAAGGAGAGGAACAGAAAGACATAGTCGGCACGGCCAACAGGTTTGGAATAGGGGACAAAGTAATGTATCGTTTCGAGTTCGTGCCAGAAGATGAGAGAATTCTTCATTACGCCGCCTCAGACATTTGCGTGTTTCCATCCATATATGAACCGTTCGGCATCGTCAGTCTAGAGGCCATGTCTATGGCAAAACCGATCGTTGTGGGGGCACGCGGCGTTGTGGGCTTTCGCGAACAAGTAATACCCTCTGGTCCAGATCAAAACGGAGTGCATGTCAACGGAAACGATCCCTCAGACATTGCTTGGGGAGTCGGACAGGTGCTTAAAGATCCTGATCAGGCCCAGATCTGGGGCGAAAACGGACGCAAAAGAGTCTTGCAATACTTCACTTGGGATAAAGTAGCTGAGCACACTGCGCAAGTGTATCAGGCAATCCAAAACAAATAACTTCGGAGCCATCCTAGGCTATTTTGCTTCTGTCGTCTAGTTCAACTGGGCGACAGAGAGGCGAAAAGTGGATCACAAGCGTCTAATAATTAATCTCTAAGCATGCTAGGTTGAGGCCAGCCTAGTCTGTTTAAGAGGTTCCGCAACAGCTGTTTTTGGCAATGCCGTTCTTAAGAGTTCAACTTTTGAAATCGCCAGAATATAGGACAGAAATTCTTCGTGAATCTAAGCCTTGATTAAACTGATTAGTTTGGGCATGAGTGCGGTACCATGCTCTAATAGGCCTAGACTTCCTTTTTTACATTCTTTCTCGGAGAATTTCATGTTGTTGTCGCCTTGAATCTTGCCGCCAGAGATAAGCAGCGGAACTGGGTCATCGCTGTGGGCCTTGAGAAGGCAGGGTGTAGAATGATCGGCGGTGACGCAGATCACATTGTTTGGAAAGTCTATTTTTTGCAGGAGTTCTCCGAAGAAGTATTGATCGATAATAGATATGAGCTGCTGTTTCAGATTAAAGTCTCCATCATGCCCGGGTTCGTCCGTGCCCTTTATATGGATGTAGAAGCAGTCGAACTTGGGCATTATCTCGAAGAGTTTATGGATTCTCAGCAGACAATCGTGTCTCAGGTCACTTGAAGGGTGGGGCAAGTCCACCAAGTCCATGCCAGCGAGTTTCGCTATTCCCCGTTCCACAGGCATGTCTGCAAGGCAAGCGAAACTAACGTGATAGTGCTCATTTATGCTAAAGAATTCTGGTAACACGTTTCCAGCATCTCGAGAGAGCAACACGTTTGCTTTCAGCTTTCCTGATACAATTCGACGTTTGTTCACCTCGTTCTTATCCAGGACTGTATGTGACTTCGCAGTGAACTCGTTAACAAGCCCTGCTGATACTTGAGCTTCTTCACTATCTCCAATAGGTTCACACTGTTTCAGAATCATTTGCACGTTTTTTTCAACTATTCCGAGTTTGTCCACTCGTCTATACGCTGGGTCCGTGTTCGTTATCCTGCTGGAAAGAGGCTTGGCTGGGCTTCTAAGAACCAAGACAGCCCTATAACCCACGGTGCTTTTCAACTCGAAATTCGCTGGATAAGATTCCAGTTTAACGTTTTCGTTTACAGCTTTACTTAGTTCTGAACCTTCTTCGGTGGTCAGGTTACGGCCCGCGCGTCTGTCAACGAGTTTATTGCCTTCTGCCAAGGTTGCAAAGTTACAGCGCAAGGCGAGGTCGCCATTTTTCATTCCTAAGTTGGCGCCCACGACTTCTAATACTCCTCGGCCTGTCGAGTATTTGAAGGGGTCGTAGCCTAAAATCGATATGACACCACCATCGCTTTCAGGCGCAATTCCTTTCCCTACCGTGTACATCAGACCTGTTTTTCCGTTTCCGGCTAGACGATCTAGGTTAGGCGTCATTGCAGCGCCTAGTGGAGTTTCGTTGCCAAGCTCTTTGATTGGAAGGTCGCCTAATCCGTCGATTACTACGTAGATTAGCTTCGTGTCAGTCTCCAGCTTTGATGATTTCTCTTATTCTTCGTTGTGTTTCTTGTGGCGAGCTTATCGTGTTGACCATATGGATGTTCGTCTGTTGGAAGTATTGGTGGAAAAAGTTTTTTCTCAGTTCGAGCTTTCTCTGGTCGGTTACTAGTTGATGGGGGTTGCAGAAATTGTTCGCCAGTAGGTACTGCAGCGCTTCTTTTTCGGTTAGACGTGTGACTACCTTTCTATCCTTGGGGTCTCTCTTGAGGAGAATTATTTCTTGCATGGTCGTCATCGGTATGACTCCGCCGTTTCCTACTATCCACCTGACGTTGACGACTGCCCTTCCCTGGGGGTCAAAGTGAACTTTTTCAACGAGTTTTTCGTATTGGCCCCATATTTTGCCTATGTCCGCTTCGATGTAGCTTTCTTTTTCAGATCCGAAAGCTAGAGGCTCGCGGCTGGATAGACGCACAAAGTACCAGTCGTCAGAGACTAGTCTAGCATTTTTTAGGCCTAGAAGTCCCCATGAGTGAGTTGTTTTTCCTGTTCCTGGAGGGGCGATGAAAGACACGCCCTTGCCTCCAAGGTCAATGGCAGCGCCGTGAACGGAATAGATCTTATGCTCATCTTCGAGAACGTCTCCGGCAACTGCGAGGGCTAAGCTTTTCACCCATCCATAGTAGTCAACGTTTGTAAGAAATGCTGTTTTTGTGTAAGGATCATATTTCACCGTCATTTTCTTGCCCGCTTGTTTCAGCACTATTAGCCTCCCGTGAGAACGTGTGTCTTCGCTCATGCTGTAGAAGTTGTCTTCCCACCGGTCCTTCACGTATTCTATGTCCGTGAGCAATTTGATGCAGCATCCATAAATCGAGGCTTTTCGCGTGAAAAGGTATTTCTTCTCGTCTTTTTGATAGAGGCGATCTTTCTCTCTCACGTCAATAAGCTTCACTTCATAACTTCTTTTTTTCAACGATCCAACTCCAAGGTATCTATTTTGTTAGAACTGGAGAAAAGTGTTGTCGTCTTTTTTTGCGGACGACTATTCTTGTTATGTAGCCAAGGTGTTTGCGAGTTCTAGTAGTTCCAAGTTCAAGGGTTTTTTCGTTTTGCATGACTTCTCGAGCGTCATGCTGGTCATCTTACCCTTTCGCATTCCGACCACCCTGTCTCCCTGCTTGTTACACAGCAGCTTGACAGCTTCGTTTGCGAATAAGTTGGCCAAAAGTCGACTTCTCGCCGTTGGACTACCCCCCCTTTGGGCGTAGCCAAGTATGCTGAGTCTGACCTCCACACCTGCATCTTCTTCGAGTTCTCTTGCCAGTTTATGCGTGTCTCCAATGCCTTCCGCGGCTACTATTATGCCCGATTTCTTGCCTTTCTCGGCGTTTTCTTGTATGGTTTTGATGATTTTTTCTTTGGGATTTTTTTCTTCTGGGATCAGAATCACTTCGGCACCGACTGTGAGACCTACCGTTAGCGCTAGGAAGCCTCTTTCTCGTCCCATGACTTCGACTATGAAAATTCTCTCGTGTGATATTGCCGTGTCGCGGATTTTGTCGATTTCTTCCACGGCCGTGTTAACCGCGGTGTCGAAGCCTATTGTTTCTTCAGTTCCGTAGACGTCGTTGTCAATCGAAGCAGGAATTCCAACTATTAATGTCTCGGTTTCTTCGCTCAAATCGCAAGCGCCTCTGAGTGAACCATCACCGCCGATCACGACGAGGCCGTCGATGTCGTTCGAACCCAGTGTTTGTGCTGCTTTTCTGACGCCTTCCCGTTTTTCGAATTCTGGCGAGCGGTGCGTGTGCAAAATAGTGCCTCCCAGTTGGATTATGCCGCTCACTGAGCGCGCGGTCAATGGGATGAAAGTGTTTGTTATCAGTCCCTCCCAGCCGCGTTGAAAGCCTAGAACTTCGATGTTTTTTGAGGTTCCAATTCTAGTGATGGCGCGTATAGCTGCGTTCATTCCTGGCGCGTCGCCACCCGTTGTGACTACTCCTATCTTCTTCAATTAGTCGTTTCTCCTGTTTCGGCTGTTGATGTCTAAATAGCAACTTTCTGCGCCGACTATAGATATGACGTTTTCGTTGGCAAATCTCTAGAGGTGTCTATAGGTCTATTAATTCTCGTTTTCTTTTTGTTAGTCTGGCTATTTGAGTGTAGCCGACTTCTCGCAGGAGTGTTAGGGCCTTGTCGAATTCTTGTCCAACGTTTTCGGGCGAGTGGGCGTCTGAGCCGAGGGTTGCGGGGATTCCGTGTTCAAAACAGAGTTTTAGGAACGACTTTTTTGGGTAAATCTCATGGCATGGTGCATGAAGTCCGTTTGTGTTGACTTCTACGCATACATTGCCTTTCTTTAAGGCTTCAATTGTCTGGATTAATGTATCCGTAATATCGCCTTTGGGCTTGTGTCCAAATTTCTTGATTAAATCTATATGCGCGATTACGTCGAAGAGCTTTGACTGAGCACACTCGCCTATCAGGCTAAAGTACGCCCTGTACAGTTTGTCTATGTTCCATTTTTGGAAGTTTGCAACCTGCGTTGGGTCATCAAACGCCCAGCCGTCTACGAAGTGCACGGAACCAATAAGGTAGTCAAACGCTAGTGCACCTAAGATCTTTTTTATTCTCTCTTCGTAGTCTTGGATATAATCTACTTCCAAGCCGACTTTCAATGGAAAGCCACTTCGAAACTTTCCTTGGTCCATTTTCCTTTTGTATTCTGGCAGATTTTTAAGAGTCATTGAATAGTTGGGTTCTGAAAAATGAAAATGGTCCGAAATTCCAATCTCGAGTAAGCCTCTCCTTCTGGCTGTTTCAATGAAGTCTATTAGCTCGCCTTTCGCGTCGAGAGACATTGCCGTGTGAATGTGATAATCAATGAGCACCAAGGACTTCACGCTCAGAAGTGGGCCAAGTAGCGCGCGCGCTTGATATTAGTTCGGGCTTGGTCAAATGCAAAGAAATTTCCAACCGTTACGAGCGGATCGACAGTTGACATTCGGCAGACGATCCAAAATAAAACCCTACGATAAAGGACAAAAAATGTTCCTAGCGAATTGTCCTTGATGGATTTTGTTTTTGATATCTTCCGCAACAGCGGGAAAAAGGCCACAGTTTTGGGAGAAGCAACAACTGAACCTATCACAACTATGTAGTCCATTATGACTCCCATAGAGCGTCTCAGATTAGCCTATTTACGACTTATTGTTCTTGAAAAAACCGACTAGTGCCTCACGTATACGACGGTCACGGACATAATGGCACCTAATGTAAAGCGTGTAAGATTATAATAGGCAAGAGGGACTAAGATGCTCGGAGTTGTTATGAAAGCCGTTATTGTGCTTGTTATGCACGGTGCGCCACCGAATGATTTCCCTGAACCGGACATGGCCGAATTGTTCGGCTTGCAGGCTCGACTGAAACGTGCAACGGACTCGGAGCGCGTTGCGCTCGAGCGTCGCCGTCTGGAGCTGGACGCTAAAATACGCGCGTGGCCGCGAACTGCTCAAAATGATCCCTTTTACTCTGGGTCAGAGGAGTTGGCAGCTCACGTTAGCAAGGTCACTCGGTGTGAGGTGATCTTGGGATTCAACGAATTTTGTGCTCCTAGCCTAGACGACGCACTTAACGAGGCCGTCGCTCGTAAACCAGAGAAGGTCATTGTTATCACGCCGATGATGACACGTGGGGGTGAGCACTCGGAAGTGGACATTCCTGCCGCAGTGCAAACTGCACAAACGCAGCATCCAGAAATTCCAATTCTATACGTATGGCCTTTCAAGGTCTTCGAGGTGGCGAAGTTCTTAGGCGCACAGATAATCGATTTTATCTAACACGAAAACCGAGTGCGTTATGTAAAACTATAGTTTTTCGGGACGTCTTGTGGGGGTTCAAAGGAGGCGACTTGCAACTACTGGGGATTGCCCCTTTCAGGACTTGAAAACAGAAGTGGATCGGGCTGGATCCACACAAAACTTATCCTAAAAGGATTTGTTTACGGGCACTTATCGCTTCAGGACGAGTCCTTTGGTATTTAAACTCAAAAGGGTGAGTCCCGATGCAGAAAGCGCGCGATTCTTCTTTGGTGGTGCAATTTTTTCGTGTGCACACATTCAGTCTACAGGAGTCGTACTATTGCGTAGAGAATTACGAGTAGTCCTATGACTAGGATTTCATACGCCAGCGCGATCTGCCAGCCGAGTACGCGTTTGCCGTAAAGGTAGATCAGGTAAGAGAATGTTATCAGAGCTATTCCTGAGAATGCGGTGCGCAACGCTCGCCACCTGCGTTTGTAGGTCAACGAACGAATGCCTGAAATGAGTAATTCAGACAGACCGATCACAGCAAAGAACAGTACGGCGCTGTTGATTATTTCTTGGGGTGGTCGCGACAGCATTTGTGTATTTTGCATTTTGGTCGCCCATGTGTTTAGCTGGGCCCCTATGTTTGGGTTTGTTACGAAGATTACGCCTATTATGAGGAGGAATATTCCGAAAGAAATTAGTCCGGTGAGGTCGGTGTGGCGTTCGTGTTCGCCGAAGCAGTATTCTTCTGGTTCTTTTGCATATCTGTAGTCTTCAGCCGGTTGGGTGGGTTTCTGTGGTGCGTCTGTTTCATGTCCTAATGAAGCACCGCAAAATCTACAGAACAGGTCGTCCTTCTCCGCCACTTTCCCGCATTTCGGGCAATTTACCAATACAGCCTCTCTCCGAATAGCGCTTTTCAGTTTGAGGGCCATTTAAGATTTTTGGACAATTCTCCTATTGATAAGGGGCAAAAGTGTTAAGACCAACATCGGAAAATCTTGTCTGGAGATAATCGAATGGTGTACTGTACGAAATGCGGGACCAAGAACCCGGATGACGCAACAACTTGCTCTAATTGTGGAGCTCCCTTAAACCCAGTGAGGGAAGAACGCCATCGTCAATACAGAAGATATGAGGACGAATGTTTCGGAATTCCTCACGGCGGAGCAATCGTGGGCATCGCAATAGGCTTGTTAATCCTGCTGGCAGGCCTGATAGTAATCCTTCAAGAGGAAAAAATAATCTCTTCAAACGTGAGCCTCTGGCCTTTTGTGTTGATTGTCTTCGGAGTGCTGATAGTCGTGGCGGCTCTCTACAGAACGCGTCGCCAACATTAGCTTTTCTCTCGCCTTGTTCGCTCAACTATGCATGGAGAGTTGCAACATTCACAGATTCTGAAATGGTCCCACCGTGAAAGCTGGATTCTTGTAAAAATCAAGAAGACGATTAACACGACAGAAAACAAATCGATCGCAACGCTGTGAGACGCCTGGTCAACCCCAACTAGACACAGAAACGCCCCAAAGACAAACAAGGAATTTAGCGCCAACCGAACGTAAGCCCTGAACATCAACTGCAAAAACCCAGCGAGTACGCTTATCGCGCCCACCAAAACCAGAAGGCGTGCATTCTCGATTTGCAATCCGCCATAAAAGTAGGAGAAGGCTCCAGCGAGAGCGATGACCGCACCTAAGAGGAGGCCGGTGCACGCTGCGCAACGCTTTTGACCCTTGATACGCACTACGTGGGCCGAGAATCCTTCGCACTCAGGGTGATGTGAAGCTCTCAGACTCTGACGAGAAGCAACGTTCTTTGTGGTTTCTTGAAAGTGAAATGATTTTGAACACTCACTTGGGAAAATTGAGGCTAAAATTCCAAGGATGCAGATGAGGCTGAACAATGAACCGATTAATGGTTTTCTCCAAGAAAGGCCGTCGCCGATGGTGGGAAGATTATTCGCCCAAATTATCATGAGAAGCATGCCGAAGACTGAGATGCCTATGCAGAACGCCAGCATCAAATGTTCAAACGCTTTTGGCAGTTGGCCTCGCCTAGAACAGGTTCTTGAGTTGTCGAATGATCCCTCGACTTGCCATGTGCAAGAAGACTCTTCTTTTCAGTTCGTTACGACTAAACATGCCGCTGAGCCTTCTGTTCCACGAACCGTAGAAAGTTCTGTAGCATCGGTAGAGTTCTTCCTGCACTTCCTTGGTTGTGAGTGTCTCTGTGGGCATTATGGCGTGAACCATATCATAATTCGCCCAGTTGGTGTCCTGTATCCAACCGTTGCGTTTAGCCTCCTCATAGATTTCGCTCCCAGGAAATGGCGTGAGAATTGCGAATATCGCAAAGTCCGGGTCTAATTCGTTTAGGAATCTTCTCATTCTCGCTATCGATTCGCGCGAGTCTCTGCGATTTCCTATGATGAACATCGCATGTCCGAAAATATCGTGTTTTTTCAGTAGCTTGACTGCTTCCTTTGCATCTCCGGGTGAAATACCCTTCTTGAAATCATCAAGGGTGGAAAGTTCGGAGTTCTCGACGCCGAGAAGAACCCATCTGAGACCTGATCTTCGCAGTTTTGGCAGAACATCCTTGTTTTTCACGATGTCGTCGCATCTTGCCTGCACGAACCACCACAGATCCGGCATTTTGCGGGCTATGATTTCGTCTGCAAGTTCTTCTGCTCTGCTTCCTGCGCCTAGGTTGTCATCCGTGAGCCATAAGAACCTGCCACCGAAACGTTGATAGCAGAACTCCATTTCGTCCGCGATCCGTCCTGCGGACTTAACCCTCCATCTTCCTTGCCAATGACGCCATTGCGTACAGAAAGTGCATTCGTGCGAGCATCCTCTCGAACCTTCAACTAGTTGATAGGGCAGGTCGCGCCGGCCCGCCATGGCTGCAAAATGGTACTTGTGCACGATGTCCTTGACGAGGTGATAGCCTGGGAATGGAAGGGACTCTAAATCCTCGATCAACGGTCGGGGCGGGTTGTTTACGATTTGTTCTTTGTGTCTGAATGATATTCCGTTTATTTCTGGGTATGCTGACTTTTTCGACGCGTTTTTGACGAGTTCTGTGAGTGTCTGTTCGCCTTCTCCGCGAACTATGGCATCGATCTCTGGATATTCCTCTAGGCTGTCTTGGGCTGTGGCGGTGAAATGCTGGCCGCCCGCGACCGTGAGGATTTTTGAGTTTACTTTCTTGGCGGTTGCTAGCGTTCTAGCTACAACGTAAGTGTTGCAGGTGGCCAGCGAACTCGACGCAACGATATCAGGGTCCGATGTTTCGATTTCTTTCTCTAGGCTTGGCCAGTCAATCTGTTGCGCGTTGCAGTCGAGGATTTCGATTCGTGCGTCTTTGACTTCGCGTTCCAAATATGCCGCGAGCTGAATGATACCGTAAGGGGGAGGCAAGTACTCGCCCATGACGAACCAGATGTCCTTGGGCGGTTCGATGAAGAGAACTTTCATGATGAGACTTTCCGCCTTGTGGGTTGTCGAGTGAAGTTTATTTTAGTTATGTTATAAAAACGTGCTAGAGCGCGCGCGATGGACCGGGAGGTACCCGTACAAAACTTCATCCTAAAAGGATTTGTTAGCGTATGCTTATCGATTTAGAGACGAGTTCAGCGGGATTCGAACCCAAATGCAGTCGTGCGCTTCTTGTCCTCGATTCCGACCTTAAGTGGGTGCTCGAATTATTAGTTTTTCTGTTCTACACTTCCAGCACTTTCTTTAAGAACAGGTTTGCTCACCGCATTAAGTGCGGTAGGCATGCTCGCTGACGTAGGAAGCATCCTTGTATGATTTAGCGCGCTTGCCAACTAAACCTTAATCATGCTAAGGGAGAAGAGAATGAAGAAAACACTAATGATAATTTTGCTAGGCATTTTATGTTTATCGATGTGCATTTCGACCGTTCCCAAGGTGAAAGCAGAATCAACTGTGCCCGTAACTGGCAGCGCATCGGCTAATGCGAACTCACCTTTGCAACTCGTCCAACCGATCGATGACGTTCAACCAAAGATAACGGAGAGTAGAATGACGGGCAGTGAGTTGCAGCGATTGGAAAGCACAATTGGAGTTGATCAAGGAAACCAAACCTACAATCAAATAATAAATGGTCATGGAACAGGTTTGGCTCCGCCATCTAAGGCGGACTGGGAGAAGATCTCCAGCGAAGCGTTCATGGTCTCACAAGTGTCGTCTTCAAACTCGTCGCAGTTGCCTTCGGAAGTTGATAATTCAGCGACATCCTGGTTTCCACCAATCGGGAATCAAGGCAGTCAGGGCTCATGCGTGGCGTGGGCTGTTGGATACTACATCAACACTTTTGAAGAAGCAAAAGAACACGGTTGGAACCTGTCAGGAACGACGACCAACGAAATAATGAGTCCAAGCTTCGTATACAATCTAATCGATGGAGGCGTAGACGAAGGATCAAGTTTCTACGATGCGATACAACTTGTTTGTTCTGTAGGGGAATGTTCGCTGGCAAATATGCCTTACAACCAGGGCGATTGTACTTCTTGGCCTTCGGAGAGTGCGTGGCAGGAGGCCCCTTTCTATCGTGGGGGTTCTACTGGATTTGAAACATTGAACGTCAGTGCACCTATTGGTATTTTGAGTCTTAAGAGCTGGATAGCCTCAGGAAACCTTGCAGTAATTGGCGTGGACGCAAATCAATATGTTAACTTGACGAATAATTACGTCTGGACTCTGGACAATTATAACAATCCTGTTGTAGACCATGCGAATACGATTGTGGGTTACGATGACAATTTCACATACACAGAAAATGGGCAATTGACAGAGGGTGCCTTCAAGGTTGCGAACTCTTGGGGAACAGGCTTTGGCGCAGGCGGCTTCTATTGGATATCTTACCAAGCTATGAGCCAAAGAATAGGGTATGTCATGTTCTATCAGGGCAGAACAGGTTACGTGCCTAAGTTGACTTGCTCTTTTCGGATAAGTCATCCTTTTAGAGGGGATTGTAGCATTTTGGTCGGAATGGGAACACATGACAATCCAACAGCGTCAAAAAGCTTCACCGAATACATAAACGGTGGAAACCAACCATTCTGTTCCAATAACATAGTGTTTGACATCACCGAGTTCACGGACGTTGTCTCGAACGTCTATGGCCAACCGTTTTTTCTAAGTGTCTACGACGGAGGTACCAACGTTACCGGAACTGTCCTCTATTTTTCCGTGGGTGACACCGTCTCTGCAAGTCCGCCAGTAGCTACCGTGGATGGAGGTTATGTCTTTGCTGACCTTATACTCGGGCAACCATCGACTACTGTTTTCTTGACCCCTTACAGAATTAGTGGAATCGCTGGACAGACTGTAACCGTCTACGCCAACGTCACAGACGTAACAGAGCTTTCCAATTATCAGATCGGACTAACATGGTCGAACGTCACAGTCGCGCAGTGCACGTCTGTTGCGATCGGAAACATTTTCAACATCATCCCTCCTGCAGACATCCTAACCTTAGCCGGCAACATCGACAACACGCATGGCATAGTGACGCCTTACATGTGGGCAGCAGTTGACACTTTAAACGTGACTGGAAGTGGAACCCTAGCCGCATTCACTTTCAAAGTAACGCATACTGGATACTCGGATGTGCACATGGTCGGCATGATTCTATTTAACGCAAACTCTAAAGTCATTCCGTGCAATACTGTTGATTATTTCACGTCAGTTCGGGGCGGCAACCAGTACATCGTCGAGATCCAAGGCGACCCCAGCGAATCGTCTACAAACGACGCCGGTTTCTATGAAGAAAGTGTTACTCAAATGATTCCAGCCACGGTGGGTGGTGTGTCGGGCTTAATAGGAAACATGACTTTCGCTATAAACGGCACTTCCAAGGACAATGGAGCCTCTGGCTATTTCAACGTTACAATTCCAAACAACCTGATGAACTGCAGTGGCAACAATGCCAAATGGATTGTCGAACTGAACAATGGGACTGGCCCCGTACTCGAGTCAAAGCGAACTGTCATGTCGGGCCACGGAACCACGACAATATCCCTATCCAGCGCAAATTTTTACCCATCAGGAACCTCTGCGACCTCAATAGTCAACATATACAGCACTAATATAGCTGCGCCCCCGTTTACTGTCACTGTTTCACCTGTTTCCGTTACTTTGGATGTTAATCAGTCTCAGACTTTGACCTCGGTCATTGCAGGAGGAATTTCGCCTTACTCTTATCAGTGGTATCTTAACGGTACTCCAGTTTCGGGTGCAACTGGTGTCTCTTGGACGTTTACACCGGCATCTCCAAGCTTGTACAGTATTTACCTGAACACTACGGATGCAGTAGGCGCTTTTGCAGAATCAAACGCAGGGATCGTCACCGTGCACACGACGCCCTCCGTCAGTAATTCGCCGAACTCGGCAACGTTGGATACTGGTCAGTCTCAGCAGTTCACCTCTTCAGTATCGGGCGGTACATCGCCTTTCACGTACCAATGGTTTTTGAATAACGTTGCAGTTCCAAGTGCCAATAGCACCTCGTGGAAGTTTACCGCAGGTTCTTCCGGTATCTTCGAGGTCTGCGTCAATGTGACGGATAGTGTCGATTTTATGGCAGAATCCAACACGGTCTCAGTTATGGTCAACCGACTGCCATCTGTCTCTGTTTCGCCCACTTCTGTAACCTTGGATGTGGATAAGTCTCAAGTGTTTACTTCGTCTGTTTCTGGTGGGACTTCACCTTACACTTATCAATGGTATCAGAACGGTACAGCTATTGTTGGCGCGACAGGTAGCTCCTACAATTTCACGCCTTTCTCTAATGGGCACTACAACTTCTACGTGAACGTAACGGACAGCGCCGACGCAAAAGCGGAATCCAACACTGCAAAAACCACAGTTAACAATGCCCTCTACATCATCGTCTCGCCTTCATCTGTTACCTTGGATGTTGATCAATCTCGAACCTTCATATCAACAGCTTCAGGAGGCACCTCTCCTTTCTCCTACCAGTGGTATCTGAATGGGTCGGCTGTTTCAGGCGCAACTAATTCCACTTGGACTTTCACGCCGTCTTCTACAGGCTCTTACGATATCTACGTGACAGCTAATGATACGGTAGGC
>Ga0187784_10000933_pt1 | contig 22540 bp, 27 predicted proteins | sample 1015_SJ02_MP15_2_FD_132964 | JGI IMG/M metagenome (GOLD analysis project Ga0187784, IMG submission 132964) | Tropical peat soil microbial communities from peatlands in Department of Meta, Colombia - 1015_SJ02_MP15_20_MG | ecosystem: Environmental > Terrestrial > Soil > Wetlands > Peat | place... | reverse complement strand
ATTTTTATTCTGAAGCTCATGCAGTATGCCGAGCCTACTTTCGCTTGCCAATTCAAAAAAGAGCTTATCTAGTCCCTTCTCATTGCCCATTATTCCAGTTCTCCGATTCACTTCAGTGCGAAGTATTCCATTTGGTGTGTACCACTACACATGCTTGCAAGATAAAATTAATGGCTGTTCAGCCCCCTATCAATTTCTGAGGAATAAAAACATGGACGAGAAAGAACGGTTCTTTTCGGTGGAGCTACAATCCAAGACTAACGTGAAAAGTGTTACTATGCCCAATGGCGGCCTTGAAAACGTGTTAATTGAAGGTACAATTGGTCGTCTGCAGCATGCAACATTCATCGATGGCGTGGTTTTAGAGGTTCTGTGCGATAAAGGCGTTTTAAGGATTAACCTCACCCCGAATGAGATCACGAAAAAACAAATGCCCGAGAAGGAGGCATGAATGAATGTTGGAAGTGCAAGATTTGGTCAAAGAATATGCTGATGTCAAAGCGGTTGACGGAATATCATTCAGCGTTAACGATGGCGAAGTTTTTGCTTTTCTAGGTCCAAATGGAGCTGGAAAAACAACGACCGTCGAAATTCTGGAATGCCTTCGCCCATTAACAATGGGATCTGCACACGTTTGCGGCTACGACATAACAAAAGAGAGCGAAGTAAAGGAAATCAAGAAAAACATTGGAGTTTTGCCACAAGACTACAATGCGCTAGACAAACTAACTGTCAAGGAAAACATAGAACTGATCGCGGAAATGTATGACAAGCACCTCAAAGTATCGGAGGTAATTAAACTTCTTGAACTTGAAGACAAGGCAAATGCTAGGTTTGAAAACCTCTCTGGAGGTCTAAAACAAAGAGTGGGAATTGCTGCCGCACTAGTAAGCGACCCAAGACTAGTGTTCCTAGACGAGCCGACTACTGGGCTTGATCCCAAGGCAAGAAGAGACGTTTGGACGGTGCTTACCAACCTTAAGAAGCTAGGCAAAACGGTTTTCTTAACCACCCATTACATGGAGGAGGCACAAGTTCTAGCCGACAGAATAGCAATAATTAACAAAGGCAAAATAGTCGCAATGGGTTCCCCGCAAGAGTTGATTGATCAATACGGAGGTCTTAAGATTCTCATTATAAGAAAAGTTGACAAGACCTTGGCGGAGAAGCTTAACGAAAAGTTTGATCATGTAAGTATGATTTCTAACGGGGATATTCATGTCAAAATTGAGACCACAGATAAACTCTATCAGATAATGAGTTTCTTGACTCAAATGAAAGCTGAACCCGACGTAGAAATCCAAACGCCAACGCTTGAGGATGTTTTTCTCAAGATTATATGCTCTAAGATTTCGGAGGAAGGTGAAGCGAAATGAGATTCATAGCGATTTTCAAGGCTGTAACAAAGAACTGGCTCAGATCAAGAACCGGTCTCTTCTTCAGCATATTGTTCCCGATTATGCTGCTCTTCACCTTTGGCTCGATTTTTGGAGGAAGCAGCTACGTTCCATCGATAACTGCAGCGTTCATAATGACAAACGGCATCATAGGCTTAACGTCTACCAACACAGAATTCAAGCGCAGGGGAATAATTAGACGATTATCGATAACGCCACTGACGAAGGCAGATTGGATTGGAGGATGCGTTCTAAGCCAAACATTGCTTAATCTAGTGCTCACAGGTGTAATGATCGGCGTAGGATGTGGCTTTTAACGTTAGAGTTATCCCAGATCCATTGATGATACTGATGATCTTCCTGGGATCGATATTGTTCTCGGGTATAGGCATGGCACTGTCAGGATCGCTTAAAGATGTGGAAGCGGCGTCAGCCATAGGAAACGTGATATCGTATCCTATGATGTTCCTCTCAGGAGTCTTCGTCCCGCTGTCAATCATGCCAAGTACTTTGCAACTGGTGTCAAAGTTCATTCCATTGACGTATTTCTCAGACGGACTCAAAGCCGCAACCATTACCAAATCAACTGGCACAACTCTGTATGACATGGGAATAATCGCTGCTTTAGCCGTTGTCTTCATAGCTTTAGGAGTGTTACTCACGCGCTGGAAGGAAAAGTAGCTTCAACGCAAGCGAGGCGAAAACAACATGAATGAGACGAAACCAAAAACTCTAATAGCCTACGGAACAGCTTTCGGGGCAACCGCCCGCACAGCAGAAGAAGTGGCGAGAATTCTCCGGGAAAAAGGCTTTGATGTCAAGGTTGCAAACCTGAAGGAAGAAAAAATCCAAGATATATCTGGTTACGGTCTTGTTGTAGTTGGCAGTGGCCTGAAAATGGGAGACTGGGTTGGTGAAGCAGAGAATTTTCTGAAAAAATTCCATGATAACTTTGAAAACAAAGAGCTTGCTTTGTTCATTTCCTCATTGGTACCAATCGAAGAAAAAGAAGGGAAAACAGAACAAGTTGAAAGAACGCGAAAAGTCGGGTTGGAGAACAAAATACGGAAATATAATCTCAAGCCTATCTTGACCGGAATGTTTGGCGGGGTAATAGACTACAACCAGCCAGGTTTCATGATGCGAAAAGCTATGGAATTAGGCTACAAATCGGTACTTCAAAAGCATGGCTTTAAAGAAACAACACCTGGCGTGTATGACTTGCATGAATGGGACAAGATTCGAAGCTGGGCAACGGAACTAGCGGATAAAGTCGGAAATGGCGGTGGTTGAATATGAAGCCCAAAATCTTGCTCGTGGGCTACAATGGCGCAAACAACACAGGAGCAGAAGCGAAACTTCTTGTCGCCATTGACGAGATACGCAAAGTTTTAGGCGAAGAAGCTGAACTGACAATCCCAACTTTGAACGAGGTTAACATCAAGAGGTATGTGAGAGAAGGTTCGAACGTCAAAATCAAGACTGTCAGACCTTGGATTTTCCCTCTTGACGTGAGAAAGCTCGTCAAAGAAACCGATTTGGTAATGCTGGTTGAAGGAAGCACCTACATGGATACTTGGGGTTCGGCGCTCCTTTGGTACCTTTGGGTTGCAGACCTTTCGCTTATGCCACGCTCTCAAGGCTTACCCACTATGCTGACCGCGTCAGCGCTGGCTTTGCGAGTAACAAGAAAAATCATCCAGACCAAAGGCAAGAGATCAAGCATGGCGGAAAGAAACTCTTTCATAAACCGTTTGAAAGATGGGCGTCGACTTAGCTATGCTGAGTTTGGTGTTCCCAACGGTAAACCTCTGTTCCATTTTCACGGCTACCCAGGATCAAGATTTGAAGGCAAACTCGTCTGTGAGGCTGCAGCAAATTGTGGCGTCCGTCTTATCGCGATAGATCGACCTGGCATGGGTTTTTCCGACGCCAAACCCAATCGCTCAATACTGGATTGGCCTGAAGATGTGGTTGAGCTTGCTGACTCAATCGGAATCGATCGTTTTGCTGTTGAGGGAGTATCAGGCGGCGGCCCTTACTCTTTGGCTTGTGCCTACAAGATTGCGAATCGAATAACAAAAGCCGGCGTCATCAGCGGGACATGTCCATTTTGGGATGCGGGAACTCCGTGGGAAAGACCGGACAACGTGAAGAGCGTTGAAGATTTTTGGGGGAGTTTTTCACAAAATCTGCCAAAGCCAGATCAAGAGTTTCTTTTTGATCCTAAAATAAAGAAACTGTTATCCGAAGAACTCTTTGAAGCATTTCGCCAGGGCGCTGAAGGAGTTAATCAGGAAAGAGAGTTGTATGGGAAGCCTTGGGGATTCAGGCTTGAAGACATCCCATTAAACGTTAAGGTTTATGTTTGGCATGGCAAACTCGACTTGAATGTGCCCTTCTCGTCGGCGAGGGCTATGGCGCTATCTATTCCAAATTGTAAAGCAGTTTTCTACCCGAACGAGGGCCACTATTCTTCAGCCTTCAAGCATTTGAAGCAGATTTTCAACACTTTAATCAGCTAGCTCTTGTTTAGGGCGCGCTTAGAAATTCCCGCACGCGCGTTTGATTAAACGGTTTACCTCTCTGCCAACAGTAATCGAAGAGGTCTCTTGCCCATCCCAGAAACTGTGCATCTGAACCATAGAATAAAGCACTGTCTCCTCTGGCGTCAATTGAAATCAGGTCAATCGCAGCGGATTTTTCGCTTATCAACATCGTCGCAGGGATCTGATGAACCGTCTTTTTTTCAAGCAGACCCTTTGTCTCAGGGATTTTCTGGTAATATTTCAGATTACTTTCCTCAAAAACGGCTTTCATTGTGACGCCTTTTCTAATTTTTTCGATTGCTTTAGCATTTATGGCATGAATAGGTCTATCAACGATGCATAAAAGGAATTTCTCGGCTTCTGAAATCAGGGATTCCATGCAGTTCAACACCTCAATAGTGCCGATGGTCGAATTAGTTTGTGAAAGCTCACCCAATCTGTTGATGAAGGGTTCAGGAAGCCGCCAGATGTCTCTTGTGAGCAAGCTTTGCTTGAACTTAAACGCAAACTCAAACGAGCGGGAAAACTGCAGCAACAGCTTTCCGTATTGCGTCAATGAATAGGTTCCATCCGGCTGCTTCTGAATCAGCGAAGCTTCACTTAATCGAAGCAGTTGTCTACTAGTTTCTGTGTCAGTTATCTTAAGCCTCCGAGCAATCTCCTGCATCCTGAGACCACCCGCCTGCAACTCAAATAATATGCCGAGCCTGCTTTCGCTAGCAAACTCAAAAAACAACTTATCTAAACCCTGCATACACTCCAACTTCGTCCACCCCGCGATTTTTCACCTAATGTTTACTTCCACACTGCAATGTGTAATACTAAACATTGCTGCGAGACACAATTAATGGCTATCGGAAGCCATTGGGTAAACCGAGGAAACAAAAATGGAAGAAATAGATAAAGAACGTTTCTTCTCGGTGGAACTGAAATCAAAGGTTAATCTAAAAAACGTCACCGTCAACGAGAACAGCCAAGAAAATGTTTTAGTTGAAGGCACTCTTGGGAAGCTAGAGCACACGGAATTTGCTGATGGAGTAGTCCTCGAAGTTTTTGGCGACAAAGGCGTTCTCAGGGTTAACCTAACAATAGACGATATCAAAAAAAGTGTAAATGCGGATCAGGAGGTGAAAAAATGACTTACTGTACACAGTGCGGAACGATGAATCCTGATTACGCAGTCTTTTGCCAAAAATGCGGCGCCCAACTTCCATCGACTCCTACACCCCAACCTCAGTCGACGCAAGGCACGCCCACAGTTAACAATTACTATTACGGTCGGCAAAGACGCCGCGATCGCAGAGGGGCAGGAGGCAAAGGAGGAGGCATAGTAGCACCTTTCATATTTGCTGCCATATTCATCGTGATTGGGATGGCTGTCTTCTTCCCGAATCTTCCTTGGCAGTGGTTCTGGGGGGTCCTATGGGTACTGATCGGCGGTTTAATTGTCGGATTCTGGGCCTTGCGAAGATCTCAAGGATCTGCACAGCTGCCTCAACAAACCGTAGGTTAAGGTGAATGGACAATGATAGAAACAAAAGAATTAACGAAAATGTATGACGACACTCACGGAATAAGCGAAATTACCCTTGCGATTTCAAACGGTACCTCAATGAGTCTGCTCGGAAGAAACGGCGCTGGAAAAACAACACTAATCAGAACTCTTCTCGGCCTGTTAAAACCCAATTCAGGCGGCGCAATAATCGAAGGAATCGATGTTATCGCAGATGCAAGGGATGTCAGAAAAATTACTGGATACCTTCCAGAAGCATTCGGACTGTACAACGACATGACAGTAACTGAAATTCTTGATTACGCAGCGAAACTTGAACGCATCGAAACAGTGGAAAGAACAAACCGCATACACTCTCTGCTAGAAAAGCTAGATCTAACCGATATCAAAGACATGAAAGCCGGCAACCTCTCCAAAGGCCTAAGTCAAAAAGTAGGCTTCGCCCGCGCATTGCTAAACGACCCACAAGTAATTTTCCTGGATGAGCCAACCTCAGGACTTGACCCAGTCGCAGCAAGAACAATGGAAAACCTAGTAACTGACCTGAAGCACGAAGGCAAAACCCTGCTCATCACGTCACATATTCTGCCGGAAGTTGAAAAAATGTGCGACCACGTCTCCCTGATCAAAAAGGGCCACCTGCTCGCGTCAGGCACGCTGGATGAAGTCAAAAGCAAATACTGCCACCCCACGGTCTTAATCAGATTACAGGATCAGAACTGTGCAAAACAAGCAGCCATTTTATTGAGAAAAAATTTCAACGAACCAATAGATCAGGAAGACGACAAAATCATCGTGCAAACCAACAAGCCCGACGAGGTCACAGCATCGATAAACAAGAAGCTCGAAGACGCAAACCTCGCTGTTTACGAGATAAAGAAGCAGGATTCGAGCTTGGATGATGTCTACTTCAAAGCTATGGAGGAATAAGAATGGTTAATGTAATTTTAGAGATTGCAAAAAAAGAAATCAAGACCTTCTTTAGACAGAGCAGAGCTTTTGTCACGGTAGTTTTACTGCTGATATTCGGTTATATTTCAGTGTATGAGATTCAAAACGTCTTGCAGCATAGTGGTTACACTTCGTCAGCGCTTTCGGCAGCACTTGGCACTTTTCTTTTTTTGGTTGCGGTCTATCCCGCAAGCATAACTAGTGGCATATCGTTCATGGCGTTCGCGGTAGAAAGAGATCAAAAGACTCTGGAGTATCTTTTGTCTCTGCCCCCAAGTGACAACGAGATATTTCTGGGAAAGTTCTTGGCTGCCGTGATTGCTGGGCTATCTTGTTTGGCCTTGGCTTTCTCATTGGTAATAGGCTATACGGTGTTTGCCAACGCAATCGTTTGGAATGGGCCACTCTTCAATGGTTCGCTAAGTCTGCTTGCCTTCGTCGTCGCTCCTATGCTTGTTGTAACGTTTGCGCTGATTGCTTCGATTCTCTCACGCTACCTTTCAAGCCGCGACTCATTCGTCACAAACTTAGTATCAATGGCCGTCTTGCTTGGAATATTTGCTCTGAAAGAAACAATAACACTCGACGCTTTCACGTTCAATCTGCTAATAGGCGTAGTCCTTGCTGTAGCGATCGTTGGAATGGGTATCTTCGGCGCAAAGAACTTCAATCGCGAGAAACTCGTCGCCCGCTTGTAGGTAAAGGCCATGAAACTAATCTCACCCCCTTTTTCTTTCACCAAAATACGACTTAAAGAAAGTGTTTGAAAAATGCCACAACAAAAAATAGAGCGAAATGGAAGAAGAAGAAGCCAAGTCAAGTTAAAACCTGACTCCTTTTCCGACATTATTTTTGGTCTTGCGCTTTCAATTGGCTCTTTGATTCTAATCGAGAATCGGGTTCAAGTTTGGCAGAGTTTTGTCTGGAACCTGATATTGTTTGGCTTTAGTTTTGCAATTATTTCTTTAGTTTGGCTTTCGTTTTCAGGGACAATGCGGTTTCTTTCAACGGAAGTGCCAGCTGTCATATTTCTAAACTTAGTGCTCTTTTTCTGTGTAATTCTTGAGCCTTATCTCTTTTACATGCAGATGAGTAGTAGCGGTCAGCTTTCATCGGTGATTTCTCAAGTTTTTGCTTTTGACGTCGGATTTATGTTTTTTGTGCTTGGGATAATGGCTGAAATGGTTGTAAAAGAGGCCAGGCTTAACCATCCAAACTATCACTCTGATAATTTGAAAACTTTGCAAAATATGATTTATCCGAGATACATTGCTGGTGCTTTATACCTGATCTCTGTCATTCCCTTTTTCTGGATTCAAACACCACTCGGTCACTTAAGATCCATAGTGTGGACTTCCGCCCTTGCTGTTTTCTTCGCTTACACCATAAAAGTTAGCCTCTCTCACTCAAACTCTAAAGGCGGACAGGGTGCAGTGAAAGCGACTGATACAAGCGAGTCAACAAAGATATGCCCTTGCATAAAAGAACAGGAAAAGTCGCCAATGAAAAGAGTTTTTGACCAAGTTGATGAACGCTTGATATTCGTCAACGACCAGATGTCAAGGTGAAAAAATGACTTACTGCACTAAATGCGGAACGATGAATCAAGATAACGCCGTCTTTTGTCAACGATGCGGCGCTCAACTCCCGTCGACACAGAATATGCAATCCCCTCAACCGGCGCCAGGCGTATCTGCAATCAATAACTACTATTATGGTCGGCTAAGACATCGCCATCGCGGAAGATTAAGCCGAGACGGTCAAGCAACACCGTCCGAATTCGCCGAAAAAGAAGTCATTAAAGAAATAGTTCTTATACCCTGCCACTATTGTGGCGCACTCATGCCTCAAACGTCAACAGTATGTCCAAACTGCGGAGCAACAAGAAAAGCGTGACAATATTCCTTTGTCCTTCAAAAAGAGCTCAGGCCTACGTCAATACTCGAGTTTCACGCTGGCTCATAGGTATTGGCATGATAAGGGAGGAAGTAATCAAACTCATTAACGAAAGAGACGCGCAGGCAAGTCCACATCCTGAGTGGAAAGTGCCTAAGTTACTTGTTGTTCTATCAGAGGAAAAATATTCTGAGGTGATAAAGCAATCGCAAGGTGAAACACGAGAGGAAAAAGGGCTATATCTTAGTCAGTCAGCGCACTTGGAAAAACCGCCGGAGGAACTGCCTGTCCATCGGGAGGAAGCGGCGCTATGTACATAGATAGGCGTGCCTTGGCAGATACTCAAGCCAGCGAGAAGATGAGTTGTGCTAAGGAACGACAAGAGGATTTGATGGTGAAAGCTAAGAAACGGTGGGGTGTAACCGATAATATTGACAAGGCAGGTTTCATGCTAACCGACGGCTCATTGCTTGACTTAACTCACGACAGACCGTGGATGCTTAATCATGAGGAAGCGGCAGAGAATGTCACGGGGTTGGCAGCTATGTCAAAAAGACCTCCATCAGCGGGGTTAACCCTTCAGTCAGAGGGGATAACGAAGCTTCTGAGTGCAGGCGCAATTCGTCTGCATATGTCGTTGGGAGGGGGCGATTCGCTGACTATACAACTGAATGAGAAAGCTGTTGTGACCGGAGAACAGTGGCAAGCTCTTGAGAAGATTTTTGAGGATAAACCGACACTTCAGCGAATATTTGTTGATGTCACCAACGATAATAACAATATCGAATGGTACGATGAGATAGAGGGCGCCGACAGTATTGAAAAGTTTAGGCAGAAATGGGAGGACTTTAAGCAAGCCGGAAACATACCGATGATGAGCGGGAAGCGCTCAGGCATTTAGTCACTGATCAACGCTTTGCCTCGTTTTCCTTTTTCCAACAGTTCCACCCATTCACAGCGCGTGCTATAGTCTGTCAAAACCATTTTATCCGCCTTAATAGCGGGATCTTATCGCTAATGTTTCACGCGCGCTAAAACTGCTTTCTCAGGCTTCTTCTTTTTAAGAAAAGTAGCAGCCGCCGTCACCCTGACCGCTAAGCCGCAAACCCAAAAGTCGCATACCGCAAAAAGGCTCAAGCTCTAAACTAAGAAAGCAACTTGAAAACGCCAAAGAGCCATGCCTGCAAAGTCGCAACCGGTCATCCCAAAAGTCGCAACGGTCAAGCAGTTTCAAGTCCCAAACCAAAAAAGCAACCCAAAACACAAAGAGCCAAACCTGAAAGTCGCAACTTTCACCAGCGCAAAAGTCGCAACTTAAAAATTTCTAGCAAACAAAAAACCCGCAAAAACCTCAAAAACAGCAAAACCAACAGCACCTAAAACTTCCACGGTAAAAAAATTTAAAAGTGCAAGAACAGTTTTATTAGGGAAGTTTCAGTATTATGTGTTAAGGGAACATCAGATTATGCTATCGACCATCGATGATGCAACTTTAATGAAGGTTGCCGCGGCTTTAGGCGAAGATGAGGCTGTTAAGCTTATTGAGTACCTCAAGGGCGTAGAGGAGATAACTGACGATGAAATAGCTAACAAAACAAGCATCCGCCTCAACTCGGTTCGCAAAATCCTCTACAAGCTCTACGACCACTCCCTCGTAAGCCTCAGAAGGACGCGTGACCCCAAGACTGGCTGGTTTATTTTCCACTGGAGACTTCAACCGGACCAGTTGGAAGGCTTCATTCTGAGCCAAAAAAGGCGTGTTCTGGAAAAACTCAACGTCAGGCTGGAGTACGAGAAGAACCATGACTTCTACTACTGCGGTAGCCCCGAATGCAAGCGGGTTCCTTTTGAAGAAGCCGTTGAAATGGTTTTCCATTGCTCAGGCTGTGGTAAACCTCTTGTGCATTCAGCGAACGAAAAGATGATAACTAAACTCTCCGAGAAAGTCGATCTGCTAAGGAAGGAACTCGGTGAGTAATCCGCTTCCTTCAAGGGAGCAAGCAATCGAACTTCTCCGAAAAAACAATTGTCCACCCCGAGTTGTCAGGCACTGTGAAGCGGTTGCAAGTCTATCTTTAGAGATAGCGGACCGACTTCGAAAGAAGGGTTTGAGCGTGGACTTAAATCTGGTTGAGGCAGGCGCCCTCTTACACGACATTGGCCGTTCAAAAACAAACGCTGTTGATCATGGACTAGTCGGTGCACAAATCGCTGAACAAGAAGGATTGCCAGAACCGTTAGTGAAGATAATAAAAAGACATGTCGGCGGAGGAATCACAGCTCAAGAAGCAGCTCGGTTTGGTTGGCCTCAAGACGTTTACGTGCCTCTTGGTTTGGAAGAGAAACTTGTTTCATACGCCGACAAGCTGCTTGATAACTCCAAGCAGAGGCGCGTTCCGATCGACTTTGAGATTGGGCGTCTTCAAGCACACGGACACAAGGATGCTGCGGAGAGAGTTAGGAAGCTTCATGAAGAAATAGCTGCGTTGCTGGATAATTGAACATGACCGTTTTAACTTTACTTGTGAAAGTGCGCAGTTCTGCCCAATTAAAACTGGTGGATGACTTGCTTAAAGCCGAGTTTGAGAACTTGGATTTAGACTTCAAAGTTTTAGGTGCCGATGTCAACCGGTGGGTGCAAGTTTCTATTTCAGGAGAAGATGAAGTGTTAGCCACAAACTACATCGGCAAGGAAATAGGCGCCTGCCCAGTAAGCATAAAAAAAATCAAAAAATTCTCAGTCCTTAAAGGATTCATCACAAAACTCGACACTGCTAAAAACGAGTTGGCGGTGGACGTCGGCGTTTTTGAACCAAGAGTAACTCAGGCAGCCGTCTCTTTAGCTCACTTGCAAGCTCAACTTGCGGATGGCAGAAAGACTGATTTGAAAAAAATCGCGGAGGCTTACGGGTTTGAGGAAAACTTGCCGTTAGAAGTCAAAGTGGTCAATTTAGGCGGTGGAGGAGAAGACGGGCGAATGCAAGCTGAACTATCAACGGCTCAAATCGAAAAGCTTCTCCTTTGGCAACGATCACTTTTGGACAGGTTGATAGTTTTAGGCGTAACGGCTGGCGACGTCGAGACGGTGCTTGAACGAACACGACTCAACAGGGACGTCATCGGCACTGAGCGATTGGGCTTGTTTGAGTACGCCTTGACGTGTAAACTTGGGACTGACGCAGCAGGGTTGATTCCGAGAATAGGTCGGTACATGCGGAACGCGGTTTTCGTTGTCTTTAACCCCAAGAAAACAATGGGGGTTATCGGTGAAAAGCCATTAAACTTATAAGTTGTCAACATTATTAGGTAAAATCTGTTTTATTCAAATCAAGCAAACAGGAAGGGGGAGAACAGAACTTGAGTCAAGTAGAAGATAGGGAAGATAGAAAAAAATACAGGATTGATATAGGCGCTTATGGAAGCATAGGCGTGGAAGCACCGACCAAAGAGGAATGCTTGGAATTATTCATGGAAGTCACGAAAACAAAACGTGACTCAAAAATCGACGAAGCCATCAGATAAACTTAAGCAACTAAAGCCGGCATGCTTCTAATTTTCCCTGCCGAAATAAGAGGATAGATCAAAAACCGCAATTTCCAGCTTCTTTAAAGCACATCATGTTCCTCTTTACAGTGCGCGTCGTAGTCTTCTCTGTTGTCAAAAATCTGCTGGTCAAGGGGGCACTTCAACTTTTTATGAGCTGTTATTTCGGGCTTAGGTATGGTGATGTCGGATTTTTTTTTCGAACGTTTTTCTGACATGAAATCACCTCACTCGGGACTTTAAAAGAAATCAACGTTGCAAGTACAAGAAATCAACGGACGAACTAATAATGCTATGGGTTGCGCACAACAAAGCGATCATCGCGCCCTAACAAGCTCGGAAGGTTAAGAGAATTCTTTCAGGGCATTTTCAAGCTGGTCAAAGCTCTTAACTATTCTATCGGAATGTGCAACAATCCAAGGGCTCAAGCAGGCAATATCCGAAACGACGACGACCTTTTTGCCTTTACGCTTGGCGTAAAACAGCTCCATGCATGCTCCAGCCGAGAGTATCGGAAGATAAACCGCCATGATATCGCATCTTTCAGCATCCTCCAAGTCCCTCTGGATAAAATCGAAGGTCGGAACTTTGTCCCACCAGCATCTTTCGTCTCCATTATAGAGGATTTTTTCTCTGTTCCACGGGTCGATAACTTCAAAGCCTGCTCTGACTAGGATTTCGGTGATTTTGAGCCTGTATTCTTGATGGTTTTCCATTCCGAGAATAGGACCAGCAATAAACACTTTCTTCGTCATCTGGCGACCAACTGCGGGAACTACGTATGTATGAGATTCCGGTAAAGATTCAAGCCAGCTTTTTCTTAAACTTTCCTGTTGTCGAGGGTTCAAACAGGCGTAGTCACGATTTTCATCCAGACCACGGCGCTTTTTGGCGCGAATTTCTTTAAACATTTCATGTTCTGCAACGAAACAAGAATGTTTGACCGATTTTATCGGCAAAAATTGACGCTTTTTTTGCCTCAGTAAGGAAGGGTTGAAAAGACGGCTTCTTTGGCTCGAAAGGCGTTTGGTTACGTTTGGCTTTGGCTTTCTCCCTGAGGCTTCTTTTCTCTGAATACGGGCAGGACAAATTCCAGGATAATAACGACTATGATGATCAATAAAATCAGTGGCAAACCCGCGGGGTCATCTCTTATCAAGATTGTGACCCAACCAAACCATGGAATGCGCATGACAACTTTACCCACCACCATGTTGGCTGGGACTCCCGGCGGAACTCCTGGTTGACTACTGCTGTCCCACGGGTCGAAGCCAGTCTCCGGCTTCTGCGGCCAGGGGTTTCCGTTGCCGTCGCCTTTGGTTATGAAATAAAGCGTGCCGTTGACCGTTTCAGCGCTGACAATGCGGTGTACGATCAGATCGCTTGGGTCGTCTGGGTCATGGAAGACTATTATGTTGCTGTTTGGGTAGTCCGTGTTCAAGTCTTTCGGGTTAACGCCTTGAACGATTATGATGTCGCCGACACTTAGGGTTCGGTCAAACGGCGTGGACAGGGTTAGCCAGAAGTTGTCGTCGTTTACGTCGTACGGGATGTTCATGCTGCCGCTTACCACTGTCAACGCGGGGTAAGGCGTGTGTAGCGCAAACTGCAGACCGAAGAACAGCCCGAGAACTACAGCGGCAATCAGAACAATTGTAATCACTGTCTTAAAATTCTCGCTTTTCCAAACGCTTCCTTTCGTAGCCAAACGTTAACCTCGCGACATTAAATTGTTAATGAAGTTATACGCGAAAGGTCACGGTTAAGCGTTACGGAAAGCCAAAGCTTATCCGAGCTTATCAATTGTCTTTTGAAGAACCACGGCTAGGTCAAGTCGTACTCCAACCCTTTTGGGTTCAGTTTCCACACCAAAACGATTGCGTTTTCGAGAGCTCACGGAATCTTTCTTGTAAGCGGAGCTTGCCTAAATTTTTTTAATGAATGCTTGAGTGATGTCCCCTACGCCATACTGCATCAGCCTAACCTCTTTTTCTTCAATTTCTATCCATGTATTGGAGGTTTTCGCGTCGCTAACCCAAGAGCCTGTGTTAACCAAGCTCTGTGTCGGACTAACAAAAGGCCTGTGAGTGTGGCCGAAAATGAGCAGTTCTCTCTCTTTCACGCTTTCAACTGCTTTTTCTTCAACTTTGTTGAAAGCTTCAGACACCCTAACTGATGCTGGTGCCATTAAACGCTGCAGGTACGCATCCCTAAGTACCTCAAAGACGAACTCAAGCTTTCCCAGTGTTCCAGAGTTTCGCTTAATTACCTCTTCAACAGCATCAGCATCTTGAATCTTTTTTTGATTACTTTCATTTACAAGATTCCAAACGTCGGATCTTATTTGCCCACTCGTGTCTGACATGTTATAGCAAAGTGCCTCAATAACCGGCACGCTCTGTTCATCATCAAACTCCCAACCATGCTTAAACACGTATGTCACGCCTTTGCCTTGAATGGTAAGGTCTTTTTCGAAGGTTATAGGATAGTTATGACCCTTTAAACATAGCAAATGGTAGTCGTGATTTCCTACGACATAATGAAAATTTTTACCGTGTTTTAGAGTGAGAAGCAATTGCGCAATTTTATGGTTTTCCAAGAAGAGCCCACTTACATCCCTTACCCACATATCAAAACAATCACCTAACGCAACGACAGTGTCAACGTCAGGCCTATCAGTAACCTCTTTGAGGAAAGCAGCAAATGCGTCTACGTTTGACTTGGAATCGCCAATGTGCACATCTGAAAAAGCTAAAATTGCCACGTAAATCACTGAACTACGATTTTCGTCGCTTACCTAATAATTCTAACACGAATTTTTAAGGTTTCCTCTTTCGGGTTTCTTCAGGATGAAAAATAACCTGCGCGTCAGCAGTCGCCAAAATGCACATCGGCTGTAATTTGCCTTTTTGAGATATTGTTAATCCAACACTGGACTCGTTGTCTTCAAACAGATAAAGGCGCTGTTTTGGCCTGCGGGAAGCATAAGATTTTTCTTTAAGCATCAATGGCCAACCAAAAATAGTCAAGAAAAAGGAAAAAAATCTTAGTCAAGAAAAATTGACTAAACAAATCTTTACAAAAACGCCTTTAAATTAAAACTAACAGTTTTTTCGCATAGGGATGGATGGGTGCCGACTCCTTCACGTGTATGGGACAAGAGACAGAGGAGAAACAGAAAATGATTCCTGTCTTGCAGCCGATCTGGAAAACTGAAAGCGACCGCGTCAGCCTTGAAACTTTACAATCACTTGAGACAGAATGCAGAAACTGCACGCCGATAACCCCGTTGGAATGCATAAAAAGCTGCCGAGTTTACAAGCTAAAAAACGAACTTAGACAACTCTGGCAATCAATGGACAATCCTAACTACATGAAAGAGCTTCTCAACGTGCTAAAGAATGAGACCAGAGTTCACATCTTGCAAGCCATCGCGATCAGGCGATATTCTATGAGCGAACTTCAACAAGAGCTAAAAAAGGCAGGCCACAGGCATAGCCAAGAAAACATCAGCAAAGAATACCTGCGTCCTCTGATAGGAGTGGGGCTGGTCACTGCCACACAAGACGAATATTACACAACAACCTTCAGCAGGCGCATAACCGAACGGTTGGGCTGTTTTCCGGAATTCGCGAATAAGCTGCCAGCGTCTTCAGAATGTTACGAAGAATCTCTTTTGCAAAACTTGCTTTCGGGGCCTAAAACCTTTGAAGAGATCAAAGCAATTATGCCGACGAAAGAAGTTTCGCGAACGCTAAGGCGCCTACGTTCAGTGAGGTTGATAAGAACACCAAAGGATAGAAGTTACATATTTTTCTTCAAGTCTAAGCGGGACCCAAACAAGGACAACTTGGCGGATACGGAAAAGAGAGTTTACGACGCGGTGACTTACGAAGGAATTTCAGCTGGAAACCTCGCAAGAAAAACGGGGCTTTGCATGAGAATAACCTACAGGTACGTGAGAAGGCTGAAGGGCAAAAAACTGGTATTCACGCGAAGAACACCGAAAGTTTACGGTTTAACCTGTAAGGGCAGAAAACTGGTTCAAGTAATTCGGGAGTTGCAGCAAATAGTCGAAGCCGCATGGAACTCTTCTCAGCAAGTCATGCAGGAATCGGAGCCTGCAGCCGAAGTAAGAAGCTTATCCAGCAACGAATTCTTCCGCTAAAATCAATAGCATCCTAAAACGTGAGGATCAGTCACAGGATGCTTCATGATGTTGATATGGCTTGAATATCCGTAGGCTGACCCGTGTCTGCCCAAACCCCGACGCCTATTTCGTTAACACCGCCGGGGTAAGTTTTGCTAAGATGCAGCGTCACGTACCAGTATGGGTACAACGTTAAGTTGTTTGCTCGAGGTTTAGGATAAAGCTCCGCTGACACAGGGCTACTTAAGACATCAAAGTTGGAGACTCGGGTCCCATTCATGTTGTAAGAGTATGTTTTAACCGCGTTCAATGCGATCTGCACGGCTTGAGCTTGAGTGATGTTGACCACAGTGCTTCCAACACTGTACAGGAACCAATCATCACTGAACTGAGTTAGCCCGTAGTTGTTGTAGACTAAATTGAGGCTTTTTGCTTGAAAGTTGGTTCCGTCAGCTGTGTACATTAACGTAATATCCGCAACGCCATTGTAAGATGAAATTTGAAGATTCGTGTTTCCAAGAGCCTGATTGGTTGTTAAGTCATTAGCTGAAGCAATCAGATCGTTGACCTGGCCCAAGTAGGAGTAGTTGAATGCAGCTTCGTACCTCTTAAGCAATCCTTGACAGGCTTGAATGATATCCGTCGGCTGCGGTGTTGAGTAAACCAAGGGGAAACTGGGGTAGCCTTCAATTTGACTTATCTGAAACAGTGAAAAGTGGCCGTCTCTGAATCTGAGGGTTAAATCAAATTGGCTTTGAGCATTCGTGAGAGAATACTGCATTATTTCTTCAACCATGCCACCTAAATCCGTCCTAACCTGCACCGTATCGCTTAACAGCGTCATCTGGTACTTTGAGGTGTCAATCTGCAGAACGTCTTGGATTGTGGTTTTTGCTTCAGCGGCGTTGTCTGTGGTGTTCGATAACAGTAGATCTTCGTTCTGTAGCTTAATGTTACTGTAACTCTTTTGCAGACTACTGTAGTTATTCGATAAGTTATTGAACGAATTAAACTGAATAAGAGACAGGGTTCCTAGAAGAACGATAGCAATGATGAGAAAGGCGTATAGCGTCTTCCACCTTAAAGGCAACGCCGAAAAACGTTTAGTGTGCGTTTCCGGAACCTCTTCTGCTCCTTTCATCAGTGAAACCGCTGCTTTGCCGAAACTTGAAAGCTCGTACTTCCCATTCTCATCTTTAATTACGAGCTCGCCCAGGTTTTCCAGATGGTACGTCAAATGAGAGCTTGGAATCTCAAGCGTCTCAAGCATTTGAGAAAAAGTCATTTTTTCTTCTGAGAGCATTCGAAGAATTTTGCGGCGTGCGGGATGCCTAAGCGAGCTAAACATAACCGAGTAAGTTTCTTCTTCTGAAGTAGTCATCCTTCAAGCCCGTATTAGACAGAGTAAATAGAACAATTAGAATTTATCTGAAAAAGCTCGCGTAAGTTTAGTCAAGAAAATCTAGCAGAAAATGGTTAGTAAAATTTTCTTGTGACAAGAAATCTTTACAAGAAGCATTTTATCGGCAGAGCGATACGTGGTTTAAATGTCTGAGGCTCTTTAATGAACAATAATTTACCTGAGACTAAGCTGAAATGCGTAACCGTCATGGTCTTCGAAGAGAAAGGAAAAACGATCCTTCAACCAATGATAAAAGGGCAAGATGTGCCTAGTGTTAACGAATTATTTCAGAGAAACATCCTTGAAGTTTGGCTGCCCAATGGGCGACCTGACCCTTCCCAGTTCGACATTGGCATCATCAAGTACAGGCAGATGATTCAGCCTTCAAAAATGTGCAGCAGAGTCAAAAGCAGAGTTTGCCTGAAGAACCGTTTTAAAAGGTTAGCCTCCTGCGAACAATGCCCCATCGGCAAACAAGAGCCTCAGACCCGAAATGGCAGAGGATACACTCAGGTTCCCAACTTGTCTCCCCAGTTATGGAGGTTAAACAGGTGCTCAACGTGATGGATTGGTGATTTGAAGTTGACCCCCCGTAAAGCCCCATTGTACATGGTGACCTGGCGATGCACACGCAGATGCGTCGGCAATTGCTTGTACTGCAGTTACACGCCTCCGGTGCCGCCCGAAAAGGCTGAAGTGAACACTAAACTTGCTTACAAAATCGTCGATGACATTTATGATTTTGGCTCCCCATGGTTTGGAATAAGCGGCGGTGAACCCCTTGTAAGAGACGACATCTTCGACATAATCCAGTACGCTAAGAATACGGGTTTTGAAGTCAGCTTGATTACAAGCGGTTTTGTCTTTGATGAGAAGCGACTTGGCAACTTGGTCAAACATGAAGTGCACACGGCCGTCAGCGTAGACGGTACACGTGAATCCAACGATAGAATCAGGGGTAAAGGAAGCTACGATAAAGCGCTTTTCGCGATGAAGAAGCTTTCGGAAAACGGCATACTGGACTGTGTGGTGACCACCATGACAAAGTACAACATTAAAGACATGGAGCACCCAGCGAAGCTGGCGGCTGAGTACGGCGCGCGAATGGTGGTTTACCATAATCTTGTTCCAGTGGGGAAAGCAAGCGCAAACATGCCCGACCTAGCACCTACACCGGAAGAATACGAGTTCGCGTTCAATCAAATATATGACCTGCAAGTGGCCTACGCTGGAAAACTCAAAGTAAACGTTTACGCTCCATTCTACGCAAGGATAGTGCGCAAGAGGAACCCAGCTGATTTCTGGGACTGGTTCAGAAACGGCTTCCTCGGCAAATGCAGCATCGGCGGCAACTATATCAGCATAACTGAAAACGGGGACTACCGTGGGTGTGGGTTCCACGAGGGGCACAGGTTAGGAAACGTGCAAGACAAGAAGCTAACGGCGGCTTGGAACGACCTGCAGGCTTCAGAACTGCATCAAAAGCTCAGAGATAAAAGCAACATAAAGGGAAAATGCGGCGTCTGTGAATACCGGGAAATCTGCGGAGGATGCCGTACAAGAGCTGAATACTACACTGGCGACTTGTTTGAATCAGATCCCGCCTGCGCGTATGTTCCAAAAGTGATGCTTGGAGAATAAGCAGGGGTAACCTTGAAGAGGTCGGTTTTGAGTGTATCCTTGCTCATCTTGATTACAGTGGGGTTACTGTTAACTGGGGAGCCGCGTTTTGGTTCAGCCCAGAGCGTAACAAGCTTAGGAAGTCCTGGAGCGCCGACTATTTCTTCAGTAAGTCAGATTGTCGCGACGCTGTCGCAAACTATAACTATTCAGGGTAGCGGCTTTGGAGATGTTCAGCCCCAACTTTTGGATTTGGGCGATGGATCAGTCGACACCGTCGGAGGAGGTAATACCCCGACCATGTATGTTCTGGATGAAAACACAAATAGCGGCGGCTGGCAAGCCGGTATCCAGAAAAATTCCACTTGGGGTTGGGATTCGATTGGCATCGTACTGGTGAGTTGGTCCGATACCGAAATAGTGCTTGGCGGCTTCGGATCCGCACTTGACGTAGCAGGCGGGCAATGGGTCATTTCACCGGGAGACCCTATACTTGTAGACGTGCAAACGGTGAATGGTGAAGCGAACTACACTACAACCGTCGTTTCAAGCCAATCCAGCCAAAACCCTGTTTCTAGCAGCCAAGCGCTTCCTGAAATCTCTTCGGTAAGCCCAATCGCCGACGTTCGATTGCAAACCATAATCATTCGGGGAAGCGGCTTCGGTGATGTCTTGCCTCAAACGCAAAGTCTCGGCGACGGCTCGGTGGATTTCGTCGACGGAGGACCCACACCTGCCCTGCAGATTCGCGACAATTGTCTTATTAACGGTTGGAACGCGGGATTGCAGCCTAACGGAATCGGCATCATCCTGGTAAGCTGGTCTGACACGAAGATAGTTCTCGGAGGGTTTGGGTCAGAGTTGAGCACCAACGGTGAAGGTCGCTGGAACATGATGCCTGGAGACCCCATACAGATACTGGTAAAAGTCGGCGGCAAAGTAGTCTTCTACAGCACGTCTGTGCTTGGTTCCCCGGCGAGCTCCAACATATTCAGCGGATTGGCTCCCCATATTTCCTCGGTCAGCCCGATTTCCACAAGCGCAATACAGAAAATAGTCATTAAAGGCACCGGCTTCGGAAACGTTCAGCCTCAAACCATGACCCTTGGCGATGGTTCAGTAGACACCGTAGGCGGCGGCACGACTCCGGTGATTCAAGTTCATGACGATGGCTGGTATGGTTGGGAAGCGGGCACTCAGGATGGCCCGAGCACAGGCTGGGATTTAATCGGTGTGATAATAGACAGTTGGTCAAACACTGAGATAGTCCTCGGCGGTTTCGGATCAGCCCTCACCACAATGAGTAGTCAATATCAACTCTTAGCGGGAGACCCGATGCGGATAGTGGTGATGACTTCAGGAGGCGTAGCACAGTATGATATGACCGTAGCGGGAGGCTCTACCATGTTAACAAATTCTTCAGCGGCGCCCCCAGCGACTCAACTGTTGGTTTCCTGCCAAAGCTCAACGTCCATCTCAAACTTCAGGGTCACGATTAACGGAAGCCTAACCTATAATGGCGTAGGCATATCCGGCGCTCCAATAATCCTTTCCTACAGCATCAACGAAGGAAGCTCCTGGCAGGGTCTAACCACCATAGATACTGATTCAAACGGCGACTTCTTGGCGGAATGGTTGCCCTCGGTCACTGGAAACTTCCTGGTAAACGCCACATATGCCGGGAACTCCACTTATCCTGGAACGAGCGCCGTTGTCAGCCTGGTGGTAACCCCGTACTCGTATGAGAACGCTCAGGAAGTGTTTTTAGTCGAGTCAAACTCTACAGTGTCAGACTTAGCGTTTAATTCTACGAGTGGCCAACTCAGCTTCACCGTCAGCGGACCAAGGGGATCAACGGGTTACGCCAACGTGTACATTTCCAAATCTCTCATTAACGACACATCAAACATAAAGGCATACCTCGATGGAAACCCGATAAGCTACACGGTTACGCCGACATCTGACTCGTGGATACTCCACTTCACGTATCACCACAGCACTCACGAGATAACTATAGACCTGAACAGTGAACCTACGGCAACGCTGAGCGTCGCACAATTGTTGCAAGGAGTCGCTTACGGAGCGATAATCAGCCTAAGCGCGATATCCGTTCTTCTACTGATTACAAGAAAAGACAGGTCTAAGATGCCGACATAGCAAATAAATTTAGGCTCAGATGGCGAGCCGAGCCGGACTTGAACCAGCGACCTTTGGCTCGTAAAGCGCTCTCACTACAAACTTATGCAATTTACTATGCAGTTTAAACAGATTGTCACAGTAAAATGAAAATTATTTATTCAACGTACTAAACTTATCTTATCTAGGTTGAAAGCTTTGGGATATGTTCGAGTTCACGGAACAGTCGCTAATTCGTCAAATCATGAATTAAAAGCTGAGGTCGATTTTCTCGTTGATACAGGCGCTATTTACTCTGTTGTTCCAAAAAAAGTAGCTGAAAAGATAAGCCTTAAAGAATTGGGTAAACGAAAGTTTAGAACGGGCAGTGGCATAGTTGAGATGCCGATCGGTGAAGCGTACTTGACCGTCGATGGTGAAGGGGTAACAACCATTGTAGCAATTTCCTTTGATGAAAACATGCCTGTACTGTTAGGCGTTACTACTTTGGAACTATTGGGATTACAAGTTGACCCTTTAACTGGCAAATTGAAACCCCTTGACTTACTTATTCTCTACCATAAAAAGGTAAAGCCCTAGACTTTCAGCGTCTAAATTTTTTTGTCAACCACGCTAAGCAGTGGCCCTATTTGCCATTCTGACTTAGTTCGTATGATTTCTGACGAACGGTTCTGATGATTTGGACATGTTGAAAACTGAGTGGGCGTTTTCAACATAGTTTGGTTGCGTCACCGTTAAATAAGACGCCTAATTGCCTCATAGTGGATTCGCCATATTAAATGCTTGGAGGAGAATAAATCATGAAAGTCATTGCTATAAATGGAAGCCCCAGAAAAACATGGAACACCGCAACCCTGCTAAACGAAGCACTCAAAGGCGCCGAATCAAAAGGTGCAAAAACAGAGATAATCCATCTCTACGACCTCAACTTTAAAGGCTGCACAAGCTGTTTTTCGTGCAAACTAAAAAATTCCAAGTCGTATGGCCATTGTGGCTACCAAGATGAGCTTAAACCTGTTTTGGACATGATACCAGAGGTTGACGCGTTGATTATAGGTTCCCCCATCTACATTGGCATGTTAACGGGCGAGATGAAGAAGTTTTTGGAACGGCTGGCTTTTCCGTATGTTGCATACGACAAAGCACGTTCTTTTCGGTTCCCCAAAAAGATGCCTGTCGGCTTAATTTTCACGACGGGCGCTCCTGAAGAATATCTGCAAGCTGCGGGCACAAACCAAAACATCAGTCAAACCGAAAACCTGCTAAAACGATTCGGACCCGTTGAGTTGCTGTTGTCCACGGATACTTACCAGTTTGACGACTACTCTAAGTACCAGCAGGAATTTGATGTGAAAGCGAAGGCGGAACGCCGAGAAAAAGTGT
>Ga0187784_10000932_pt1 | contig 22543 bp, 19 predicted proteins | sample 1015_SJ02_MP15_2_FD_132964 | JGI IMG/M metagenome (GOLD analysis project Ga0187784, IMG submission 132964) | Tropical peat soil microbial communities from peatlands in Department of Meta, Colombia - 1015_SJ02_MP15_20_MG | ecosystem: Environmental > Terrestrial > Soil > Wetlands > Peat | place... | reverse complement strand
CGACGGCCTGCACGCGCACTTTCCGCAGTACGATTACGATGACATGGTGAGCGCGCAGTACGCGCTCCTCACGCAAGAACTCGGGGTAGATCACCTGCGGCTGGTGCTCGGCACGTCCATGGGTTGCATGCACACCTGGATGTGGGCCGAGCGCTATGTCGGGTTCATGGACGCGGCGCTGCCCCTCGCGTGCCTGCCGGTGCCGATCGCGGGCCGCAATCGGCTATGGCGCGACCTCATCATGGATGCAATTCGCACCGATCGGGACTGGTTGCAAGGGGAGTACCGCACTGAGCCGATGGGCGCACTGCGGGCGGCGGCGGGCATGCTGCTCATTGCCGGAAGCTCCCCCATCCAGATGCAGATCGCCCTGCCCACTCGTGAGGCCGCCGATCAATTCCTGGACCTCTACATGCAGCGTCAGCTCGCCGAACTGGACGCGAACGACCTCCTGTACCAGGTGAACGCCTCGCGCAGCTACGACCCCTCCGGGGGACTCGACAAGATCACGGCGCCCGTGATGTGGATCAATTCGGCCGATGATTTCATCAATCCGCCCGAGCTCGGCATCGCGGAGCGCGAGATCAAGAAGGTCAAGAACGGCCGATTCGTCCTGCTGCCCACATCCGATCAGACGCACGGACACGGCACGCACAGCTGGCCCGCCCTGTGGCAGCAATATCTCGGCGAATTGCTCGCGGGCTCGGAGCCCAAGGCGGGGAGCTAGGAGCCCGCCGCCGGTCGAGCTCGCCGCTCGCCGCCGGCCGCCGCCGTATCGACCTCCCTGAGCAGCGCATCACGCTCGTCGGAGGACATCGCTCGCGAGCGCCCTCGCGGCAGCTCGCGCGACAGGCGGATCGGGCCGAGCCTCACGCGCATGAGCCGAGCCACGATCATTCCGCGCGCCGCCCACCAGTGGCGCACCTGGGCCGAGCGCGTCGCGCGTGCGCTGACGTCGAGCCAATGATTGAGTCCTGCACCATACTTCGGGACCGCACTCAGGATGCTCATCGGCGCCCCGTCGCACTCGCTCGCCTGGAGAAATTCCGCGACCAGCGTGTCATTGAGCCGTCCGCGCATGCGCAGCACATAGTCGACCTCGAGCGCGTGCACGCCGCGCGAGATCCGCTGGGCCAGCGATCCATCGTTGGTCAGGATCTCGAGACCGCCGTCCACGGGCGGCAGAGGTTGGATCGCGAGCCACCGGCCCGCCGCCGCGCGCGCCGCCGCGGGGCGTGTCGCTGCCTTCCAATCGAGCGCAGCGCCCGGTGAGCGATGATAGAGCAGCAGTTGCCCGGCCTTCGAGGACGGCAAGCGCAGTGGATGACCGTCGAGGGTGATGCGGTCGCGCGGTGCGAGGCGCGCGCCGATCGCCGCAACCTCACCGTTGATGCGCAGCCGTCCTTCGCGAATCCAGCGCTCGACTTCGCGGCGAGAGCCGACGCCGGCCGCAGCGAGCAGCTTCTGCACCCGTTCCGGCGTCGACCCCGCGCTCGAGCGGGCCCGCGCTCGCGGTCTCATCAGTCGGTATCGGCGCCAGGACTCCGCGCCACCAGCCCCTGCGGCCGCGGCTGCGCCGCCCCGCCTCCCTCGGCCTCCTCCTCATCGGCCGTCGCATCGAGCGGCTCGCCCGGCTCCGGCGGCTCTGCGGCGGCGGTGACCGGCGTGCCTGTCGCAGCGGCCTCGGCGCCAGGGAACGAGAGCTGCACGGAGAGATCCTGAAGCGCCTTGAGCTCGGCGAGCGTCGGCAGATCATCGAGTTTCTTCAAGCTGAAGTAATCGAGGAACTCGCGGGTAGTGCCCAGCAGCTCCGGCCGTCCCGGCACGTCGCGATGCCCAACGACTCGGATCCAGCCGCGCTCGAGCAACGTCTTGATGATGTTGGGGTTCACCTGAACGCCGCGAATCTGCTCGATCTCGCCGCGCGTGATCGGCTGGCGGTAGGCGACGAGCGCGAGGGTCTCGAGGAGCGCGCGCGAGTACTTCGCCGGCCGCTCCTGCCACAGCCGCGACACCGCCGGTGCGAGGGCCGAGCGAATCTGGATCCGGTAGCCGCTCGCGACTTCGACGAGCTCGATCCCCCGAGTCTCGTAGTCGGCGCGCAACCCGGCGATCGCCCCACGCATGATCTCCGCGCTCGCTCCATCGCGCTCGTCGAACAGGCCGACGAGCTCATCGACGGCGAGCGGACGGCCAGAGGCGAGCAGCGCGGCCTCAATTACATTGCGTACGTATTGGTCGTTCATTAGGCTCTCGTAGGATCGTCATTCGCCTCATCACCCGAAGCGCTCGTCGCCTCGCCGACAGCGCCGGCCTCGCCGACAGTGCCCGCGGCATCATCGTTCGCGGCATCGTCATCGGCCACGAGCTTCAAATGCGCCACCGGATTACCGAGACGCACGTGCAGGGGTCCATAGGCCTCCGCCTGGATGATTTCGATCAGCCCTTCGCGCAGCAGCTCGAGCACGGCGACGAAGGTCACGGTCACTCCACGCCGGCCTTCCTCCGGCCTGAACAATCGCACGAAATCGACGAAAGCGCTGGCGGAGAGCGCCGACAGCACGTCCGCCATGCGCTGGCGCACCGAGAGCGGCTCGCGCTGCACGTGATGGTGCGCGAACATGTCACTGCGCGCGAGCACCTCCTGAAATGCGAGCAGCATTTCCTGCAAAGTGACCTGCGGGCGAATACGCGGCACCTTGCGCTCGACGAGCTCGGCGGACGCAAGCCAGATGTCGCGGTCCAGGCGGGGCATGCGATCGATGCCCTCCGCGGCGCGCTTGAAGCGCTCGTATTCCTGCAGACGGCGCACCAGCTCGGCGCGCGGATCCGCTTCCTCGCCCTCCACCGTGTGCACGCGCGGCAGGAGCATACGCGATTTGATCTCGGCGAGCGTTGCCGCCATGAGCAGATACTCACCCGCCAGTTCCAGTTGCAGCACCTGCATCAGCTCGATGTAACGGGTGTACTGGCGCGTGATCTCGGCGATCGGGATGTCGAGGATGTCGAGGTTTTGGCGCCGTATCAGGTAGAGCAGCAAATCGAGCGGGCCTTCGAAGGCCTCCAGAAACACCTCGAGCGCCTGCGGTGGGATGTACAGGTCCCGCGGCAGCTCGGTGAGGGGTTGGCCCTCGATCACCGCAAACGGCATCTCGGTCTGCGCATGCATCTCGGGCTGGGGCGGGTGCGCCGCGCCGTGCGCTACGAGCGAGAGGTCTGGTTTCATCGATTCAGGATGATCAACGGTAATTAATGGCCATGGCCTGACGAACCGCGTCCATCGTGTCGCGGGCGGCAGCGCGCGCGCGCTCGCAGCCCTCCGCGATGATACCGCGGACCAGCTCCGGATTCTCCTCGAATTCCTGTGCGCGTTTGGTGATTCCCGCGATCTCCTCGACGATCTTCTCGATGAGCGGCGCCTTGCATTCGAGACAGCCGATGCCCGCCGAGCGGCAGCCCTGCTGCACCCACGATTGAGTGTCGGTGTTTGAATACACCTTGTGCAGATCCCACACCGGACACTTGTCCGGATCCCCCGGATCGGTGCGGCGCACGCGCGCGGGATCGGTCTGCATGGTCTTGAGCTTCTTGACCACGGAATCCGTCGGCTCCCGCAGGCCGATCGTGTTGTTGTAGGACTTCGACATCTTGCGACCATCGAGTCCGGGCACCTTCGGGGTGGCGGTGAGCAGAGCCTCCGGCTCCGGCAGGATCGCAATACCCGTGCCCTCTAGAAATCCGAACAAGCGGTCGCGATCGGCCACCGTGAGACGCGCGTTCGATTCGACGAGCGCACGCGCCTTCGCCAGCGCCTCCGCGTTTCCCTTCTCTTGATAATCCTTGCGAAGTGCCCGGTACATCGAGGAGTTGCGCGCGCCCAGACTCTTGATGGCCCTTTCCGCCTTCTGCTCGAACTGCGGTTCCCGCCCGTAGATGTGGTTGAAACGGCGCGCGATCTCGCGCGTGATCTCCACGTGCGCGACCTGGTCCTCACCGACCGGCACGTACTGTGCCCGGTAGAGCAGAATGTCGGCCGATTGCAGCAACGGGTAGCCGAGAAATCCGTAGGTCGCCAGATCACGCTCCGCGAGCTGCTCCTGCTGCTCCTTGTACGAGGGGACGCGCTCCAGCCACCCGAGCGGCGTGATCATGGACAACAGCAGATGCAATTCCGCGTGCTCGAGGATCTTGGACTGAACGAATAGCGTCGCCACCCCCGGATTCAGGCCCGCAGCCAGCCAGTCGATCGCCATGGTCCAGACGTATTCCTCGAGCCGCGTGGTGTCCTCGTAACCCGTCGTCAAGGCATGCCAGTCGGCAATGAAGAAAAAGCACTCATATTGATATTGCAGCTCGACCCAGTTCTTGAGTGCGCCGTGATAGTTTCCGAGATGCAGCATGCCGCTCGGCCGCATTCCCGACAGCACCCGACGAGTCTGTATCGGTCCGCTCACGCTGTTAGGATCCGACCAGGTAGTTGATGACGCCCCCGATGAGGCGCATCGCCGGTTCGAAAAGCCAGCGAAGTCCCCCCAGCACCGACAGCCCCAGCACCAGGGGCAATCCGATGGGCTCGATCTTCTCCACGCGCGCCCGAAAGGCCGGAGGCAAGAGCCCGGCGAGCACGCGGCCGCCGTCGAGCGGGGGCACCGGCAGGAGGTTGAACAAGGCCAGGATCACGTTGATCACGATCCCCGCCTGAGCCATGAGCGCAATCCAGTTGATCAGGGTCTCGCTGCCCCTCGCATGTGCGATGGCGACGTACACGAGGCACCAGATCACCGCCATGAGCAGATTCGCGAGGGGGCCGGCGAGTGCCACCAGGGGGATGGAGATCCGCGGATTACGCAGTGCATTGGTCGCCACGGGTACGGGTTTTGCCCATCCGATCACCATGCCGCTCATTGCCATGAGCAGCGCAGGCACGAGGACGGTGCCGATCGGGTCGATGTGACGCAGCGGGTTCAGACTCAAGCGACCGAGCATCTCGGCGGTCCGATCGCCAAAGTATCTAGCCATCCATCCGTGTGCGACTTCATGCAGGGTGATCGCAAAGAGGACCGGAATTGCCCAGTAGGAAATTTTAGATAAAAATGCAGGTAAATCCAACGCTTACACTCGTTATTTTATAATAAACACGAGCTCTGCTGCCCGCATTGCATGGGTATTATACGGTCGCTGCGCCGGCAAAGGGGGTGACATCGCCGCGTCCGACCCGAATCACCTCGGCGTGATCGCCCGACAGATCGATCACCGAGGTGGGCACGAGTCCGCAGTTGCCCCCGTCGAGTACGAGGTCGACCGCGTGCTCGAGTCTTTCGTAGATCTCCCTCGCATCGGTAAGCGGCAGCTCTTCGCCCGGCAACAGGAGCGTGGAGCTCATCACCGGCTCGCCCAATTCAGTGAGCAGCATCTGCGACACGGGGTGGTCCGGAACTCGCAAGCCGATCGTGCCGCGGCGCTCGTGCTTCAGACGGCGCGGGGTCTCGCGGGAGGCCTTGAGCAAGAAGGTGTACGGGCCCGGCGTATGGGCACGCAACAACCGGTACTGCCAATTGTCAACCAAGGCATACTTGCCGACGTCGGCAAGGTCCCGGCACACCAGCGTGAAGTGATGGTTGCGATCGGTCTCGCGAATGGCTCGGATTCGCTCCAAGGCGGCCTTGTCGCCGATGTGGCAACCGAGGGCGTAGCAGGAATCGGTCGGATAGACGATGACCCCGCCGCTACGCAGGCAGTCGACTGCTTGGCGGATGAAGCGCCTTTGAGGCGAGATCGGGTGAAGTTGCAGGTAGATGCTCATGATGCAAAGGCTATGATATCCGCATGACCCAGCTGCTCGAATGGCTGCCGCTCGCTATCTTCCTCGTGGTATTCAAAACGGTCGACATCTATTGGGCGACGGCTGCCCTGATGCTCGCCTGCACGCTCACCATGCTCGTGCATCGACTGCGCACCGGACGCTTCAAGCCGATGCACGTCATCACGGTCGCCGTGCTCTTGGTATTGGGGAGTGCGACTCTCCTGCTGCATGACAAACGCTTCATCCAATGGAAGCCTACGGTGCTGCTCGCCCTTACCGCATTCGCATTTCTCGCGAGCACGGTCCTCGGCAAGCAGCCCCTCGCCCGGCGCATGCTCGAGGCGGTGTTCAACGAGCCTCTGGAGATATCCCCGCACACCTGGATGCTCATCAATCTGCTGTGGGTCGGCTGGTTCACGATGCTGGCGGCCGCGAACATCTATGTGGCGCATAATTTCGCCGAGGGCGTGTGGGTGAATTTCAAGGTGTTCGGCATCAGCGCGGCCATGCTGGTGTTCATGATCCCGCAGGTCGTTTGGCTTCACGGCAAGACCAAACCCGCGCCTCCGGACAGCGCTGCGGCGCGCTCCGACAGGGCACCTCCATGAGCTCGCTCGAGGAGCGGCTGCGCGAGAGGCTGGTAGCGGAATTTGCACCGCTCGAGCTCAGCGTCGTCAACGAAAGTCACCTGCACGCCGGGCATGCCGGCGCAGCGGCTGGAGGGAGCCATTTTCGGGTGCGTATCGTGTCGGAGGCCTTTCGCGGCAAGCCGCCGCTCGAGTGCCACCGTGCGGTCTACGCCGCGATCGCCGAGCTTCTGAAGCATGAGATTCACGCCGTGGCGATCGAGGCCCGGCCGCCCCCCGGAGAGTGAGCGGCGCTGCCTCTCGAGCGCCTGCAGTCGATTCTTCGGCATTTTCGAAGGAATTACCTTAAACTGCCCGCCCTTGGGCGCGTCGGCCGCGTGGGCCGCTGGCGCCTTTTTTGCGTAAAGGATTCACATGAGAGCATCTTTCCCGCTGACCCTGTCCTTGCCCGTGGCGGTCGTCGGGCTCTTGACCGCCTGCGCCAAGACCGAACAGGCGTCCGCACCCGCTGCCGCCGCCTCGCCGCCGGTCGCCCAGGTCGACGGTATCCCCATCTCGCGCGCGGAATATGACGTGTACGTGAAGGACCTGTTGCGGGGCAGGCAGCCCGGGCAGGCCGAGATGCGCCCGGATCAACTCACGTCGGAGCAAAGAAATCAGGTGCTCGACGACCTGATCAATACCCGGCTGGTCGCCAACCAGAGCTCCAAGGACGGCACGGACAAGGATTCCGACGTGCAGGCGCAGCTCGGACTCGTGCAGATGCGTGTGCTCGCGGACGCCGAGGTCCAGAAGTTCCTGAAGGACCACCAGCCGACCGATGCCGAGCTGCACGCCGAGTTCGACAGGCAAGCGGCCGCCACCGACCTCACCGAATACCACGCCCGGCACATCCTGGTCGCGAAGGACAAAAAGGATCTGGCCGTGCAGCTCATCAAGAAGCTCAAGCACGGAGCCAAGTTCGAAGACCTCGCGAAGGATAATTCGATCGATCCCGGCTCGAAGAGCAGGGGTGGCGATCTCGGCTGGTTCAATACGGCGCGCATGGTCAAGCCATTCGCGGATGCGGTGAAGGGGCTGAAGAAAGGGGAGCTCACGCCGGAGCCCGTCGAGACGCAATATGGTTGGCACATCATCGAGCTCGAGGACACCCGGCCGCCTTCCTTCGATTCCGTCAACAAGCAGCAGCTCGTCAATCCGATCATGCAGAAGAAACTGCACGACTACATCGAGGACTTGAAGAAGAACGCGAAGATCGAGCGGAATCTGGCAGCGAGCGGCAGCAAGCCCGAAGCGGGTGCATCCTCCCCGCCAGGGCCCCCGGCAGGCGCTGCACCTTCGGCAACGACCCCCGCGCCCCAGGGCGCCGCGCCCCCGGCGTCTGCCCCGCCCGCCGGGCCCTCGCCGCCAAGCAACCCTTGAGAGTCTCATCATCGAGCGGGCCCGCTCGGGCCCGCTATTTCTTCAACAGCCTCATGAATTCGGCCTCGTCGAGCACGGTGATCCCGAGCTCCCGAGCCTTGTCGAGTTTCGAGCCGGGCTCGGCGCCGGCGACGACGTAGTCGGTCTTCTTCGAGACGCTACCGCTCACCTTGCCGCCGCGCTCGACGATCGCGTCCCGAGCCGCCTCGCGGGTGAGCTCGGCAAGCGTGCCGGTGAGCACGAAGGTCTTGTCGGCGAGCTCTCCCGCGGTGCGAGCACGCTCCTGCTTTGGCCACGTGATCCCGCTCGCGAGCAGCCGCGCGAGAAGCTCCGCGTTCTCGGCATCATCGAAGTAGGCGCGAATGTTGCGCGCAACGACGGGACCCACATCGGGCACGCGCTGGATCTCCTCCAGGGAGGCGCCCGCCACCGCCTTCACATCGCCGAAGTGCTGAGCGAGAACGAGCGCCGTGGCCTCTCCGACATCGCGAATGCCGAGTGCGTATAGGAAGCGCGGGAGCGTGGTACGCTTGGCGGCGGCGATGGCCGAACGGAGCTTCCCGGCCGATTTCTCACCCATGCGCTCGAGCGTCTCGAGCCTGGCCGCATCGAGCTCGAACAGGTCGGCGGGAGTGCGGACCCAGTCTCGGTCCACCAATTGCTCGATGAGCTTGTCGCCGAGCCCCTGAATATCGAGCGCTCGACGCGAGGCAAAGTGCTTGATCTCCTCCTTGCGCTGCGCGGAGCAGGTCCGGCCGCCGCTGCAGCGTGCGACCGCCTGATCGGACTCGCGCACCACCGGCGATCCGCACACGGGACAGCGCCTGGGGAGCGGCTTGAGCTTCGCGCCCGCGCGGCGGCGCTCCTCGAGCACGCGCACCACCTCCGGGATCACATCGCCCGCCCGCCGAATCACGACGGTGTCGCCCACCCGCACGTCCTTGCGCGTCATCTCGTCCATGTTGTGCAAAGTCGCGTTGCTGACCGTGACACCGCCGACGAATACGGGCTCGAGCCGCGCCACCGGCGTGAGGGCTCCTGTGCGGCCGACCTGGAATTCGATGTCGCGTACCGTGGTGAGCGCCTCCTCGGCGGGGAACTTGTGGGCGATTGCCCAGCGCGGCGCGCGCGAGACGAAGCCGAGCTTGCGCTGCAGCTCGATGTCGTCGACCTTGTACACCACGCCGTCGATTTGATAGGGCAATTTGGCACGCATTGCCCCGATCTCGCGGTAGTACCCGAGACATCCCTCGATCGACTGGACCGTGCGCGATTGCGGGCAGATCTTGAATCCGAAGCCACGCAGCGCCCCGAGCACCTCGCTGTGATGCGCTGGCAGCTCGCCGCCCTCCACGAAGCCCACGCCGTAGATGAACAGGTCGAGCGGCCTCGCTGCCGTCACCCGCGGGTCGAGCTGGCGGAGGCTCCCGGCCGCGGCGTTGCGTGGGTTGATCAGGGCCTTCTCGCCGCGCGCCAATGCCTCTTTGTTGAAGCGCTCGAATCCAGCGATCGGCATGAACACCTCGCCGCGCACTTCCAGCACGCGCGGCACGTTCGCCCCGCGCAGCCGCAGCGGCAGCGCCCCGATGGTGCGCAGATTCTGCGTGATGTCCTCCCCCGTTTCGCCGTCGCCGCGCGTGGCGCCCTGAACATAGGAGCCCCTCTCGTAGCGCGCGCTCACGGCGAGCCCGTCGAGCTTGGGCTCGACGGCGTAGCGTATCGAGGCTGCCCTCGCCAGACGCTCGTGAACGCGCCGATCGAAATCGCGCACGTCCTCCTCGCTGAATGCGTTATCGAGCGAGAGCATGGGAATGCGATGTCGCACCGTCCCGAACGCCGCGACCGGCGCTGCGCCCACGCGCTGCGTCGGCGAGTCGGGGGTCGCGAGATCGGGATACTTGCTCTCGATCCCGCGCAGCTCGATCATGAGCCGATCGTATTCCGCATCCGGAACTTCCGGGTCGTCGAGCACGTGATAGCGGTAGTTGTAGCGCTCCAGGAGCTCGCGCAGCTCGGCGGCGCGGGAGGCGGCCGCTCGCCTGCTCAAATCCGCTTCGCCCGGCGCAGCCATGCGATGGCGCTCACGGCAGCGTTGCCTGGAAGCGGGCCACCTCCTCGCGCAGCTGCGCGACGCGCTGCGGCGAGAAGGGGATACCGCTTGCATCCTGCACGGTTCCGGTGAGCTCTCTCGCGAGATCGCGTGCGGTCGTGAGGAGCGCGTCGACGGTCTGCAGCGGCTCGAGCGGTCCCGGCAGCACCGCAAACAGGCTGACGCCGCGAAATTCCTCCTGAGCCATGCGCGTCACATCGAAGGTGCCCGGCTCGACGAGGCTCGCAACGCAAAATATGCTGCGACCGTCGGTGTGCTTGCGGTGATAGACCTGATAGCGCCCATGCGCCAACCCGTGCAGCTCGAGCTTGGCCATCAACTCCGCTCCCGACCAGCGGGAATCGCCGACCGCACAGACTCGCACGGCCAGAATCCGCTGGGCTTCACTGCTGTTCGGCTCCTGCGTGATCGTCGCCGAAAAGCGGTCGCTCGTCTCCGTGCTCGGCCGCAGCCGTACCGAGTTCGATGCTGTCGTCGCTGCCGTCGGAGTTATCGCAGGCGCAGGAGGCGCTACGGGAGCCGTTACCGACGCGGGGGCAGGCGCTGCCAGCGGTGAGGCGTGCTCCCGCGAATCGGGGTGGCCGGGGCTTGCTGCGAGACTATCCGCGCTCAGATCCAAGGTCACTTCGATCAGATCGGCGTGAGGCATCATCGGCTCATCGAGGGGCGGCACCGGCTCGAGGTCCAGCGTGCGGATGCTGAGGGGCTCGAGCGGTGATATGCCCCGATCGCCGCTCTCGCCGGCGTGGGAGCTCTCGCTCAGGCGAGTGCGTGGTGCGCTCGAGTAGTCGCGCTTGTCGGCAGGCAGCGATTCGGCAGGGGCCGGCTTGGGGGCCGGAGGGGTGAGCACGCTCGACTCGCGCAGCTCCGCGTGCCCCGGAGCCTGTGCGGAGCGGCGCGTCGACCACCACCAAATCGCGCCGATCGCCACTGTCCCCAGTCCCAGCAGTATCCAGCGCAACTCGCCCAAGGCGTGGCCTACATCGCCGCCATGCGCACTGCCTCGTCGACGTCGACCGCGACCAAGCGCGACACGCCTGGCTCGTTCATGGTCACGCCCACGAGCTGCGAGGCCATCTCCATGGTGCTCTTGTTGTGCGTGATGAAGATGAACTGCACGCTACGCGACATGTCGCGCACGATGTCGCAGAAGTGTCCGATGTTGTTGTCATCGAGGGGCGCGTCGACCTCGTCGAGCAGGCAGAACGGCGCGGGATTCAGATCGAATATCGCGAACACCAGCGCGACGGCGGTCAATGCTTTCTCGCCCCCCGACAGCTGACTGATGGTGCTGTTGCGCTTGCCCGGTGGGCGCGCCATCACCGACACCCCTTCCGACTCCTCTCCCTCGATCTCGAGATAAGCATGGCCGCCGCCGAAGAGGCGCGGAAACTTCTCCTTGAGGCCGGCATTCACCCTGTCGAAGGTGTCCTGGAAGCGGGTGCGCGTCTCGCGATCGATCCTTCGCATGGCCGATTCCAAGGTTTCCAGCGCGTCGGTCAGGTCCTTGTACTGTCGATCCAGGTATTCCTTGCGCTCGGATTGCTCCTTGAATTCGCCGATGGCGGCGAGATTCACCTGGCCCAGGCGCTCGATCTTTCCCTTGGTCTCCTCCAGCTCGGTCTCCCATTGCTCCACGCTCGCCTGCGCGGCGAGACCGCTGAGCAATGCCGAGAGCTCGAAGCCCGTCGACGCCAATTGCTCGGCGATACCCTCGCGCCGTACCCGCACCTGCTGGGCGGCGAGGCGGGCCTCGTCCAGGGCGGAGCGCGCCGCTTCGACTCGATTGGAGATCGCGGCGCGATGTGCCTCACGCTCGCGCAGCAGCGCGTCGAGCTCCTCGCTCGCGATTCGGGCGGCGTTGAGCTCGCGCTCGACCTGCACGCGCAGGGCGAGCGCACGCTCGAGATCGCACTCGAGCGCGATGAGCGGCGCTTCCCCGCCCTCGAGCTGGCGCTTGAGCTCGTCGCGGCGCAGAGCCGAATCCTGAAGCTGCCTCTCGAGCCGCGCGAGATTAGTCTGCAGCGATGCGTGCGAGGTGCGGCGCGACTCGGCCTGCACTGCCAGCTCGCGCGCTCGTTGCTGTGCAGCCTGAACCGCAGTTCGGGCCTCGGCCAGATCGGCGCGCATCCGCTCGCGTTCGCGCTCGAGCGCCTCGCGTTGCGGCTCGAGCGCCGCCAGCGAGTCGATGGCGAGCTCCATGCGGCCGCGCGCCAGACGCAGGTCGGTTTGGGTCCGCTCGAGCTCCGCACGCACATGCGCAAGTTCCGTCTCGAGCTGACTCAGGCGCCGTGTGCTGTCTTCCTTGCGCGCCTGTGCCGCATCATGCTCCCCGCGCCGGTCCACGTGTTCGCGGTGCAGCCGGTTGACCTCCGCCTGGAGGCGTTCGCGTCGATCCTCGCAGTCGCGCACTCTCTCGCGGGAGAGCTCGAGCCGCCGCTCGCTATCCTTGACCTCGCTCTCGAGCTGCGCGACTTCGGTGCGCAAGGTCCGCAGCGACACTTCACGCTCGATCACCCCGGCATGCGGATCCCGATCGCGCGACAGACGCAGCCAATCGCTGCCCAGCCAAATGCCGTCGCGAGTGACGACCGACTGGCCCGCACGCAGCCCACGCCTCATCGAGAGCGCCTCGCCGAGGCTCTGCGCCGTGAACACCGCGGTGAGAACCGAGCTCAAGTAGCCCGCGCCCTGCACCTTGGCTTGCAGGCTCGAGGGATCGGCATCGCCGAGCGTGTCGGCTCCCGAGCTCACCAAGGCGAGCTGGCCTCCATCGAAGCCGGCGATGAGATCCGCGACTGCATCGAGTCCGTCGACACAGACGGCCTCGAGATACGAGCCGAGCACGGTCTCCACGGCTCGCTCCCATCCGTGCTCGACCCGCAGCTGTTGTGCGGCACGCGGCTTGTCGTCGAGCGAGCGCTCCTTCAGCCATTCGGTGATCTTGCCGGATACCTTACCGAGTGCCGCTTGCTGCAAGGCCTCGGTGGACACGAGCGAGCCGAGTGAGTGTTGCCAGCGCGCACGCAGCGCGCTCTGAGCCTCGGTCTCGGCGCGCTCCCGATCGCGCATCGAGACCAGCTCCTCGAGCAATCGCTCGAGCTCCCCGGCGGCCTTCTCGCCGGCGGCGCGTACCGCGGAGGCCTGCTCCGCGAGCTCTTCCACGGCCTCGACGGGCTGCGCTTGCGCGAGCGTCGAGCGCTCCGCTGCCTGGCGCTCCTCGAGCTGCAGCAGCCGCAGCTGCTGATTTTCCAACTCCTCGATTCTGGCCCGCTCGACCTGCGACTGTTGCTGCCCGGCGGCCACTCTGCGAGCGTGTGTATCCGAAGCCGTCTGCCATGCGGCGAGGGCCTGCTCGCAGCGCTCCAGGGCGAGCGAGGCCGCGCGCTCTTGCTCGTGTGCGGTCTCGAGCTGCGGTAGCAAGGTGCCGAGCTCGGTCGCGAGCGCCTCGAGCTCGAGGTGGTCGCGCTGGACGACGCCGGTGAGCTCCTCGACCTGCCCCTGGGCCTGGTCCAAATCCGAGCTCTGACGCTGCCTGAGCTCGCGCGCATGCTGGATGCTCTGCTCGGTGCGAGCGACCTCGGCGCCGGCGGCGTAGAAGCGTTCCTGGGTCGCGCTCAACGAATCCGCCTTGGTGGACTGCTCGACGCGAATCCTCTCGATCTGCGCCTCCGCCTCGCGCAGCTCGGCGATGACGCCCTGCAGGGCGGTTTCGCAGTGGGCAGCGGTCGCATCGCGCACGCCCGCCTCCTGGTCCAACCGCTGCAGGCGCAGCGCGAACAATTCCGCCTGCAGCTTTCGCTCCTCATCCTTGAGGACCTGGTAACGCCGTGCGGTGGCCGCCTGCCGCTGCAGGTGACGGATCTGTTTCTCCACCTCATCGCGCAGGTCGTTCAAGCGGTCGAGGTTCTCTCGTGTCTCGGCGATCCGGCTTTCGGTTTCGCGACGCCGCTCCTTGTAGCGCGATATGCCCGCTGCCTCCTCCAGGAACGCCCGCAGATCGTCGGGACGCGCCTCGATGACCCGCGAGATCATGCCCTGCTCGATGATCGCGTAGCTGCGGGTTCCCAATCCGGTCCCGAGAAACAGCTGCGTGATGTCCTTGCGACGCACCTTCGTGCCGTTGATGTAGTAGTCCGAGGTGCCGTCACGGCTCACCGAACGGCGCAGCGACACCTCGTTGTAACTCGCGTAAGGCCCGCCGAGCTTGCCCTCGGAGTTATCGAACACCAGCTCGACGGATGCGTGGCCGAGGGGCTTGCGCGCCGCGGAGCCGTTGAAGATCACATCCGCCATGGACTCCCCGCGCAAATGCTTGGCCGAGATCTCGCCCATCACCCAGCGCACGGCGTCGATGATGTTCGATTTGCCGCAACCGTTCGGGCCGACCACGCCGGTGAGGCTGCTCGGGAAGGTAATCGTCGTCGGATCTACGAAGGATTTGAAGCCTGCAATCTTGAGTTTCGTCAGGCGCATCGGTGGTTGCTAGAACCTTTGAGTTCGGCCATCGCTCCAGCTCCCCCGTCGGGTGCGTGAGTGAACGTGGCGCGTAGTGTAAAGTAAACGACACATTCGTAAACCCCTGCAATGCGATGACTGCGCCCCTCGAAGTATTTTCAAATCCGGCCCCCGAGCGCGACTACACGATCCGGATGAGCATTCCGGAGTTCACCTGCCTGTGTCCGAAAACCGGGCAGCCGGATTTCGCCACCCTGAAGCTCGAGTACGTTCCCGATGAGCTCTGCGTCGAGTTGAAATCGTTGAAGCTCTACATCTGGTCGTTCCGCAACCGCGGCGCCTTTCACGAAGCGGTGACCAATGAGATCTTGAGCACGCTGGTTCGAGCCACGGCACCGCGGTTCATGCGCCTGGTGGCCGAGTTCAACGTCCGCGGCGGCATCTATACCAGCGTGGTGGCCGAGCATCGCCGCACAGGCTGGACGCCGGCCGCCCCGGTGCCTCTACCCCCGGAATAGGTACCCGGTCGGCGCGCCGGGGCTCCCCCGCGCGCCCAAGAAGCCTGGGAGGGCGGCGAGCCCCCGCCGCGGGCGGGCCTGCAACTGCTTCCCGATCAATCAGTTAGGCTATTAAAAAAACTTAACAGATTCGCCCGTGACGGCCTGTACAGGCCATATGCCGTCGGTATAATCGCGCGCTCTCTGGTGTGGAGGCGAGATATGCCCTCGAAAAAACCGAGTAAGACGGCTAGAAAGCCAGGCAAGGCGCTGCCGAAGAAAGCTACCCGTAAGGCGGCAGTCGTCGCCAAGAAAGCCACTCGACCGCCATCGAGCCCCAAGCCTAGCCCATCGAAGGTCCTAGCGAAACCGCACAAACCCAAAGCGGCAGCCGCGAAACCAGCCGTGGCCTCGACCACCCCTCCCCGCGTGAAAGCCGCGCCGGCCATCGCGGCCCCGGTCCAGCCCGAGACGACTCCGCCCGCCGCGCCGAGCGGCGAGAAAACGATCAAATTCGATTCGCGCCCTCTCGTGATTCCGACGCGAGCGACACCGCCGGACGATGAGGCCGAGGTCGAGCCGTCCGGCGCGACGAGCTTGCTGGCGGGCCCGCGCAACGTGAAGCCCTACATCGCGCGACGCGGCGAGCAGTACATGAACAAGGAACAGCTCGATCACTTCGCGCGCATCCTGCAGAACTGGAAGCGGGACCTCATGGTCGAGGTGGATCGCACCGTGCTGCATATGAAGGACGAGGCGGCGAATTTCCCGGATCCGAACGACCGCGCGACCCAGGAAGAGGAGTTCAGCCTCGAGCTTCGCACACGCGACCGCGAGCGAAAACTGATCCGCAAGATCGACGAGGCACTGAAGCGCATCGAGGATGGCTCCTACGGCTACTGCCTGGAAACCGGAGAGGAGATCGGCATCAAGCGCCTCGAGGCACGGCCTGTCGCCACGCTCTCGGTCGAGGCGCAGGAGCGGCGCGAACGCCGCGAAAAGCAGTACGGCGACCGCGACGACAGATACCGCTAGCGACGCCCGCACCGCCGGCGTCGCTCTCGACACGCTCAAGCCGGGCTATGTGGGGCGATTCGCCCCCTCTCCGAGCGGGGACCTGCATCTCGGGTCGCTTTATACCGCGGTGGCGAGCTATCTCGATGCGCGCGCAAACGGCGGGCGATGGCTCGTGCGCATGGAGGATCTGGACCCGCCGCGCGAAATCGAGGGATCCGCGGCCCACATCATCGCCACCCTCGAGGCCTTCGGTTTTCAATGGGACGGCGAGATCGTCCGTCAGTCGGCGCGCAGCGCCCACTACGCCTCGACGATCGAGCAGCTACGAGCGCGCGGATTGACGTTCGAATGTTCCTGCAGCCGTCAGGACCTCGCAGACGAGGAGCGCTACGCGGGACTTTGTCGGGAACGCCCGCAGAATCCGGGCATCCCGACCGCGACCCGCCTGCGCGTGGATCCCCTCGAGATCGCATTCACGGATCGCATTCAAGGAATTTATCGACAGGACGTCTCACTGGCCGTGGGTGATGTGATCTTGAGACGGCGGGATCGGCTGTTCGCTTACCTTCTGGCCGTCGTCGTCGACGATGCCGCCCAGGGAGTCACGCACGTCGTGCGCGGTGGCGATCTTCTCGACAACACCCCTCGACAGATCTACCTGCAACGGCAACTCGGCTTGAGCACGCCGATCTACGCGCACGTTCCCGTGCTCGTGGAGCCCGACGGGAGCAAGCTCGCCAAATCCGCGCGCAGCATACCGCTGGAGCCGCGCGTGGCGCTGCCGCAACTGATGCGCGTGTTCCAGCTATTGGGTCTTGCGCCGCCGCCGGAGCTCGCAGGCGCGACCATCGAGACCGCGTGGAATTGGGCGACGGATCAGTGGGATATCCGCCGAGTCGCCCGTCGCCTCACGCTGCCGGTGAACTCCTAGGAGAGGTGCAGGCGCCCTCCGGGGAGCCCAAACGGCGGGTTTTGCGAGGCCCGAAAAGCCGGCTTGCCTTGGCGCTGCATTGCGCTATCCTGTGATTGCCGTATTCAAGACTGGTCATTGGTTCAGACACGAACCGGCATCTCCCGGTCACGCGTCGGCCAACACGAGCGAGGAGCCCTATGAGCGATCCGCGAGTGATCAAGAAGTATCCCAACCGCCGCCTCTACGATACCGTTGAAAGCCGATACATCACCTTGGCGGATGTGCGACGGTTGGTGGTCGAGAAAATCGATTTCGTCGTCGTCGACAAGAAGAACAATGCGGATATCACGCGCAGCATTCTGTTACAGGTCATTGCCGAGCAGGAACATCTCCCCGAGCCGATCCTGACCCAGGACTTCATGGTCAATGTGATCCGATCCTATGGCAGCAGCGTGCAAAGCTCGGTGAGTGGGCACTTGGAGCAGAGCTTGAAGCAGTTCCTGAGCCAGCACCCGCAGGCCCGGGACCGGCCGAAATCGTTTGGCGGCTCTGATGCGCCGCGACCGCGACCCACCGACGAGGGCTACAAGGCGCTAGCGCCGGTGCGGATGCGCGAGGGTGAGAAGGACCGGGACGATTCGAATCTCACCAAATGACGCAGCGATCCGGCTTCACCATGGGGCTGGGACCTTTGATTCCAAACGCCGCCTGAAATTCGGGGCTATTGGCGAGGGTGCCATTGGTACGATCGTCCGCGGGAGGATGCGGATCGGTGGTCACCATCTCCTCGGCCTGCTTCGGGCGTATCGCCCCCGCCCAGGAGTGCGCGTAGGCGATGAAGAACTGCTGATCGGGCGTGAACTCCTCCATCCCCGCTTCCCCTTGGGCAGCCTGCGGTGCGGTGTCGCGCGTGGCGTCGGGCGACTCGTCCGACCTGCGCGCGTGCAGCGCACGCCACGCCAGAACCAGGCCGCCCAGGTCTGCGGTCGCCTCTCCCGTCGCCAAATCGCCCTGCACGTGCAGGCCCTCGCCGACCGTGTAGCGTGAGTACTGCTCGGAGATACAGCGCGTGGCTTTGTGGAACCTGGCGAGGTCGGCCGGCTCCCACCAGTTCTTGAGGTTACCGTACCCGTCAAATTGGGCGCCTTCGTCGTCGAAGCCGTGCGTCATCTCGTGGCCGATGGTCGCCCCGGTGGCCCCGTAGTTCACGGGATCTGGCCAGCTCACGTCGAAGTACGGCGGCTGCAGGATGCCGGCCGGAAGATTCAAGCTGTTCAACGTCGGGTTGTAATAGGCGTTCACGGTTTGGGGCGTCATGTACCATTCGCTGCGGTCCACCGGCTGGCCGATCTTCGCAAGCTGGCGCCGCTGCTCGAACTCGTTGGCCCGCATCACGTTGAGCACGTAGGGACCGCGATCGATGGGAAGAGCGGAATAGTCGCGCCAACGATCCGGATAGCCGATGTGCAGCTCCATGAGGTCGAGCTTGCGTTGAGCGGCGGCGCGCGTCGCAGGCGACATCCAGGCGAGCGACTGAAGATCTTGCGAGAGCGCATCGCGAATGCGAGAGACCATCGCCGTGACGGCCTCCTTGGCGGAGGGCGAAAATTTTCGAGCGACGTAAAGCTGTCCGATCGCAAACCCGAGGGCATCGTCTTCGGCACGCAGCACTCGGAGCCAGCGCGCCTGAAGCTCCTGGGCGCCGCTCAACGCGGCGGACATGCGAAAGTCCTCGTCCACAAAGGGCTTCGAGAGATAGGGGGCGTAGGAGTCGATCAGCTGCCAGCGTAGATAGGTCTTCCAATCCTCGAGCGAGCGGCGACCGAGCTCGCGGTCGAGGACCTCGAAGAACTTCGGCATTCCCAGGTTCAGCGAGGCGATCTCCGGGTGCCCGAGACCCTCGAACAATTGCCGCCAGCGCAGCCGCGGCATCTTTTGTTGCGCGCGCGCGAGCGTCATCGGGTGGTAAACGGCGTGCGGATCGCGCTGATCGGCCTCCGACATCGATGCGGCGGCCAAGCGCGTTTCCAGGGCCATGACCGTTCTGGCTTCGCGTGAGGCCGCAGCCGGCTCATCGCCCAGCAAGCTCAACATGCGGGCCACGTGCTCGAGGTAGGCGGTGCGCGCGGCAACGAACATGTGCCCGCCCTTCAAGTAGTAATCGCGGTTGGGCAAGCCAAGACCGCTCTGGCTCACCACTGCGATCACCTGCGTGGAGTTCTCGAAGTCCTGCATCTGGCCGACCGCGAGGGGGGCAGCGACCCCGATCATCTGCAGATGGGCTAACTCGCCCACCAGCTTCTGCAGATCGTCGACGGCGGCGATGCGCGCGAGCTCGGGCTCGAGGGGGGCGACCCCGGCGGCATCGATTGCTGCCTCGTCCATGCCGCTCGCATAGAAATCGGCGACCTTGCGCTCGGCGCTGCCGACCGGCCAGTCACCTTTTGCCAGCGATTCCACCAAGTCCCGAATAAAGAGCTCGTTGTCCCGCTCAAGGATGGTATCGATGCCCCAGTACGATCGATCGGGGGGAATGGGATGGGATTTGAGCCAACCGCCGTTGGCGAAGCGAAAGAAATCCTCCCCCGGAGACACCGAGCGATCGAGCCAGGAGAGATTCAGACCATCGCTCGAGACCTCAGTTGATTCGGCCGCGCCAGCAGCCGATCCCGGGGCGACAGCGGCCGACTCGCTGGAGGCTGCGGCCCCGGCGCGCGCGGCGTGGATCGAGAGCAGGCTGAGCGCGGCGCTGAGCGAGATGGCGAACGCCGCCGCTCTCAGCGGCACCGTTCGCGGCGGCGGGGGTTCGCAGGAGCGGCGGCCGTCAGGCCGCGTCGACATTGCGCATCGAGAGGCGGACGCGCCCTTGACGATCCACTTCGAGGACCTTGACGCGCACCACGTCGCCTTCCTTCAGCTTGTCGCCTACCCGCTCGACGCGTTCCTCGGAGATCTGCGAGATGTGCACCAGCCCGTCGCGGCCCGGAAGTATGGTCACGAATGCGCCAAAATCCATGAGCCGCGCCACTCTGCCCTCGTAGACGCGGCCGACTTCCACCTCGGCCGTGATCAATTCGATGCGCCGCTGCGCTTCGCGCCCGGCCGCGCCCTGTACCGAGGCGATCTTCACGGTGCCGTCGTTTTCGATGTCGATCGAGGTGCCGGTCTCCTCGGTGATCTGCCGGATCACCGCACCGCCCTTGCCGATCACGTCGCGAATCTTCTCCGGGTCGATCTTCAAGGTGATGATCGTCGGGGCCCACTCGGACATGCTCTCGCGCGGCTTGCCGAGTACCTTGTTCATCTCCTCCAAGATGTGCAATCGACCGACGCGCGCCTGCTCCAGCGCCACCTTCATGATCTCGCGCGTGATGCTGGTGATCTTGATGTCCATCTGCAGGGCGGTCACCCCGTCCTTGGTCCCGGCCACCTTGAAATCCATGTCGCCCAGGTGATCCTCATCGCCCAAGATGTCGGTGAGCACCTGAAAGCGCGATCCCTCCTTGACCAGGCCCATCGCCACCCCGGCCACCGGAGCGCTGATCGGCACGCCGGCATCCATCAACGCCAGGCTCGTGCCGCACACGGTCGCCATCGAGCTCGAGCCGTTGGACTCGAGAATCTCCGACACCACGCGGATGACATAGGGAAACTTGTCCATATCGGGCATGACGGCCTTCACGCCGCGCCTCGCAAGATTCCCGTGGCCGATCTCGCGGCGCTTGGGCGACCCCATGATGCCGGTCTCGCCGACGCTGAACGGCGGGAAGTTGTAGTGCAGCATGAAGGGCTCTTTGCGCTCGCCGGTCAGCCCGTCGATGATCTGCGCGTCGCGCCCGGTGCCTAGCGTGGTCACGACCAGAGCCTGCGTCTCGCCGCGCGTGAACAGCGCCGAGCCGTGGGTCCGAGCCAGCACGCCCGTGCGGATGTTGATCGGGCGCACGGTCTTGGTGTCGCGTCCGTCGATACGGGGGTGGCCCTGCAGAATCCGCTCGCGCACCAAGCGGTACTCGAGATTGAAGAATTCGACTCCGACCTGCTCGGGGTTGAACTTCGCGGCGGCGCCGTCCGCCCCCGGTTGCGCGAGGGCCTCGAGCACCGCGTTCTTGATCTCGGCAATCCTCGAGTAGCGCTGCTGCTTTTCGGTCAACGCATAGGCCGCCGTCAACTCCCGCTCCGCGAGCTTGCTCACCACCGCCTTGAGCTCGAGGTTCGGCTCCGGAGCGACCCAGGACCACCTGGGCTTTCCGGCCTCGGCCACGAGCTCGTTGATGGCGGCAATGGCGATCTGCATCTGCTCGTGGCCGAAGACTACCGCCCCGAGCATCACGTCCTCGTCGAGCCCCTTCGCCTCAGACTCGACCATCAGCACACCCTCGGCGGTGCCGGCCACCACGAGATCGAGCTTCGAGTCCGCAAGCTGCGTCGCGGTGGGATTGAGCAGGTACTTGCCGTCACGATAACCGACGCGGGCCGCGCCGATCGGGCTCAGGAACGGTATGCCGGAGAGCGCCAGGGCTGCAGAGGCGCCGATCATCGCCGCAACGTCGGGATCGACTTCGGAATTGACTGACAGCACGGAGGCGATCACTTGCACGTCGTTGGTGAAGCCCTCAGGAAACAAGGGCCGAATCGGCCGATCGATCAAGCGCGACGTGAGCGTCTCTTTCTCGGTGGGTCGGCCCTCGCGCTTGAAAAAGCCACCCGGAATTCGCCCGGCCGCATAGGTCTTTTCCTGGTAGTTGACCGTGAGCGGAAAGAAATCTCGTCCTGGCGTGGCCTTCTTCACTCCGACCGCAGTCACCAGCACGACGGTATCGCTCATGCTCACGAGCACCGCCCCGTCCGCTTGACGCGCGAGCTGGCCCGTCTCAAGCGTGACGGTGTGCTCTCCGTACTGAAAACTCTTCTTCACATGACTCAACTTATGGCCCCTTCTGTCGGAAGTGATGAGACACGCAGGCGAGGGCCGCTCAGCGGCGTAACCCTAACCGCTCGACCAGCTGCGCGTACCTGTCGGGAGTGCGGCTCTTCAAGTAATCGAGGAGCTTGCGGCGTTGATTGACCATCTTGAGCAATCCGCGGCGCGAGGCGTGGTCGGATTTGTGCGTCGTGAAGTGCTGGCTCAGGCCGTTGATGCGCTCAGACAAGAGCGCGATTTGAACCTCGGGTGACCCGGTGTCGCGCGGGCCGCGCTGGAATTTACCGACGACGCCCGACTTTTCTTCGCGAGTAAGCGGCATGAAATCAAACCTCAATCAACAACTTAGACCCTTTAAAGAGGCGCGCATTGTACGCGTCGCGCAAGTTGCCCTCAAGTTCCATCGATACCCGCAGCGATCAGTCTCACGGGGACCAACCGTCCTGGAGGACCGATCGCTCCTAAACCGACGAATCCGAGCCCCGGCGCGTAGATACGCACCTTGCCGGGCGCTTCCACCGGCACCGAGACGGCCTGACCCTGACGAAACGCGCGGAGGCCGTCCGGGGGCAACTCGAGCCTCCGCCAGCCGGTCAGAGCCGCATCGACCGGGAGAAGCGCCCGCAGACGCTCCTCGTGTCCCAAGGCCTCCAGGGCCTGGAAAGTCCACTGCGGCTCGCGCGAAAATGGCGCGACGCCCGAGCGGCGCAAGCCGACGACGTGCCCGATGGTCCCGAGGCGCAAGGCCAGATCCTCCGCCAATACCCGAATGTAGGCGCCCTTCGAGCAGCGCACGTCGAACTCGAGGTCCGGGG